>Ga0315332_10002327_pt1 | contig 10553 bp, 3 predicted proteins | sample M110034915metaG_FD_203455 | JGI IMG/M metagenome (GOLD analysis project Ga0315332, IMG submission 203455) | Ammonia-oxidizing marine archaeal communities from Monterey Bay, California, United States - M1 100m 34915 | ecosystem: Environmental > Aquatic > Marine > Intertidal zone | place: USA... | reverse complement strand
AGATGATTCTAAAATATACTTCGACAATAATACTTTAGATTTTACAAATATAGGTTATAATTTAAGATTAGATGAAATTGAAATTTTTAATGGCTCCATTTCGAATGTAACTACTGCTATCAGACTAACCGGAACAAATCTTTTACTAGTTGGCAATGAGTTTAGGGATTTTGATGTTGGTGTTTCAAGTTTTAACTCATCATCAACGAATTCTGAAAATATCTTTATCAATGGTGTAACGTGTTTTGAATTAACAGACAGCACTTATACTATAGATTCGTTTGATAATTGGGAATGTTCTGCAAACTATCTTAATGAATATTTTAATGTGAGAATATTTATTGCCAATATGGAGTCATTACCCTCTCCATTCCATGAGTATTGGTTTAAAAGTGAAGATGGAGAAGAATATACTTATGGTGAAACAAGACATAATGGGTATTCCAAATATATTGGGATATTATACAAGACTGTAGACTCCAATAGCTATCATACTTTTTATAATCCTTATACCTTCTATTATGACCATAATGGAATCACTACAGAAGTTGTAAAAGAGATATTATTTAATCAAACTATTAGTATTTACTTTGATACATCACCTCCTGAAACTGAAGTTTACTGTAATTCGACGCTTGTTAATAATGAAATATTTTATCTAAATATGAATATTTCTGCTGATGATATTTCTGAGTTTGATATACAATATATAGAGAATGATGGATTAAATTTTGGTGAATGGCAACTGTATGGTACTTTTAATCAAAGTATAATAAAGTTTATAGGGGAAGATTCTACAAAGTATAGATTTAGATCTATTGGTCGAGATATATATGGAAATAATGAAGTAAAAACAGGCTATGATTTTGAAGTTACAGTAGATACTACTATTCCTATTACAACATTTATAAATCTTCAACAAAATTATATTTTTACAGATTCCAAATTAGTTTTATTAGAATGGGAGTCAAATTCTGAAGATATTCAAAATTACTATTTAGTGGTAAAATATACTAATTTTACGGATGAATATTTAGATCCAGATACTGTCATCTGGAATGAAATAGGAAGTATGATTGTGCCAAATAATGAACCCTATTTGTATGAATTAGATAATATTGGCCACTATAGTTTTAAAATTACTTCATTAGATTTAGCTGGAAATTTAGAAGAAAAAGGTAATCCGGATTTTATTATAAATTATGATTCTCAGAGTGATTTTATTACTTTTGTTAATGTACCTGATCGTTGGGGATATAATACAATAACTATAGATTATGTTAAAGCTAACGAATATTTAGACTTTGATTTATATTTATCAATTGAGACAATAGATAGTAATTCAGAAACCTTAATGTGGTTTATTTATGAATATGATTCAATATCTGGTGGAATTATATTATCGAGTCTCCAAGACTCAACACGCTACTATTTGGTTGCAAAAAGTACTGATTTGGCAGGTAATTTAGAAGATCCTCTTAATACTACTGAGATTTTCAATTCTAATGGAGAATATGATCAAATATATAATTTGAAGTATATTCCCTTAGAAAAAATAGATAATTTCATAGTCGTTGAGGTTGATGAAGATGGGGATGGAATTTATGATATTGCATTGTCACGAGGTGATAATAAGACTAAATTACAGAATAATCAGTATTTCTTAGATTCTAAAAACAAATTATTGTATTTTGGGGGTCTTGTTAATGGAGGTTATGTTCCAAGTTCAGGGAACAATATAACGATATCATATGCAGGTGTAAATTCAATATTTGAAGTATATACTGAAAATCCAAATCCAGCTATTAATTTGGAGATAGTACCAACTAATATTTCTCATATTACTTTTTATTTTGAAATTGAAGATCCGGTATCTAAGTGTAAAGTTCAACGAACAACGTCACCAGATGAAGGCTGGTTCAATGAAAGGCTGATTGAACCTTGTGATGTCGGAGTTTATAATTATGTAGAAAAAAACCCAAGTCCTGATAAAAATTATTATTACAGAATTTATTCAGAAGATGAGTTTGAACATTCTATATTATCTGATGAAATATCGCTTAATATGGAAGAAATGGTAATTTTGTATGAAAGTGGCAACTCAAATGATATTGGAAATATGATTGGAATGGAAGTAATAATCCCCGTGTCAATACTAGCTGGAATTATATTGATATTTGGTGGAGTCATGTTATTTACTACCAAAAAGGATGAGATGCTAGATGAAAATGTGAATGTAATAGAATCTAAACCTATAGCTAAGTACAAGCTAGAAGAGTTGTACTTAATTTACAGTGATGGAAGATTAGTTTCACATGTGAGTGATGTTGAAAATGCTATAGATTCTGATATAATGAGTGGAATGCTTACTGCTATCAATGATTTTGTTCAGGATTCCTTTTCTAGTGAAGAAGATTTAGGATCAATTGATTATGGACAAAATAAAGTTGTTTTACAAAGAGGCGCAAATTATTATTTGGCCGCAGTTGTTTATGGTGAAACAGATAATTATTTTAAAGGTAAATTAGCAAATATTATCAGATCTTTATCGATTCAATTCCCTCATTTAAAAGAATGGGATGGTGATACTTCACAAAATGAGCCTATTGATGCTATTCTGAGGCCATTAATGGATGAAACAGTTACAACTAATAGAGAAATGGTGGATAATTATATTGCAGACATACAAGTAAGTATTACTTCACAGGAAACTATAACTTCTACAGGTTTATCTCTAAATCTTAATTTTAGTAATTACTCTACAAATGATTTGAATCTGGGAACTGTCAAACCGATTTTTAATGATCAATATCTGATTTTAACTGGGATGAAACCCGATATTCTATACTCATTTACAGAGAATAAATTCCATGTAGGAGAAATAAAATCGTATACTGAAGTTCAAATTGAATTGAATTTCAAGAAAAAAGTAACGGGTAATATTAACGTTGATTTAGAATTTAGTTATTATGTCAAAGATAAATTGAATACTACTACTAAGAGGATATTCGATGGAAAGATATGATTTAATCTTTTAGTTTATAGCTTAATCTTATCTTTTTCGAACCTTTATTATCTCTTTTTAAAAATTGTACATCACCAATCTCGGAAAGACTTCGAACGTGAGTTCCAGCACAAGGACAAACGTCTATGTCACCTATTTTAACTACTCTTAATCTTTTTACACTCGAGGGAAGCATTTTCCATAGTCCGCTAGACATACTTGATCTTATATCTGAATTATTTTCTAAATCTGATCTTTCAGCTTCACTAATATCTATTTTCAAATCTTTTGATATGACCTGATTAACTTCATCCTGAAGCATATTCATTTCGGTATTTCCCAATTTTAAAGGTTTAAAATCAATTCTTGATTTATCTGCACCAATCTGATTTCCGACAGTATCAGACCCATAACGTTCACTAACTATTGCAGAAACGAGATGTTGGGATGTGTGCATACGCATATGTGAATATCTTCGATTCCAATCAAGTTCACCTTTGACAGAATCGCCAATATTAGGTAAATCACCTTCAATCATATGGCGAATACGATTTTTTTTCCGCACATCAAAGACGTTTCCATTGCCTCCTTTCCAAGTCAATTTTCCAGTATCGGGAGGTTGGCCACCTCCGAGATGATAAAATGCAGTTTGATCTAATTCAACAATTCCTGGAAATACTGCAGTAACTACAGCCTCAAATTCTTTTATATATGTCCCATCAAGAGAATCCATATGAAATTGCAAGGTCATTAGTTATTGTAATGTATTAACCTATTTATCAGTAGTGAAACTATTAAATGGATAATTGGATGTGCAGATTAAGGTAAATCATGAATATGCGAATCTCTTCGATAACGTTAGCCCTCTTATTGGTAGTCAATAGTGTAGTTTTAGCAGAAACAACTACCCAATTTACAGTAGATGGAAATCAAAGCGATATTGCAACTTTATATTTAGAAAAAGATGTAGTTAATGATGACACAATAATTGAATTTCCAAACGCTGAAGTATTAAGTGCATCCTATAAAGTCTCTGGGGGTGCTGACGATGAGGGGAATTATCCTGAAGATGTCTCAATTACAATAAGTGGAAACACTTGGAAATATAATGGTGAGGGATACGGTGCTTTAGGATACCAAAATACTTTTTCTAATGGAACTTCTTCCAGTGCCGCTATATTCGAAGATGAAAGCGGTGGTGAGACTACAGTAGAAATGTATATACCTGTTAATGCTACTATAACTGGTGCTGAAGTTACACTTGAGGGTATGACAAAGGGGACTGGAGATTTAGGTGATTATAAATTAGTCTCTGAAAATACTAATGAAGGTTCACATAGTCTTTCACCAAGTGTATTAAAAGATGGTAATGATAGGTATGTAGTATGGGCTGATAATGGTGATTTAGAGGACAAGGACTCCTATTATAGTATTCTTTTTAATTCTGGTGGCAGTAGTAGTTGGGATAGCGATCCTGTTAGATTAACGCCTCAAGATTCACTTTATACTTATGATGATGCTTTGATAGTAGGAGATAGTGATTTTCTATTAGTGGGATGGTTATATTCTGGAACACTTCAATCTACTTATTCTACTGATGGAGGCAATACATGGAGTACTATTGAAGATTTTGATTATGATTATTATATCTATTATTATGATTTCGTAATAAGTAATGATGGTGATTTTCATTTAGTTTGGAGTTCATATACCTCAGATGGTACAGAATCAGACTATCGTGTATTTTATTCCACATCTCAAGATAATGGGGAGACATGGTCTTCAGAGATAGAGGTATCTGATTCTAGTATCACTAATACTAATATGTATCCTATGATATCATCTAGTGAAGGTAGTGACATTTTTGTCACTTGGATTGGAGCTACTAGTTCAAATGCGATTCCACTTTTTGCATCATCTGATGATGGTGGAAGCACCTTTGGAACTCCAAACCAAATGAGTAGTTCAGGTAATGCAGGTTATGTTGATGTTTCTTCAGATTCAAGTGATAATGTAGTTGTGTCATGGACTGAGAGAGGAGATGAGTCTGGAAGTTATTCTGTAAAGGCAAGAAGCTCTTCCAATTCTGGTTCTACATTTAATACTGAGATTACAGTAACAGGGACTGACGACATAACTGTAGATCTTAATCTACATTCTGGAAACGATGGTTCAGGTAATTATTACATTACTTGGACTAGACAAGATAGTTCTGATTATTATGATGTAATGGTAGCTAGATCTGCCAATTCTGGAACTACATGGAATAGCGGTGTTGAAGTCGATGGTTTTGATGAGGAAAGCCAAAGGGTTTTTTCTACTATTAGTATAGATGATGATGGTTTGCTAGTCACATGGATAGATTTGTATGATGGTGACGGTGCGTCATCAGATCCCGACATATATTCTTCAAAGAGTACCAACGATGGGAGCAGTTGGTCTAATCCTGTGGAAGTCGGTTCTGACCAGTATTATGAAGGTGATTCATCAGCTGTAGCATTGTCATATTCTGGAGATAATATTTATGCAATATATGTAGATTCAGGAGATGCAGATCCAGATGGAGATACAAATGGAAATGATGCAATGAATAATGATGGTGATATCTTTTTCAGAAGATCTTCAGATGATGGAGATAGTTGGAGTGATGCATTAGTAATCTCTAATGGAGTGAATGATGGGAGAAGTTATGAAACTTTTGATTATTCTTCTTATTATTATGCATATTATGCACCTGCTATTGCTTCATACGGGAACTATGTCTATGTATTATGGTCAGATTATAGTTTTGATGAAGGCAAATACGAGATAAAATTTTCAAGTTCATCAAACACAGGTACTACATGGACTGATCCAGTAGTAATAAGTTCTTCAGACGAAAGTACAAATTCATATGCTCCAGCTATTGTTGCTGATGGAAATGATGTATATGTAGCGTGGCAAAGTGTTTCTAGTTCAGGAGTTTTTACTTATAATATAGAGACTAGAATCTCTGATGATAATGGTGATACATGGGGTGACTTTTCTAAAGTAACTAATAATGATGGGACAAATTACATTCCTGAGGTAGCATATGATAATAATAGATTTCATGTCACTTGGCACGCTTATGCTAAAGATGGAAGTTCAGATTCAGATTATACTGTTGAATATGCTTATACTGAAGATTTAGGAGTTTCATGGGAAAGAGTAACCTTGAGAGATGGTGAAGGAAGCGGTGATTTTTGTTGGTTCCCAGATATCGCCATTTATGAAAATAATATTTATATTGTGTGGCAGGATGATGGAGATTATGATGGAGATGGTGGCTATGATTTTGATGTAGTTGCTATTTATTCTGAAGATGCAGGTGACACTTGGAATGATCCAGTCCTAATAGTCGATAGTGATTCAACATTTAGTAATGCGTATACTTTACCTGCAGTCGTAAGTAAAGATAATTTGGTTTATATTTCATATCAAGAATATGATGGAAGTCAATATGAACACCGTTTTCTTCTCAGCCAAGACTATGGTGAGACTTGGTCAGATACATTCCCTATCAATGAAGGGCATGTTGTAAACTATGCTAAGATGGATATGGCTATTGATGAAAAAGCTTATTTTGCGTATTATGATAATGCAGATTTATTCTCTGAAGATAATATTGATTATGATATCATATTAAGAACAACAGTTGATGAGGGATATCCAACAAATCCAACTATCAATTTGGATGGTGGAGGAAAAGATTGGGAATGGGGTGGAGAGTTCAATTCAGGTAACTCACCGATTGTATGGGGTCCTAATGGTCAGAATGGTGCTCTAAAATCTTTCAAAACGGCTCTAGAAGATGGCATTTCATATGCCGTAGATAATGAAGAAACATATGTTGATGAATATGGTGTTGAAATGGCTACTTTAATATTTACAGTGACTAGTGATAGTGACGGAAGAGTCGGTCTGAGTAACTTAAAAATTGAATATGATTTAGAATTGACTGTTCAGTCAAATAATCTTATAGAAAGACTAAATACATTAGTAGATCCAGGATCAAATGAAGAGACAGTAACAACTAAATTTTCAGTATCAAGTAGTACAAATGGTAAGGTTATTTTAAGTAATTTGGAAATTGTTACTGCCGAGGCTGATTTAGAGATTACTAACATGGAATTTAGTGATAGTAGCCCAAAAGAAGGTTCTAGTGTAGTAATTACAGCATATGTTAAGAACTCAGGTCAGGGAGAAGCTTCAGTAGATTTAACATTCTGGTATGATTCTGATATTGAAATAGGAAGAAGTGCAGTTAGTGGGGTAGATAGTGGCGAAACAAAGAGTGTTAGCATTACATGGTATGATCTTCCAGCAGGAAGTCATGAAGTGACAGTCTCTATAGTTGATTCAGTCCCAGCAGATAGCTCACAAGGAAGTGAAGATACGGCTTCTCAAACAATTAATATTCAAGATGCAAGTCCAATAATCACCTCTTCATTTGAATTTGACCAAATCCCTGTTGAAAATACAGATGTTGACTGGACATTAGAGATTGAAAATGAGGGTGATAAATATGGAAATCTTATTATTTATATTTATGAGAATGAAGAAGATGAAGACAATTTAATTTATCAATCACCAAATACACGAATAGATCCAGGTGTTACAAGAGAATTTACACAAACATGGACTGCAAATAAAAATGTGGACCAATTCTTTCTAAAAGTAGTTGATACAGACACGGAGGAAATAGTAAACGGTGATGGTGATGGTGAAGAATTAGATGTAAATATACAAAAATTACCTTTTTTCACAATTCAAAATGTCGAGTGGTTAGATAGTCCTGATGGAAATGTAATTACATCATTCAGTGATGGAACTGTAGCTTATGCTAAAATATACATTAAAAATGAAGGTACGTTTGATGTTACTGGAACTGTTGATATTAGTTTGACAAAAACCGGGAAAAAATTAGTCCCTAGTCCAAATTATGGTGCTAATATACTATTTCCAGGAGAATCAGAGACTATTTTAATGATTAATGGAGAATATCCTCGAGTAGAGTTTAACTCTGGTGGAGAACCAGGTTTCACAGGTGCTTGGACCTTAGAAATAGAAATAATTGATATTTTTGCAGAAAATCCAAATGAACAAATTTGGGACTCTGAAGAATTGACATTTACAAATACGGATAGTAAAGTGTTAATTGCACAGCCTCCAAACTTAGCCCTATCTCAATTTTCTACTAATGATCAAAATATTAATGAGGGCCAAGCCGTAGTATTTACAATAGTAGTGACTAATGATGGTGAAGCTGAAGCTTCTGGTAGAATATTGATTAAACAAGGATCTACAACCTTAGGTGGAGTTGATTTCATAGTGGAAGGGTACAATACTGCTCAAGTGACATATGAATATTCAGTTCCCGGAGAATATGATGGTGAATTGAACCTCAAAGCTCAAATTGATTCAAATTCAGTATATCCTCCAGGCGGTCCAAGTGACACTGTAGAAGATGATTTTTTATCTTTAACACTTGATGTGAAAGGAACTGTTAATGTTAAACCTGTAGAGAGTTCTTCAGGGAGTGGCAGTATGCTTGTACCTGCAGCTGCTATCCTTGTGCTATTGACTGGGTTTGGAGGAGTCTATTTTATGTATAAAAGATCACAAACTGGTTCAGAAGAATCTGATGCATTTGGAATGCCAGAACAGACTCCAGATATGCCGGCAGCTGCACCTCCTCAACCTGTAGCACCACCACCGGCAGCTGCACCTCCTCAACCTGTGGCACCACCACCGGCAGAAGCACCTCCTCAACCTGTGGCACCACCGCCGGCAGAAGCACCTCCTCAACCACCTGCAGCAGTACCTCCTCAATCAGTACTAACTGTGACAGTTCCAGCAGGCGCACAACCAGGTCAGCAAATTCAAATTAAAGCACCTGATGGAAGAATAATTGCAGTCAATATACCTGCAGGAATGCAACCAGGTTCACAATTCCAAGTAAAGGTATAGAATATTATTGAAGAAAGGGCGTTTTCTTAAATAGACCATTTTAAGTGATGCACCTCCTGAACAGTACTAACTGTCACCAGGAGTCCGTGTAAACGGATGCAATAACTTCGGCGAATTCCTGATTTATGATGGACTCATTCCGTTATTGCGTACATGTTATGGAGATGATAACAACCCAGTTTGGGCTATCATCCGACATTCGAAATCTAAGCGAAACTAGTGCAGTCAATCCGACAATTTCTAGTAATTTTATAAACTCATAGTGTGTATTCGAAAGGAAAAAAACTTCGGTTGATCCTGCCGAAGGCTACTGCTATTGGAGTTCGATTAAGCCATGCGAGTCTAAGGGATACTTGTATCCCTGGCATAATGCTCAGTAACACGTGGATAATCTGCCCTCAGGTGAGGAATAAACCCGGGAAACTGGGGCTAATACCTCATAGACACAGATAGCTGGAATGCTTCTGTGTTCAAAGCTCCGGCGCCTGAGGATGAGTCTGCGGCCTATCAGGTTGTAGTCAGGGTCATGACCTGACTAGCCAACGACGGGTACGGGGTGTGAGAGCACTTGCCCGGAGATGGTTTCTGAGACACGAAACCAGGCCCTACGGGGCGCAGCAGGCGCGAAAACTTCGCAATGCGGGAAACCGTGACGAGGGAACTCCAAGTGTCTATGCATTGCATAGACTGTTTTTCAGCCTAAATAGCTGAAAGAGTAAGAGGTGGGCAAGACCGGTGCCAGCCGCCGCGGTAACACCGGCACCTCGAGTGGTAGCCACTATTATTGGGCCTAAAGCGTTCGTAGCCGGTTTGGTAAATTCTTGGGTAAATCGTACAGCTTAACTGTGCGGATTCCGGGGACACTACCAGACTTGAGACCGGGAGAGATCAGAGGTACTTGTAGGGGAGCGGTGAAATGTTGTAATCCTACAGGGACCACCAGTGGCGAAGGCGTCTGATCATAACGGCTTTGACGGTGAGGAACGAAACCCTGGGGCGCAAACGGGATTAGATACCCCGGTAGTCCAGGGCGTAAACGCTGCTGACTTGGTGTTGGAGATCCTACGAGGGTGTCCAGTGCTGGCGCGAAGGTATTTAGTCAGCCGCCTGGGGAGTACGGTCGCAAGACTGAAACTTAAAGGAATTGGCGGGGGAGCACTGCAACGTGTGGAGCGTGCGGTTTAATTGGATTCAACGCCGGAAAACTCACCGGGGGCGACGGTTACATGAAGGCCAAGCTGATGACTTTGCCTGATTTTCCGAGAGGTGGTGCATGGCCGCCGTCAGTTCGTACCGTAAGGCGTTCTGTTAAGTCAGATAACGAACGAGACCTCCGTCACCATTTGCTATTCTCTTCTCCGGAAGGGGAGCACTATGGTGGTACCGCCACTGTTAAAGTGGAGGAAGGAGGGGGCAACGGTAGGTCAGTATGCCCCGAATCTCCCGGGCTACACGCGCGCTACAAAGGCCAGGACAATGGGCTTCGACACCGAAAGGTGAAGGTAACCCCGAAACCTGGTCGTAATTCGGATTGAGGGCTGCAATTCGCCCTCATGAA
>Ga0315332_10002320_pt1 | contig 10574 bp, 23 predicted proteins | sample M110034915metaG_FD_203455 | JGI IMG/M metagenome (GOLD analysis project Ga0315332, IMG submission 203455) | Ammonia-oxidizing marine archaeal communities from Monterey Bay, California, United States - M1 100m 34915 | ecosystem: Environmental > Aquatic > Marine > Intertidal zone | place: USA... | reverse complement strand
CCGTATTTCATTTTAGTAATTATCTTTGTGGAATCTTCCTTTTTCTGATCTGTCCTCGAAACATTTGGTTATTTCAACGACTTGGAGAATGTCCTTGTATTTGGTTGTCGTATTGACTTCTTGCTCAAGGAATTGTTCGATCATTTCCTCCTTGGTTGTTCCAAGTGGATAAGTGTTGCCCATAATCGAATTGCAGGTGGCAAGGTAGTGATTGCCCGTGTATGTTGGATTCTTCTCTACCTTAAAAGTGGCATTCAGAAACTCTATGTATTCTTTCTTTTCTCTCATAACTTTAAACATTCTAGCATAGTTCGCCTTGAAAGTCAACACCTTTTTATAGGTTGTCGACCATTTCTTCGACCACGTATTCGTGCCATGCATCTACTGTATGTTGTACAGTGTAGTCATCAACAAAGCACTCGCGGACTAATTCGCTTTCCTTTTCAGCGTTGACATCGCCGAAACCCAATTCCCAGTATTCGCATCTTTCTGCGACCTCGTTAAAGAACGGCTTCCAGCCGTTTAGTTTTTCAGAACTCATAACTTTAAAATCTGTATTTCTCTCACTCACTGGAAACATGATAGCACAGATCACTGGAGAATGCAAGCTAAATCGTCATTTTTTTTCACTTTTTTTTAGTGTTGTAAGTCGTTGACTATCAACAACTTACGGCTTCGGGCCTAGGCCCCCGGCCCTAAGTCGTTGGCTATCAGTGACTTAGTAGCGGAAAGCGCCAAGCAGATCACCACCCCAGCCGTGGGCGACTTCACAACCGTCTTCTTCCAGTATCCACGGCCACATATTAGTGTCAGCCTCTTGAGCTAACTCCAAAGCCTTGTCCATTGCGGAGTGGTCAACACCAGATTTGTTGGTGAAGTCTTTACTGCTCACCCTGTTGGTGTCTTCGTTCTTCCAGTATAGTGTGTAGGTCTTCATTATAGTTTATAGAAAGCGTGTTGACCGATCACCTTGACAGGCTTCTGCCCTTTGGCCCAGTACGGCTTCTTCTTCATCCATGTTGCGTGGTAGTGATTGGCATAGCCAACGAACTGTCTACTCAATTGCTTGACGTTCTTCGCAAGGCTTATAGCGTACTGTCCCTGTGGTACTTTGAGCAGGTGTTCAAGATCCTTTACGCTCTTACCGTTCCAGCATGAGAACTGCCATTTCTTCAGGCACACTTCAGCCGCAGTTTGCTTACGTTCAAATGACCGCTGCGCGATGACTGCTGCCACTGCGTACATACCTGCTTCTCCTTCTCCTCTCGCCTCGGCGAGGATTGTAATTGCCACAACCTTTTCACTGGTTGATAGATTGTAGGCTTTGTGTGTGTGTTGTGCATAGATTGATGCTGCTGTTGCTATTGCTGTGACTGCTGTTATTAGTTTTTTCATAGTTATTTCCAATCAATTGGTAGTGGTAAATCTTCTGGTCGTTTGTATGGCTTGCTTAATCTTATTGCTTCAAGAGCTTCTTTGACAATGTTCTTTTGCATCCGCGCCAAGTCTTGCGCCTCTTCTAATCGCTTAACCGCGTCAGGCTTTGGTTTTCTTATCATCTTATTTGCCATTTCGTATGCTGTCATTTTCGTACTCACTTGTTATATGGTATCACAGATTGAGTTAGATGTCAAGCACTTATTCGCACTCATGGCATTGGAACCTGTCCAGATCATTCCAGTTTGCAGCCTCTTCTTGGCTGATCCGAAGCTCTTCGCCGCATCCGCAGCAAGATACTAACTCAGTACTGTTGTCATTCTGAACCATCTCGTTTTCGTTATTCATCTTATTTATTTCGTTGCTCTTTCTCTCACTCACTGGGAATAGTATAGCACAACTGTGGAAAATTGCAAGCTTTTTTTTCACTTTTTTTTCTATGCGTAAGTCATTGATAGTCAACGACTTAGGCTCGCCCCCCAAGGCCCCGGCGCGTAAGTCGTTGAGGTACAGTGGGTTACGATCAGTCTTCGCAAAGACCTTCGTAACCGAAGTACCCACAGTCCTCGTGAGTCGGACTGACGAAGTCGTCAGCCTCGTACACTTCCTCGCACTGAGACTCAGCAACGAAGTCGTGCTGCTTCAGTTCGCGCACCAGCATCCGTGTCTGCTGCATGTTGCTCTGCATGTCGCGCAGGTTCCCCTCAATCTTGTTGAGGTAGTCGATGTATTGATCTTTCATCATTCCCATAACGAAGAAGAGCATACCATAGTCGGTGGTACTTGTCAACACTTTAATACCCCTATTTATGAAAAAGGTTTCCAGAATGAGTTACGTGTGAGCGCGGGGTGGCCCTTTTATCATTCTCCCCGAGCCTTTTAGGTGTTTGTAATATTGCATCTTGAAAAAATCCCCGGCGGCTATTTAAAAAAAAGTGTTTGTTACATACAAAATGTGTAAATAACGTTATGATAGAGAACAACCCGTTGGCTGAGGAGGTTTTTCGCAAAGATATAGAGAGAATAATCAAAAGGGGAGAAAGAACAATATGCGTAAACCCCAAATGTTTTGATGAATGCTGCCAAGGAGATTGTGAAGAGGATAATGAAGATTGCCCTAACGAGGAATGTCGCTGTCGTAAAGATAAAAAGGAACAATAATATGCCAATACCAAGCCCCAAAGGACCAGAACAAAAAAAAGATTTTGTAAGTAAATGTATGAGCGACTCCGTAATGTCAAACGAGTTCCCTGAAGAAAAACAAAGAGCCGCTGTCTGTTTCTCAAAATGGAAAAAGTCTAAAAGTTCCGAGTACCTACCCGAAGACGAAGATTCAGATGTAATAATTTATTAAAATGAGTAAAGATGAGCAGATAGTAGACTTGGTAAAACAAGTCATAAGTCTAAAAACAGAGTTAAAAGATGTAACAGGGGGTTACAGAGATCAAATTAAAGATCTTGAAAGACAAATAAAAGATTTAATAGATGAAGAAGCTTCCAAATCATGATAAATGATATAAAAACTATAAAAGTTACAGAATTAAAAAAAATAATTAATAAAATATTCCCTAATACAAAATATATATCAATCACAGACAGGGATTACGCCTACATAGACCTAGATTGGGTAGAAGACGATGCATATAAGGGTTACGAAAAGTGGCTATCTATATTCTCCTTTAACAGAAACATAAATAATTCAAGTTGGAAGAAAAATTTCGATTGCGAGGATTTATCTAATTCTTTTAAATTATATTTAAAGCTCTTACATGCCGAAGCCAATCCTAATACGTTTTCGAGTGGGAAAAAGAACACGTCAGAGACTGAATCGGTGCTGGTTGGTAATATTTCATATGATAATTCAAAGTCAACGGCGCATTCTATTAATATTTTCTTTGATGGATTGAATAATGCCAAATTCTTTGAACCAATGTACGGAAAATTTATAAATTTTAGTGAAAAACAAAAGGAGCAGACATGGTACGTAAGTTTTTGAGTAAACTTTTTGGTATTAAAACTCTTGAAGAGTACAAAAAAAATTGTATTCTCAAGCCTAAATACGTAAAAAAATAATAGATAGCGCGATTAATTTAGAATACCCTTCAGCATGAATAAAAAATCAGGCGACGTCCATACTTTAACTAATCAGTTGATTTCTCAACTCACATATTGCAATTCTAGAATACCAACAGAGAAACTAGAAAAAATAGCAAAAGAAATTTTATCTTTAACTTGTACTTATAGAAAAAGAGTCAGAAGTCTAAGCAAATAGCCTGTATTTCTTTGCTAATTAGTTTATATTAAAACTTTTTAATTTATTTTTATTTATTTTTATAAGTAGGCGTGTTTAAAAGGGAACTTTTGCGCTTTAGCGCGAAAAAAAGACTTGAAAAAAGTGTAAGCTAGTGGTACAATTCTAAAACAATTCTCCTTGTGGAGAAAAACCTATTTTTTTATCATGAAGAAATTAGTAGCAGCATTATTGCTCACAGTTGGTCTGCATAGCACATATGCAGAAGATTCAGCCGCAGGTACTTCTTTAAGTCTTGAGGCTGGTTACGTAGATACTCTATACATCAATGGTGTCCCTAGAGTTTCTGAGGCTCCGTTTGTTGGCGGAAGCTTTACTTCACCAGACGCTTTGTTTGGAGGTACTGCTTTGTCGCTAGATATCACAGGCGGTGCTTTATTGGCAGTTCCCGAAGAAAATAATTCCGAATCTCATTGGAATTTGGGAGTTGGAAAAACACTTGGCTTCGATAACTTCGGTTTGAGAGTTGGAGCGGAACTTTGGAGGCATCAGAGTGGTGTTTCTAACATTCCTGACAGCACAGAGATCGCAGCTAAAGTTGGTTTGGTAAACCCTGTATTAAGTCCTTATGTTAAGCTTGTGAATGATTTCGAGCTGGGTCAAAAAGGTTATGCTATTGGAGCAGAAACTTCTTTCGATCTTTGGGGTCTTGGTATAGCACCAAATGTGTCTTGGAATCAGTTTGACGACTATGATTCGGTTGTTGCTTCCGCAACAGTTACTTATGAGACAGACTTCCTTGGAGGTTTGACTCCTTTTGGTACCGTAAATTGGGTTGATAACGACTTTGATACGACTAACTTCGATTTTGCTTCTTATGAGGCAGACGGAGATTGGTCTTGGCTTGTGGGCCTCAAATACGATTTCTAAGGCGGACGCCAAGGAAACGCTACAAACCCCGAACCCTCGCCTAACGGCGGGGGTTTTTTTGTGTTCCTTTTTTGTGGAAAGTGTGTAAAACAATAAACACTATCCTAAAAGTTAAGGAATAGTGGTTTGTGCAATAATATGAAGAAATTGACAATCAATAGAATCGGCGTAATTCCTTTTGCAAACTTTGCAGGTTTGTTAGGTGCAGTTACGGGTGTAGTCTCAGGAATCCTTTTACCTGTCTTAGCTGTCGTGGCTGCTGGCAACTTAGGAGACGTGGACGGAGCAATCAAAAGTGTTAGTGACGCAGCAACAGGCGATTTAGGCAAAGTTGTTGGGTTAGGCATCGGCGGATGGATCGGTGGCGCTACTTACGCTTGGATTACTAATATAGCTTTAAAATTTACTAAAGGCATCTCTTTTGAGATATCTTCTAAGTGATAGTATTAAGTAATCTTTTATAAATAACCTACGAACCCCTCGCTTACCACAGTGAGGGGTTTTTTTATCATCATGTATAAAACCCTTCATGTCGATACTGGCTTTTATTGCTATTTACGTGGTTTTTTTGAATGGCATATCAAATGCTAAAGTAATTAGATATGGAAGACGTAAAATTCATTATAGACAACCTTTGGATTTTGATATCAGCTTTGTTGGTATTTATTATGCATTTAGGTTTCTCAAGTTTAGAGGTCGGCTTGACAAGACAGAAAAATACAGTTAATGTTTTGTTCAAGAATCTTTTTATTATTAGTATTGGTTTAATTAGTTATGCTTTAATAGGTTTTAATACAATGTATCCCGGTGAGCTATTTAATGGCTGGCTGAGCATAGGCGGGCCTATCGGCTTTTCAGATGATACTGCAAATCTAACAAAAGCATATGCTGACTATACATATTGGACAGATTTTCTGTTTCAAGCTATGTTCGCAGCAACAGGAGCAACAATAGTGTCAGGAGCAGTAGCGGAGAGGGTAAAATTATCTTCTTTCTTATTATTTGCTACTTTATTAGTTGCTATTGCTTATCCTATTTCTGGAGCTTGGAAATGGGGAGGAGGATTCCTAGATAAAATGGGATTTTATGATTTCGCAGGTAGTAGTGTTGTGCATGCCTTCGGAGGGTTTGCTGCTTTAGCTTGTGCTTGGCTTTTAGGGCCTAGGGCAGATAAGTATAAGGACGGTAAAATAAACGCTCTACCGGGCCATAGTATGCCTTTAGTGGCTATTGGCGTTTTCCTACTGTGGTTTGGTTGGTATGGGTTCAATGGGGGTAGCGTATTAAGCGCAGATCCCGCCTCTGTATCCCTTGTATGCGTTACGACATCCCTTTCGGCTGCAGCCGGTGCTCTATCTGCGATGCTTTTTTCTTGGTTTAAATCAAAGAAGCCAGATTACACTATGACAACGAATGGCGTGCTAGCCGGATTAGTGGGCATAACCGCAGGAGCAGACGTAGTTGGCATTTGGAGTGCATGTGCGATCGGGGCTATCGCCGGTATTATATTATGTTTCGCTTCCTCTTTTATTGAGAGAGTAATTAAGATTGACGATCCAGTCGGTGCTATCGCTGTTCATGGAGTGTGTGGCGTATGGGGAACCGTTGCCGTAGGCATATTTTCTTCAGAGCATTCAATACTAATTCAATTATTTGGAACATTAATAATAAGTTTATTTTCTTTCTTATTTTCTTTGTTAGTATTTGGTAGTATTAAAAAGACATTAGGAGTTAGAATAAATGGTGAGCTAGAGGCTAAGGGTCTAGATCTTCTAGAACATGGGCATACAGCTTATCCAGATTTTCAAGTAAGTTAATAATAAAATAATATTATTGCAAGCCACCCTTCGGGGTGGTTTTTTTGTTACACAGTTGTTACTTGAGTTTGGCGTAAGTCTACTGTATAATATAAATAGATGAACATAGAATCTCTTTATGTGATTGTCGGTTTTCTATTAGCTTCTTATTCTGTTATCGCAAATGATTCAGTCCAAACATTAGGAACGTGGATAGCTTCTAATTCTAAAAAAATTAAATGGTATTATTTATGGAGCGCCGCGAGTTCGGTTCTTCTATTTACTATTTGGTATGGGTGGACAGTAAACGATGGCGACATATCATACGGAAGACTAGAAAAGATACCTTACCAGACTGTTCAATGGTATCATGCTCTAGCGCCTTTAATATTAGTGGCTTTAACTAGGTTCGGGGTTCCTGTAAGTACCACCTTCTTAGTGTTGTCGGCTTTCGCCAGCACTCTTATTTTAGAGAAGGTTTTAGTTAAGTCTGCTATGGGATATGCGGTCGCAGCGTCAGCAGCTTATGTTATATGGCTAGTTGTGTCTAAATATTGGGAAACTGATAAAGACATACCTGAAGAAAAAGAAAAACTATGGAGGATTGCTCAATGGGTGACAACAGGCTGGCTGTGGTTCACGTGGCTTTCTCACGATATGGCTAATATAGCAGTTTTCTTACCTAGGCAAGTACCTGTAGAAACTATGATTTTAGTAAGTACCGTTTTCGTGGTCGGCTTGGGTTATATGTTTTTTGAAAAAGGAGGTAGGATACAAAAGATAGTACTTTCTAAAGCTAATGTAAATTATGTTAGGTCTGCTACTATTGTTGATTTAGTTTACAGCTTAATACTTTGGTTCTTCAAAAGCTACAATAGCATACCAATGAGTACTACATGGGTATTTGTGGGTTTACTTGCCGGGAGAGAGTTAGCTTTTGTTACGACTAACTCCTTAGGAGACAAACATAACATGAAAGTAGTTTTTCCCATGTTGTTAAAAGATTTTCTTAAAATGATGGTGGGCCTTGCTATATCGGTTGCTATGGTATTATCTATTCACTACTTGCTTTAGATGTAGGCTTTAAGGAGCCGTAAATAGCCCTCTAAGGCATTTTTGTAATAAACAGGTATGATTTCATACATTTGTGTAAATACAGGTTATGGGAAGGATTATATTTTACGAGGGTATAGTTGAGCCACCGACAGAGACTTTAGCGATAAGAGGTCTATGTTTATATGCAAACTTTTTTGGCAGAAAATCAGAAATATTACTTGAAACAAAAAAAGAGCATAGAGACTTATATTTTGAATGGAGTAAAAAAACAGGTCTTTGGGATTTTATAGAAGAGATTGTTTTTCCTGAATATAAGGTAAAAGGTTTTAGGATAGCTGCAGAAAAAGTAGATCCTCCTTATTTAAAGGTTGATAGAATATCTTTTGATAATTTAAATGATATTTTGTCTAGAGTAGAAAGTGTATAAAACTTTAGTAAGATGGCAGAAATAGAAAATAAATATGAAGACAATGTAGAAGGTAAATACTTCGTGGACGACGAATGCATAGACTGTGACGCATGTAGAGAAATGGCTCCTAGTAACTTTACAAGAAATGAACAAGAGGGATACTCTTACGTCTACAAACAACCCGAAAATGACTTAGAAGAAAAAGAATGCCAAGAAGCCATGGAGGGGTGCCCTGTAGAGGCTATAGGGGAATATGTTAAGAACAGGCCCTTTTCCGCAGATTAGTGTATACTAAATTTACTATGTGGAGCAAACTTAAAAACCTATTCAAAAAAACAGACAAAACAACCAAACCAAACAAAGCTACAAAGACAACACAACCTATAAGACAGAAGAAAAAGGGCTAGTAACGCCTCTTGCCCCAAAATTTATGTTCGTAGTCAGGAGTGTTCTCTTTAGTCATCGCTTCTATCCATTCTGGGTTAGAGTCTTTATCTATGAGAATATGGCGTCCTGTATTAGTGTCCTTGTGGGGTTCCCACCTTCTAGCGAGTTCAAAAAGTTGAGCCTGTTCATAACTTAGAGCACGGACTAGCACGCAGAATTTTTTAAGTACAGACTGTTTGGGGGGAGGATTTATTCCTCGTTCAATCTTGCGCCATACTTCCTTTGATACGCTAAGCATAACGCACATTTTATTCGAGTCTTTGAAAGTTTTCATTCTAAGCTGTTTTAAGTATAAATGAAATTTCATTTTAGTTAGCTGCTTATTTTCTATTGAGAGGTTCAGGATCTTTAGGAGGAATACTTCTTGTTATATTTCTAGACGGGGGAGGAGTTGGATTTAATGGGCGAGATTTAGGGGGAGCGAACTTACGAGTAGAGCGGCTACTTCTTTCGTTTCTATGGTGGTGATCGTCGTTATGGTAATGGTGGTGGTCTGTATAAAAATAATGAACGTCGTTATGGTGATGGTGAGAGTCTACGCTTTCCCAACCCCAAGAAGAACAACCTGAAAAAGCAACGCATGTAAAAATAAGCAAAATAAGTTTTTTCATTTTTTTTGTTTTAATTTATTAATCAACCATTCAAGAGAGGATTTTGTTCCGTGATAAATCCAGCCAATAACGTACATTAAGTATAACAGTATTGATTGAGGGTCTACTTTAGATAATATACTAGATTTACGTTTATTGTCTTTGTTAACCATTTTATTTATATTTTTTAAATCTTCTTTGCTGGCGCTCCATCTTTCGTCTTCCCAAGAAATGACTGTTGTTTTTATTACCTTACCCCTCCTGCTTCTTTATGTTGTAATGGCAAGGTTTGAGGCATAAAAGGATGAGGGGGGTTGTGTAACTCTTCTTGTTGCACGGACTTTATTCTAAGGGAGTCAACATGAGCTTCCATTATTTCCATATCTTTTTCTATAAATCTTAAACGCATATTTTGTTCTGCGTCGTCAGGAAGTGCTCCAAGTTGCCCTAGGGGCCATTTTACTCTAAATTCTGAATTCATAGTTACGCTATCTTTCATTCTCATTACGTCTATTTCTAATTGAGAGATTTTAGAAGTTAATCCAAAATAACCATATACCGCAGCGCCTGCCAGCACTATAATTTGTATAAGCCATTTAAGGTTTATACCTAAGCTAGTTTCATCATTTACCTTTGTTTCAGATTCCATAATATGAATATTACACAAATATTTTTGCCTAAAAGCTAAAAGTTCCTACAACTAATAAGAGAATATGGCAAAGAAAGTTCTAATTACATGGGAGGCTTCTCACGAAGCAGTCTTGGGTTTATCCTTGGATGAAGACATAGATATACAAAGTTTTGAAAAAGAATTAAACGAAAGCGACCCTTCTGATCCAAATGGAGCATTAGCTAAAGTTGAGCATATGACACGAGAGGGAAACGTGGACTTTCAGAATATGGCAAACGTTAACCTGCAGAATTTTAAAGTTAGAGAACTCTAATAACTCAAGAAGACACCTTTATTGAGTATCTTCTACTCCCCTTGATTTATTAATTCTTACAGGTATTCTACTAGATATTTTTTCTAGTTTAGCGTCTAACTTATCAAATCTATCATGTATAATATCGATAGCATGCATAAGGTCATCTTTGGTGACGTAGTTTTTAGGTAACTCAATTGCCATTGCCGTCAGCTTTTCCGTCATCTCGTCGTGCTTTTTCCATAGCTCATCTATGCTGTGATAAGCTCTTTTAACTATTAAGCCAACCATAAAGCCACCTGCGGCTAATACTCCTTCTATGATATAATGTACTGAATTATCCACAATGTTATTTTAGTTCTTTTTTTAGCTCCTTAATAAGCTCAGGAAGATTTTCTTTTATCTCGCGCTTCTCAAGTTGTTTATCATACCCCGCTTCTCCCGCTTTGTATAAATATGGGTAAGATCCGTTTTTGGGAAGTTGTTTTTCAATTACAAGTAATTTTAATCTGTCATTTGGAACTATCATTTTGGTCCCGCGATCTGTCATGTAAAAAATTGTTTTTAAAAAACCGACACGGACTATGCGAGCCTGCCTTCCTGAGATATATAAAATATCATCATTACAGAAGTCTTTGCCTACGCATATTAAGAGACCTTCTGCTGCCTTATGAATAGCGTCTTTACCTAAAATAGCGAGAAAGGCAAAAACCACTAACCATCCATATTTCCCCA
>Ga0315332_10002315_pt1 | contig 10580 bp, 4 predicted proteins | sample M110034915metaG_FD_203455 | JGI IMG/M metagenome (GOLD analysis project Ga0315332, IMG submission 203455) | Ammonia-oxidizing marine archaeal communities from Monterey Bay, California, United States - M1 100m 34915 | ecosystem: Environmental > Aquatic > Marine > Intertidal zone | place: USA... | reverse complement strand
GTTGGAACATTCATAAATATTAAATGGTGCGTATTTGAGTAAAGATTCACGGATTGGAGTTGAAATCAGAGGAGTGTGATCATCCATTGGATCCTTTGCATCGGACAAACCGCTTGGTAAGTACTGGTCATTGTCGCCTCCATACATATGGGCAACTTGAATGAATTGGCGGATATTATTTTTACAGTATGTTCTTCGCGCTCTTTCCTTTGCGCTAGCTAAGCTTGGAAGTAGGAGTGCTGCCAGAATGGCAATGATAGCAATGACTACCAGTAATTCGATAAGGGTGAATCCTTTACGTTCTATAAAGTTCATTTGCTCCGAAGCCGGAAAAACTGTTGTCCAGTTTTCTTGGGGCGAATACGAACAACTAGCCGATCACCTTCATTGGAGGTGCCGCTTCCGACTTCGTTCCAGTTTGATTCTTGGCCTATATGTTCTGAGGACTCGAGAATGAAAACGCCTTTGGATGGCCACGAAAACTCGAGATCATTACCTGCTAACCGGACATCCAACGGCTGAGGTTCGATGATCATTTTACTCATTTCCAGCTTGTGAAGTGTCCCCTTGGAATTTCGCACATACAGGCTGTGGTTAGCTAGTACTGGGACAGTCCAGCAGGTGCCATTTAGCACATTGAATTTGGATAGTTGCTTGAAACGTGTCGGTGACGCTTCAGCGACATAGAGAGTTCCGTCACGAGTGAGGATAATTAATTTGTTGTCCGCGGCTGTAATCGAGCTGCATGGCATGTTTGTTTTAGTCCATTCAGTTTCTCCCGTTTTCATATTAATACAACGGACGGTTTTTCCTCGTTCAATACGTCCGTCCGCGCCGTAAAGGTAATCCCCTATAATCACTCCGGCATTAAAGTGCATGCGCATGTTTCGGTTTTTCCACTTGGAACGAGTGCTAGTACTGCTTAATTCGAGCAATTCGCCGTCACGTGAGTTTGATGTAAGAAAGATTTTTCCGTTGTACAATACTGGATCAGCAGCGTTGACTTCTGCGCTGGTACGGAATGATTTTTTCCAGAGTTGTCTGCCATTGGAAAGATCAACTCCGTATGCACTATCAGCAGCAAAAATTACGAGAGCATTCTTGCCTTTGTGATTGTAAGGTATCGCGCTTGCGTAGCCAGCTGTACCGGAACCGGTTTTCCACGACAAACGACCGGAATTTTTTTCTAGTGCAACGCCGCGTGTGCCGACGTTGTAAACCACTTGATTGCCTTGAATAAGTGGAGACGATGCAAATCCCCATTTTGGGACTTGGGCATTGTAAAGTCGTTTTAAATCCTTTGTCCAAACTACTTCCCCTGATTCAGCTTTGAAACAGTATGCTTTGCCAGTCTTACTTAATGTGTAGACATGGTTGCCATCTATTGTGGGAGTTGCATTTGGGCCTCCATCGTAAAGATTTGCAGTTAGTTTTTCCGAGTAACTGTGGCGCCATAACTCATCGCCGGTGACATCGTCTAGCGCAATTACGTGATCGCGATTTGATTTGTTTCCCATTGTGAATACGCGGCCATCAGATACGGAAACGGTGGCGAATCCGGTTCCTACTGATGCTGTCCAGAGAGTAGTAGGTCCACTTGATGGCCATTTTTGAAACCAATCACTTTCATTTGAAATTCCATTATGATTGGGGCCACGCCAGTTTGGCCAGTCTAGTGCTCGAACGAGATCGAAACCTGTTGTAACCAGCATCAAGATAAAAAGTATTTTTAGTTTTTGTCGTAACATTTTTTAGAAAAGTAGACTAATAAAGTTCAGCGTCAATTCACCAGTGCCATTATTGAAAATGAAAGCAGAAAAGATGCCATTAAAGATTTACGTCCTACGGCTCTTAAACGTTACTTGATAGATGATTGATTTGCGTGCTTTATTGTTTAATTTGCGTGAATTTCACTCAATAGTGTTTGGTGCCTTTTGGAGGTTTAATAACTTTGAGTTCAGTTTGTTCGTTGTCTTATGTGATTGTATCTTAAATAGCTGATTTTGCAGGCATTGCATCAATCAAGAATTCAATGGAGAATTTAAAGTTATTTTTAATCAAAGAAACGTCCAAAAAGCTTGGTGGTGAGTGCTGATCCTATTGGTTTAGATATTTTTGTGAACAGTGGTCGTAAATCCTTCAATGTCTTCACATTTTGGGTGATATGATTTTCTATGTTAACAGTCATATCATTTGACCTAGTGGTTGATCCGTTTGCGGAGATTGAGGTGAAACGTAAATTGTTCCATGAGAAATTTAGGTTACCTACTGTGAAGTATAGTGGTGAATCATCCAGAGCCAATAGGGCAGTTGTTTTGGCTACGGTATCTGGTAAAGAAATCAAGTTTCTAGAACCTTTATTAGTCTCCACAAGATTGAATTCTTCAATACGGACTCGAATTTGACGAAAGTGAGGTCTTAGCTTTCGTCGAAAGTTCAAGAGTTCAGAGAAGTCACAGTCGATGAACAGATCATCAATCTTTAGCATTGAGGATCCGCCATATTCAGGAAGGTTAAAAACGGTAATTTTATTGGCAGCTATAGTGGAGTTTAATGGGAATCCTATTTCGAGTTGTCCAATTTGGACATCCATCCCTTGTTCTCGAAATTCACTTACAATCCACCACTTAGTCAGAGCGTCCTTGGTCAGAAATAGGCCAATTGCTAAAACTAGCATTAGAATTAGCAGGCGAAATGTCCAGCGGAACAGAAACCGCATCACAGGGAATTAACAAATCAGGAGAGATGAGACAATGGGAAAGGTGCTAATTTCTATTTTTCTTCTACCAGCCTCTGTGCTTCGCGATGATTCAACTTGCCGGTGCCCAGTTTGGGTATTTCTTTCAGAACGTGGATTTCACGTGGTGTGCAAAGGTTAATTAATCCAGCAGAAGCGACGGCATCACGGATCTCAGAAGTCGTGAGATTTGGTTCATTAGTGACAGCAATTAGTTTTTCTCCTTTATCTGTATCAGTCACTGCAATTACGGCGATCTCACAGTTTTCGCCGTGATGAGGAAATGCGCCTGCGAGGGCATCTTCGACTGCGGTTAGGCTTACCATTTCACCGCTGATTTTTGCGAATCGTTTAGCGCGGCCTTTTATCCAAAAATACCCATCATCGTCTACTTTCACTATATCTCCGGTATCGTACCAGCCGTTGAGTGATTGGAATGCCTCGTTAGCATCTTTGTTAAGGTATCCCTTCATTACGTTGGGACCTTTAACGAAAAGGCGGCCGGCATCCTTTACTCCGTCGACTGGCTCCAATTTCCATTCCATATCTGGAAGAATACGGCCGACTGATCCAAATCTATTGTCTGCTTTAGTGTTGGCGCTAATACCTGGCGAACACTCTGTGACTCCGTAAGCCTCTGTAATGCGAACACCGAATTTTCGTGCCCAAGTATCTGAAGTTGCCTGTTGAATTTTTTCTGCACCAGCCAACAAATACCGAACATTCCGAAAATCATACGGATGGGCTTTTTTGGCGTAACCATTAAGGAATGTGTTTGTACTTAGGAATATGGTCGTGTTGGAATTATAAACAGCTGTTGGGATTACGCGATATTGCAACGGTGATGGGAAAATTGTTGTCCGCAAGCCACGGGACAGTGGCAGTAACGTTCCAACCACTAATCCGAAACTATGGAACATTGGTAAGCAGTTGAAAATGCTGTCCGTGTCAAGGATGTCTACCATCGCAAGTAGTTGGCGTAAATTCGCTAGAATATTTTTGTGTGTTAATTCCACTCCTTTCGGAATTCCCTCCGATCCGCTTGTGAACAAAACTACGGCTGTCTTATCGGATGGGATGTTAAACTGTGATTGCCCAAGTCCGATCTTATACTTTATTAGTATGGTTAATTTAGTTGGAACTGAAATTTTTTCACGTACTTTCTCTAGATATATAAATTCGATGCCAGCGTCCTTCATTGGCTGTATGTTTATATCGGCTTTCTCTAAAAAAGCTTGAGACGTTATTATTTGTTTCACTCCAGCCAAGTCTGAACATGTCTGCATTATTGGAATCCCACTACTATAATTTAAAATTGCTGGCACTTTTCCAAGGCGCCAGAGTGCTAAAAGAGTAATTGGTGTAGCGTTGACATTTGGTAAAAGAAGGCCCACTCGCTCAATATCAGGCTTTAGTAGTTTTTGGAATTGTCCAGATAAGACTTCCGATCCAACCATTACCATTCGATGATTAAGGCGCTGCCCTGTAACATCTTCTAGTACTATTGATTTTGGACGCTCACGACCCATGGAGCCTATAGCTGTCAATAAATCTTGAGGGCCTAACTTCATTTCAATATGAAATTGTAGTCCCATCAATTGCTCTCTAAGCCATTGTGTATAAGCTTCTCTTGCATTGGATCTATTACTTAGTGTTTTAGGAGCGGATTGCGGAGCACTGAAATGAATGGTTAATCTTGGAAAGATCTTTTTCCATCCAGGATGCTTTGAATAAGGCAGGCGATGAGCATTCCGTTGGTAGCAGGTTATTATTTTCGCATTAGTTTTTTCTAGTAGGAAGCCAGTTCCTTCAAAGAGTTTCATCAAGCTGCCGGTTTCCGTGAGACGCCCTTCGGCAAAAAGAACCAATCGTCCGCCACTTTTCAAAAAGTTGGACATTTCTTTGATGGCAAATGGTGAGGCATTGTCTATTGGGAAAGTGAACCGGTTACGCATTACAAACCGAAAAATCCAATGACTTTCAGCACGTGTAGATGAAACAACAAACTTCCAATCCTCCTGAAGGCAAATTCCAACTATCCACCAGTCAAACCAAGACACATGATTAGGTACGAGTAGAACTGGGCCATTTGTCTTCAGGGCCTCAGCGTTATGTATTTTGAATCCGAAAATAATTCGGGCGAAAATTCGACTTATAAAGCGGACCAATGGCATGTCATTGAACTGTTAATCGGGGCCAACTTAAGTCTAAGAGATCGAAACGGAAACCAAAAACATGGAGACACTAATTTAATTATGATAAATATCTTATTTCAAAGAAAAAAGCCGATGGATACATCGGCTTTAAATTATTATTTAGTTTATATCTATTAAGCGAACAACTTGGTGACTGCCTTGGCTTTGACCAATTCACGAGGCTGGTTAAGGTGATTATAGACGATTGTTTCTGGATCAATTCCGAAGGCGTGATAAATCGTTGCTAATAATTCGCCTGGGTGGACAGGATCCTCAACCGGGGCAGAACCGGTACGGTCTGATTTTCCATGTACATAACCTTGTTTGATGCCTGCGCCAGCAATTGCTGCTGTGTAACAGTAAGGCCAGTGATCTCGGCCATCGGCACTATTACCATTGCCAGAAGTGCTTACGCCTTTTTGCGGGCTGCGGCCAAATTCTCCTACAGCGATGACCAAAGTTTCTTCTAGCATGCCCCGTTGGCTCAAGTCGGTGATAAGTCCTGACAGTCCGGCATCGAGCATTGGTGCAGATTGATCTTTCATGCGCTTTGGTAATCCTGAGTGAACATCCCATGAATGGTTGTCTGAATTGGCAACTTTCGGCCAGACTACTTCCACAACTCGTGTGCCAGCTTCAACTAGACGGCGGGCCAGCAAGCAGCTTTGGCCGAATGTATTACGACCGTAAAGATTACGGGTTGCTTCTGATTCTTGAGCTAGATCAAATGCATTGCGAGCACGGCCAGATGCCACAAGGTTTAGGGCACGATCATAGTATTCATCGAGTTTGAAGTTGGATACTGCCTTGTCTATATCTGGTGACGCATCATTTATTGCATCACGAAGGCGGGCGCGACGGCGTAGACGTAACTCGAATACGTCAGGTCTCATTTTTAGATCATCTGTTTTAACGCGATCCATTTTATTCATATCCATGTCACCTCCGTCAGGATAGAGATAGTATGGATCGAATGATTTGCCTAAGAAACCTGCTGTTCCGCCTTTGCCAACTACGTTGCTTTCCTGTAAGGGGCGGGGCAGCATGACAAATGGTAGCATTGGTTCCGTCGTTGGACGTAATCGAACGATGTTTGAACCAAAGTTAGGGAAATCTTTTGGGCTTGGAGGTTCTAGCTGTCCAGAAGGACTCACTTTGTCGGTAGTGTACCCGGTCATCATCTGGTAGATCGCCGCTGTGTGGTTGAACAGTCCATTAGGAGTATAACTCATCGAACGAATCATCGACATTTTGTCATTTACCTTGGCCAGTTTGGGCATCAATTCGGTGAAGTTTACACCGGGAATTTTTGTCGGGATGGGCTTGAAGATGGACTTCACATTGTCGGGGGCATCCGGTTTAGGATCCCACAAGTCCAGATGACTAGGTCCTCCCTGTAAGTAGCAGAGAATTACGTGTTTTGCCTTACCCCATCCGGGGCCTCCTACATGACCAGCTTCAGCGGCGCGTGCTTGAAGTTTGAGTATATTGGCTAAGCCTAAGCCCATCATGCTTGATCCTCCAATGCGAAGTAGGTCGCGTCTTGAAACCTTCAAGTGTGGATCACATAAGTCCTTTCCTGGTGCTCCTGGTATTGTAATCATTGTTTTAAGTTGATTTTAAAATCTAAGTGTCTCTTTTCAGAAAAGCTAACATTTTTCTCATGATCGTCAACGGTTGAATAAGAACGCTGGACTGTTAATTAGTGCCCAGGCTATGTCTTGAGCCGCTGTCAAACGGACAGTTTCCTGTTGAGCTTTGCTTAGCTCTAATGCACGGCGAAGTGCCGCAAGTTTAGGATCTATAGTAAGCGGTTGTTCCGCTTTTGCTAGGGAAGACTTAAGCTCCTTGAGCGTTGGATCCTCTGGCCGTTTTTTCTTAGCATTTTCAAGTTCCTTGTTTTTGGTCGCCAAATCCTTGTCTTGTGCCTTGAAGTAGGCTGTTAGGCGTTTGTTTTGATCGTCGCTTCGTTTATCTAAGGCGGTTGCTAGAATAGCGCTAATATCACCTGGATGACCGATCTCAACCTTTTCATCGGTTGTGACAAGAAGGCGGAATTTCCCAATTGAGTGTTTGTTGCTGTTGTAGTTTTGGTTTAGTGAGAAAGTTAGACGTGATCCGCCTTCAGTTCCAAATTTTTCTTTTGGTATAAAGATGGCAGTTCTGTCGGCACCTAGTTTCGGGCTAGATGCCCAACCACTATTATCTACCTTTCCGTCGATTGCTTTCTTTACGTCGAAATCCTTTTGATTAAAGTCTGACTTCGCTTCCTTGAATGAAACTTTGGTGGATTTACGACTTTGTTCTTTTCCTGTTGAAATTGCCTTTAGGCTAAACTCCGTTAAAACAAAGTTGCCATCATCATTTCGGCCTGGCCCTTTTTTTGGCAGCTTGTCATCTGCCAGCAATTCGAGGCGAACTCCTGTGATGCCGTTAAGTTTGGTGTCGGCATTAACAGTATAAACTGTCTTTTTAAGATCACCACTGGCAAAGACTATGTTGCCTTCACTCTTCTCAAGTTTAGTGCCGTTTGTAGCTTTTAAATCACCAATAACTAAATCATTCCACTTAGTTGTCTTTGCAGCGGAGCCCTCCCATTCAGTCAAGCGTTTGGCTAGTTCGTTATTGTAGGCTTTTAGTGACTCTTCTGCCTTTGCTATGTGTTCTTTTTGTTTCCTGTCGGCATCGGCTTCACGGGGAGCAATCTCCATTTTGTATGCTTCAAGTTTAGTTTTAGCTAAGCGGATGGCATCCGTGCGCTTCTTGGCACGTTTTGTTTCGATTGGCTCGATTTCTTTCTCATGTTTGGCTAATTGATTGATTGCAGTTTCGTGTTCTAACTTTACGTCTTCGATTATTGTTTTTGCTGCAGAGATTTCTTTCGGGGTGGCATGACGGTTCAGCACTCTCAGGAACAATTCGTCAACCATCTTTTCATCGTCTGCCATGTCGGATACAAGTTTGGTAATAGCATTGTCTTTTGAACTAATGGCATTATCTACGGTTGGTCCACTAATGAGTGCCATAATCGGCCCCAATTGGAGTTCGTTGGATCGCTCACATTCACAAGCACTTTCGCGTGCTGGTCGGCCTAGATTGCCTAGAAAACCATCGGCAAGTTTTACTCCTGAATCAGGAAGTTGTGCGGCTCGTGTGCCTTCAGGCACTCCGGGAAATTTACTTTTAGTTCCAGTTACTCGGTAAATGGAATCAAATAAAACCTCAGCTGGCAGTCGTCGTGCTTTGGCGTGCGAGAAGTTAATTGTGTCGTCTTCATTCCACTTGTTGGTTTTTAGGCTCAATTGGTAAGTCCGGGATTTGGTTATGGTTTTTACCAAATGACGTACATCGAATCCGCTTTCAGTGAATTCCTTTGTTAGCCAATCTAGTAATTCGGGATTACTTGGTGGATTGCCGGCGCGTATGTCGTCAATTGGTTCAATGATGCCGGTCCCGGTCATATATCCCCAAATGCGGTTCACATAGCTCTTGGCGAAATACTCGTTGTCTGGGGACGTTAACCAAGCAGCGAAGCTTTCGCGGCGACTTCCATCTTTTGGAGTATTGTGTTCACTTGCAAACGGAAATGAAGGCGATGTGATTTCACCGGTTCTATCGTGCTTGGTTTCTCCTTCATTACGATCATATATAATTTCGTAGAGGGGTTTGGCTCCTTCAACTGCCGTTCCTCCTATGCGTTTATCTCCGGCCTTGTCATCCTTCTTTAAACTAACTTGAGCGAAATAAGCTGTGGTTTCGAAATATTGATCTTGTGTCCATCTTTCAAATGGATGGTCATGGCATTTGTTACAGTTGAATCTAGTTGCTAGAAAAAGATGGGTGGTATTTTCCATAATAGCGGCAGGTTCTCGTAATATCTTGTAGTATGAGGCTGGGGGATTGTCCTTATTAGAACCGCTTGCAGTGATTATCTTTCGTGCGAACTCATCATAAGGAGTATTATTGGCAATCTCATTTCGAATCCATTTACGGAAGGTTGATGATCCGTCTGTTCCTAGAAATTTCCTGTTAACCAGCAACATGTCGGCCCACTTGTTGGTCCAGTGGTCGATGTAGTTATCACTGCCTATAAGTTTGTCAATTAACTCATCTCTTTTAATTTTGCTATCTCGTTTGTCAGCAGCAAACTTGCGTGCTTCTTCGCTACTAGGAGGTAAGCCGATTAAATCGAGGTAAATACGGCGTAGAAAGTCTTCGTCTGAGCTTAAACCTGATGGAAGCGTCTTGGTGCGTTTCAGCTTGGACGCGACAAACTCGTCTACCCTGTTGTTATGTGGCATTTCTTTCCATTCAAACCCAGAGCGATTGCCCATAACGGTAACGATTGTAGATGCATAAGCGCCTTCAAAGCGTGCAAGCATCGGGGCTTCACCGCGGCGAGCTGTAGTTAATAAGCCTCCTTTATTGGTGTTAGCGATGTCAGAGTTTCCGGTTTCTATGAATGACTCTGCGGTAACATCACGTTTTTCACCGTTAGCATATGTTGCGATAACACGCATCTGTTGCTTGTCGCCAATCTTTTGAACCACAGGGTTTTGTGGGTATAGATCTATTCCTGTTACTTTAGGAGAATTGATCTCAAGCTTGGCTCCATTGGCAATCCAACCCTTCAGGATTTCATAGTAGTCTTCTCCTAGCTTTGTTAACTGTCCGCCTTCATGTGGCACAGATGCTGAAGCCTTTAGTAAGATTAAGCTATTATCGGGTGAAGCAATGTTAACTCGGCGACTTGCTAAGTCATCAGTAAAGGCTCGTATATCATAGATAGGATCATAGCCTCGTAACGATAGCTTAAAGCCATTCCTTCCGTCCTTTGACCCATGGCAGATTCCGGCATTACAGCCTAATTTTGATAATACTGGCATGACATCACGAACATAATCGGGCTCAAAATCACTGGTGCTTCCAGCTACTCTAACAGTTACGGTTGTTTTTTTATTTTTGTGATAAATTTCAAGCTTGGCTTCTCCATCCTTAATAGGAGAAATCATGCCACTTTTGCTGACCTCAATAATTTCTGAATCCAACTTGAAAGCAAAGTCTCGAGATGCATCGTATTTTTCACCATTACCCTTAACTGCAGTCAATAGCATCTGGGTATAGTCAAATTTTCCATTTAGATTAATCTCGGAAGGCTCTACTGAAAGTGCGATTGCTTCTTGAAGTTTATCTTCGGCCATAGGGACAGACATGAATGCTCGTTTGAAACCAAGTGATTGGGTTTCATGCAAGCGTATTACGCCGTCCGCACCGCCAACAGCGATTGTTTCTCCGTCAGGACTAAAGGCAGTAGAATAAACAGAGGTGCCAAGCGATATTTTAGCCAATAGTTTAACTTGCTTAGTGTGGTATTCTGCAGAAAGTTTTTTAGAGTTTCCGTCTAGCGGTCTCTCAAATGCTTTTTTCAGTGCATCATTAACGTTGCTGTCGTAGTCAGAACTGTAGAGATGTAGTGAGCCAACTCCGTTATAGCTACTGCCAGCGATTATCTTTTTTCCATCCGGCGCAAAGTCGAGTGCGAAGATCCTACCTGGCATTGGAGGGAATTTACGAACGAGGTTTGAGTTGTCTCCGATCACACGCTTTGTTACGCGAGTTAACCTAAAAATCTGAGGGACCCCGTCTGA
>Ga0315332_10002308_pt1 | contig 10591 bp, 7 predicted proteins | sample M110034915metaG_FD_203455 | JGI IMG/M metagenome (GOLD analysis project Ga0315332, IMG submission 203455) | Ammonia-oxidizing marine archaeal communities from Monterey Bay, California, United States - M1 100m 34915 | ecosystem: Environmental > Aquatic > Marine > Intertidal zone | place: USA... | reverse complement strand
GCCGTCCGGCTTCGGTACTCTACCGGCTTCGATTACAGCCAAGGGGATTTCGGCCTCGACGAGGACTCGAGGCTCTTCTTCGTGCCTGTGGGGGTGACCGCCGACTACGAGCGCTGGCGTTTCCGGCTCGTCGTCCCCTTCCTGGTCAGCGACGGACCGAGCCTGATCCTCGAGGGAGACGGCGTAGATCCCTCCACGACGCTTTCGGACGAAAACTCGGGCATGGGGGAGATCGCAGTCTCCGCCAGCTACCTCGTCTCCCCTCCGATCGAGGGCTGGCCGCTCCTCGATCTGGGGCTGAGCATCAGCCTGCCGACCCGCACCAAGCTCGAACTCGGCACAGGCGGTTGGGCCTTTGCCCCGCGAGTCGAGCTCTTCGAGCGTTATGGGCGGGTCACACCCTATGCGGCCTTTGGACGAAAATTCTTCACGGTCGGCTCGCTCGACGACCGTTTTTTCACGTCTGTCGGCGCCAGCTTTGAAATTCTCGACTGGCTGAGCTTCGGATCGGCCTACGACTGGCTCGAAGCAACCGGCGGCAATACGAGCGACGCCCATGAAATCACGCCCTACCTCTCGATCTCGGCGCCGGGAGGCTGGTCCTTCTCTCCCTACGGACTCGTCGGACTCTCGGAGGGCGCACCCGATTTCGGGGTCGGCTTCAGTCTGAGCCTCCAACGCTGATCGCTCGATCGGCCCGCCGAACCCAGCCCCCGGCGGTGGGGGAACCCCAGGCTCGCGGTCCGGCGCCGACGATGCGCCGACACCCCCCTCAGGACACGGACTGACCGCCGTCCACGCAGATCGTCTGGCCCGTGATATAGCGAGCGCCCGGGCTCGCGAGGAAGAGATAGAGCGGCGCGACGTCCTCGGGCACGCCCCAGCGCTTCATCGGCGTCCGCTCGATCTCAGGCTCTTCGAAGGGGGTCCCCACCATGCCCTCGGTCATCTTGCTGCGGATGATGCCGGGGGCCGCTGCGTTCACACGTACGTTGTCCAGCGCCCAGGCCGTCGCCATGTTCTTGGTCATCTGCACGACCGCCGCCTTCGCCGCGCCATAACCGGGGACCACGGTGACGGCACGGTAGGCGGACATGCTCGCCATATTCAGCACACTGCCGCCGCCCTCGATCGTGCTCCGAGAGATCCGATCCTTGAGCGCCACCGCCAAACGAAACGAGGCGAAGAGATGCAGACTGACCGCGCGCTCGAAGATCTCGGGCTGCCACTCGTCCTCGGCCATCAGCGACGCACCGGCGTTGTTGACGAGCACGTCGAGTGCATCGAAGGAGCCGGCGAGGGCCTCGAGCCCCTCCTTGTCGGTCATCTCGGCCTGCCGATAGTCGAGCCCGTCCAGGTCCGTGTCGTACTCGCCCGCGCTCTGGCGCCGCCCGGTGATCGTCACCTGTGCGTTCGCTTCCGCGAAGGCCCGCGCGATCCCCAGGCCGATCCCGTTCGAGCCTCCCGTCACGAGCACACGAGCCCCAGCGAAGTCGAAGTCGATCCTAGCCGTCATGTCTTCCCGTCTCCCTCTCTTCAGTCAGCGCGCGCAAGACGCGAGCCCAGCCCCTCGGCCTGGTTCCGCAGCCAGGCACTGAGCCAGAAAAATTTGCTCTCCGATTCGAGCGGGCGAAGGATCGCGAGTTCGATCGCCGCAGCCGAGGGGGTCTCCCGGGAGAGCAAGACATCGAGCAGATGCAGCGCTTCCTCGCGATCCCCCCGTCGAAACGTGCCGGAGGCCTGCGGAGAACATCTCGCCCAGACGAGACCTCCAGGTCGATTCGGTCCTCTCATTTCCCGACATAGGGCCCTCTCGCCTGAACTTGCCTGGAAACCATCACCACGAGGCAATAGATACAACGGCCCGAAGGCGGGGGCTACGTGCCGACGCACCCGAAGAGGCCTGCCTCACGGATGGCACGCGCGACTTCGGGCTCGACATACTCTTCCCAGCGCGGATCTCCACTGCGAATCCAAGCGTGGATTTCGTCCGATTGGACTCGGAGGACCTCGTCGGGCAAGCCTTCGAGCGACTGGACATAGCCGTGCTGCAATAAATAACCGAAGAGCAAGCGGACCGAAGCCGGTACGTCCAGACGATCCAACTCGAGGCGTTCGCCGCTCTGACGACTCAAGCCGGGGTAGACGTAGATCTTGACGCCCTGTCCCATCAGTCGCCCTGTCGCCTCCAGGAGCCCCCCCCGCAGGTGCGCGTAACGTTCTTCACCGACCAGTTCCATGAAGTTGAAGATGCCGACGGGCAGCGCGATCTGGGTCGCCGAATAACGTCCGAGATATTCTGCGACGAGATAATATTCTGGATAGTCGGAGACCAACACGGACTGGTTGCCCGCCGTCAAAGCCTGAATCCGATCCAGAAAGTCCTCGTCGCTATGCGCTGCGGTCTCCCGGAGCTCGTCGACCGAAATCTCGAGCAGCGACACGATTCGGTCCTCATCGACCTCGGGGTCCTCCGCGAAACGCTCGAACGCCCTGCGCTGGATGTCTGCGTGGATCCGAGTCGGGGGACGAAAGCGGCCGCGCTGCAGGATGACCGGGCGTTTATAGAGGACCTCCGTCGGGCGGAGCACCTCGCCGTGGGCTGAGAACATCGCCGCCCGCGTCAGGCCGTACTCGACCAGACGCAGACTGATCAGCCGATGATCCACGTCGGCGAAGACCTCGCCCGAAAATTCGATCATGTCGATCTCGATCCGATGGCGCCCCAAATTGTCGAGCAGCGCCGCGATCAGGCGATCCGGCTCCTCGCAAAGCCTCGCTGCCCCGTGGACCAGATTCACGCCCAGGATCCCGAGCGCCTCATGCTGAAGAATCGCATCTCGCTCGAGCATCCGCGTGTGCAGGACGATCTGGTTCGCTCCGGAGCGCGGATGGCTCTGGAAGCGGATCCCCATCCAGCCGTGGCAGTCGGCATCGCCCTGGTAGTTCTGGGCCGTCACCGTGTCTGCGAAAGCAAAGAAGGCGCTTTCGCGACCTCGATCAGGGTCGAGGCGGTCGATCAGCAGGTCGTACTCATGATCGAGCATCGCGGTCAGCCGTCCGCTCGACACATAACGCTGGGCCGTTCCGTAGATCGCGTCGCTGACCTTCTTGTCGTAGGCCGACATCGTCTTGGCGATCGTGCCCGCGGCGGCGCCCGCCCGAAAGAACCAACGCGCGACCTCCTGTCCAGCGCCGATCTCGGCAAAACTCCCATAGACACCCGGGTCCAGGTTCAGATCGAGCACCTTGGCACGCGTCGTCATCAGCTCGGACGAGCCATTTTCCTCGATTGCCAACCTACCCCCCCTCCTGCCACGAACCGCGGCAGAGCATCTAGCCGGCGCCACTCGGGGCGAGAGTCCGGCTACCCGAGATCCGAAAGGCCCGCCGAACGCAGAGATCGATCGAGATCCGCGAGCAGGTCGTCCACGTGCTCGACGCCCACCGAGAGCCGCACGAGGCCGTCGAGGATCCCCACCTTCTCGCGCTCCTCACGCGGGATGCTGGCGTGGGTCATCGAAGCCGGGTGATCCACCAGAGACTCGATCCCGCCCAGGCTCTCCGCCAGAGCAAAGACCTCGAGACCCGAGACGAAGGCCGTCGTCGTCTCGAGATCGGCATCGAGTTCGAAGGTCACGATGCCCGAGCCACCGCTCATCTGCCGTCGTGCCACCTCGATCTGGGGGTGTGAGGCCAGAAAGGGGTGGCGCACCCAGCGGACGGAAGGGACCACCTCGAGCCGAGACGCGATCTCGAGCGCATTTTCGTGATGCTGTCGCATGCGCAACGCGAGGGTCTTCACGCCACGCTGGACCAGCCAGGTATCGAAGGGGGACGGGTTCAAACCGACGGCTTTCTGGGCAAAGACCATCTTTTCCTGCCACACGGGATCGTTCGTGACGACGACGCCACCGAGGCAGTCGGAATGACCGTTCACGTATTTCGTCGTGCTCGAGAGCGAGAGGGTCGCGCCCAGCTCGAGCGGACGCTGGAAATAGGGTGAGGCAAAGGTGTTGTCGACCAGAACCGGCGACTCGACCTGCGCGGCCTCGGCGGCGATCGCCGCGATGTCGAGCACCTTGAGCATCGGGTTGGTCGGTGACTCGAGCCAGACCAACGCGGGCGCCTCCGCCCCGATCGTCGCGTATTGCGCGGGGTCGGCGAAGTCCACGTACCGCACGCGGAGCCCGAATTTTTCGAAGACCTGGGCGAAGATCCGAAAAGTACAGCCATAAACGTTCTCTTCGGCGAGTACGAGGTCGCCGGAGGAGAGCGTGGACAGGACCGCGGTGATCGCGGCCATCCCATTTCCGAAGACCGTGGCGTGCTCGCCGCCCTCGAGTGAGGCGAGCGTCCTGCCCAGGCGCGTGAAATTCGGGTTGCCCGAGCGCGTGTAGTCGTAGCCCCGGGTCTCGCCGGGGCGGGTCTGCGCGAATGTCGACGTCGCATAAATCGGCGGCATGACCGCGCCGGTCTCTACATCGGGCTCCTGGCCCACATGGATCGCACGCGTCTCGAACTTCATGTCGCAGGCTCCTTCCGTGCGCTTCGCGGATACGCGTCTCGGGCTCCGCGGATGCGGATCGCAGACTCCGCGGATACGCGCCCTCCGCCGGCCCCCAACCCACGGTGGGCAGAGGCGCGCGACGATAGCGAAGCGGGCTCAAACGCTCGTCCGCCCTGTCCGCCTCGCAAAACGGCGCGGCGCTCCAGGCAGAGCCGGACCGCGCAAACACCCGACCTTGGCTAGCGTCTCCGATCGTCAGCCTGACCGCTTGACCGCCCGACCGGAGAGAGCCCCATGACCGCCACCGAGCCGATCGACGTCATCCTCTTCGATCTCGGCGGCGTCCTGATCGAGTTGGGTGGGATGGGCGAGATGGCCGTCCTCGCGTCGGAGCAGGACGAGGACGAGATCTGGCGGCGCTGGCTCCACTGTCCCTGGGTCCGCCGCTTCGAGCGGGGCGATTGTGATGCAGAGGCCTTCGCGCGGGGCATGGTCGAGACCTGGTCGATGCCCACCGAGCCCGACGACTTCCTCGAGGCTTTTCGGCGCTGGCCAAAGGGCCTGCTCCCGGGCGCCACGGAGCTCGTTCGCTCCGCAGGCCAGCTCGCCCGGGTCGCGTGTCTGAGCAACACCAACGTGATCCACGCCGAGCGACAGTCGACCGAATTCGGAATCGACGCGCTCTTCGACGAGCTCTTCTTCTCCCACGAAATCGGCTTGGTCAAACCGGATCGGGAGGCCTACGACCACGTCGTCCGAGCCCTCGACGTCCCCCCTGCTCGCATCCTCTTCCTCGACGACAACCAGATCAACGTCGAGGGGGCCCGGGGCGTCGGTCTGCGAGCGGAGCGGGCGGTCGGCGTCGAGCAGGCCGGGCGCATCCTCGCGCGCTTCGTGCCGGCCTGAATTTACCCGAGGGGGGCAGCACCCTCCCGCGAAAGCCGGGCAACCCGGTCTTCATTGGGCTCACACCTATACAAGACGCTGCGTTCCGTATATGCTCCCGCTGCTGCCCCGGTCGCAGCCTCCTGTCTCGTAGCCCGACACGCAGCCCGCCCCAATTCGGATCGGTCCCGCGCGTCCCTGGAGTCCCGCCCATGGATTTTGATTTCTCCCCGGAAGAACAGACCTTTGCTGAAGAGGTCGACAACTGGCTGGTCGAGAACCGCGACCCCGTCGTGATGGATCACCACCGCGAGAATTTCACCCAGCTCTCCGACACCCCCGAGCGGCGCGCCTTCATGCAGAAGCTCGCCGCCCAAGGCTGGCTCGGCATGTCCTGGCCCAAGGAATACGGCGGCCAGGAGATCGAGGGCGTCTACGAGTACATCCTGAACGAGGCGCTCTCGAAGCACGCTGCCCCGCAGATCGGCAAGGGCGTCGGCATCATCGGTAAAACGCTGATCCGCCACGGGAACGATTTCCTCAAGAAGGAATTCCTCCCGAAGGTCCTCGAGGCCGAGGTGGAATTCGCGGTCGGCTACTCCGAACCGGAGGCCGGTTCCGATGCGGCGAATATGCAGCTCAAGGCCGAAAAGGTCGACGGCGGCTGGATGCTCAACGGCCAGAAAATGTGGACGACCTCCGCGCATTTCGCCGATTGGTATTGGGTCGGCGCACGAACCGACCCGGATAAGTCGAAGCACGACGGGCTGTCCCTCTTCCTCGTGAACATGGACAACCCCGGCCTGGAGGTCCAGAGCCTGCCGACCATCGGCAAGGACACGACGAACCAGGTCTTCTTCGACGATGTCTTCGTACCCGACGAATACCTCGTCGGAAAACAGGGCAAGGGATTCCAAATGATCTCGGAGGCGCTGGATCTCGAGCGCTTCACGATGTTCACGCTCTCCCCGATTGCGAACCGCTCCGAGCTCCTGGTCGACTGGGTAAAGCAGGCCAAGCGAGACGATGCGCCGCTCAAGGACGACACGAACGTGCGCCGCACGATCGCGCAGATCGTCACGGACACCGCCGTCGCCAAGGCGCTCTCCACCCGCTTCGTCTGCGCGGCGAAGTCGGGCGGCAAGCCCCCCACGATCCAGTCTTCGCAGTACAAGCTCTTCACGACCTCCCTATCCCAGCGCGTCTGCAAGGACGCACTCGACATCCAGGGTCACGAAGGCGCGATCATGGAAGGTCAGGACGATGCGCCGCTGCGAGGGCGCTTCGAAGGTGCCTATCGGGCGACGATGAACGAGACGGTGGGTGGCGGATCCTCGGAGATCCAGAAGAACATCATCGCTCGTCGCCACCTCGGGCTCCCGAAGAACTTCTAGGCCCCGACGCCCCCACTCATCAGGCGCGCGCAGACGGCGCGCGCAGGAGACTCCCAGAATGGATCTCGATCTCTCCGAAGAACAGCAAATGGTGATCGACATGACGAGGGCGATGCTCGAAGAGCATTGTCCGACACAGGTCGTTCGCGACGCCGAAGACGACCCCAAGGGCTACCCCGACGAACTCTGGAAGCAGATGGGCGAGCTCGGCCTGAACGGCCTTCTCATCCCTGAAAGCCACGGCGGTGGCGGTCTTTCCATCCTGGAGGCAGCGCTCGTCTACGAAGAGCTCGGTCGGGCCCTCGCTCCGGTCCCGCATTTCGTGTCCTGCGTCGTGAGCGCCAAGCTCCTGCTCTCCTCGGGCAGCCAAGCGCAGCAGGAAGAATGGCTGCCGAAGATCGCCTCTGGCGAGGCCATCCTGACACCGGCCTGGCTCGAGCCCGACCGCGGGTTCGGCGAGCGCGGTATCGCGCTCGAAGCCAAGTCGGAAGGGGACGACTTCAAGCTGACCGGTCGGAAACGTTCGGTGCCCTACGCCAGCGCCGCCGACCGACTCGTCGTCCTGGCGCGCACGGACGCGGGCGTCGACCTCTTCCTGGTCGACCCCCAGGCCCCGGGCATCACGATGACCCAATTACTCTCGCAGGGTCGGGAGGCCCAGTACCAGGTCGACTTCGACAGCGTCACCGTCAGCGCAAGCGACCGGATTGGCGAGGCCGGTACGGGCTGGGCAACCTGGAACGAGGTCATGCTCGAAGCCATCGTCCTGCTCGCCGCCCAGGCCGTGGGTGGGGCAGACCGATGCCTCACGGAGACGGTCGAGTACGCGAACCAGCGCATCCAGTTCGACAAACCCCTCGGCGCCTTCCAGGCGTTGGCCCACTACATGGCCGATGCCTCGACCTCGATCGACGGCGGTCGTGTGCTCGTCCACGAGGCAGCCTGGAATGCGGCCCAGGGACGCTCGGTCGCGCGCTTCGGCCCGATGGCGAAGCTCTTCTGCTGCGAGGCCTACCGCGAGACGACCCGGGTCTGTGCCCAGATCTGGGGCGGGGTCGCCTTCACGATCGAGTACGACCAGCAGATGTTCTTCCGCCGGGCCAAGGCGCTCCAGCTCTCCTGGTGGGATACGCCCTACCTCGAGGAGCTCATCGCGGCGGACGTGCTCGACTGAGCAGCCCCTGACTTCAGGAACACGAACGCCCCGGGCCCTTCAGGTCCCGGGGCGTTCTGCGTTGCGAAACCGCTCGAAGGGCCCCACTTTCAGCCGGTCAGGTCACCCAATTTCCAAGGCGTCCGCGAGACCAATTCGTCGTAGAAGGCTTCGGTATAGGCCTCTTCCGGCGCTGCCCGGACCATCTCGTCGAGCGTCTCGGCGTCTTCGCCGACGAGGATCCGCCAGCGCTGCGCCCGGACCCCCTCCAGGATGATCTTCGCCGCCGCCGCCGCCGTCGTTGGCGCTTCGTCCCGAAAGGACTCGCCCTGCATGAGAAGCGCCTGCCGCAGCTGTTCATTCGAAACGTTCCCGAAGTCGACACCACGCCGCTCGAGCCCCTCCCGCGCCTCCTGGACCTCCTCGTCGCTCATCTCCTTGGGATCGATCCCGAGCGCCTTACCGGAATTGATCACGATCGAAGTCCCGATATGGCCCGGCATCACGACCGAGGCCTTTACATGCGGCGCGTTCATCTTGAGGTCATTGATCAACGCCTCCGTGAACCCCTTGACCGCGAACTTCGCCGCGCTGTAGGCGCTATGCGCAACGTTTGGCCCCAGCGTGGCCCAGAAGCCGTTGACGCTGCTGGTGTTCACGAGATGTCCCTCCTCCGCGGCCATCAACATCGGCAGGAAGGTCCGCGTGCCGAAGTAGACGCCGTACCAGCAAATATTGAAGGTCTTCTCCCAACTTTCTCGTTCGTCGACGATCATGCTGCCGGCGCCGCCGATCCCCGCATTGTTGAAGACGAGGTTGACGTAGTCGGTCTCGTGTTCGCGCATGACCCCGTCTCGAAAACGCTGGAGGTCTTCTTCGACAGAAACATCCGCGCGGTGAGTCGTAATTCGCAGGCCCGGGGCCCCCTCGCTCTCACAAAGCGCTTTGGTCTGCTCCATCGCGTCGACGGAAACATCACACATCGCCACATGACAGCCCGAGGCAGCCAACTGACGGGCCAGCTCCCGACCCATGCCGGTGCCGCCTCCCGTGATCACGGCAATCTTGTCCTCGAACGAATCCATTGCGCTCTCCTCTGTCCACCAAGTCGAATCTACAAATCTCGACGAATCCAGATTTCGCGCCGGGCTCAGCGTCGACTTTCGACCGCGCCGATCTCAATCAGTCGCTCAATCTCGTCACTGCCGAGGCCGAGCACCTCCCGCAGGAGCACCTCGTTGTCGTGGCCGATCGAAGAACCGGAGAAAGCCGTGCGCCCGGGCGTACCCGTGAGACCCAACGGGATCCCGGACGCCGTCACCGTCCCGCGCTTGAAATGTGGGATCTCTTCGAAGAAACCTCGCGCGGCGAGCTGTGGATCACGCCGGAGCATGTCTTCGGTGTCCTGGACCATGCCGCAGGCCAATCCCTGCGCGCGAGCGGCCTCGACGATCTCGGTCCCTTCGCGTGTCGCGGTCCACTCAGCGATCGCAGCCTCAATTTCGCGTTGGTGCTCGACCCGACCGGCGGCACTCACGAATCGGTCATCCATCGCCCATTGCGGCTCGTCCATCAAGCGGCACAGCCCGGCCCAATCCTCGTCGTGCTCTACGCAGAGCACGACCCAACGGTCCTCCCCCTCGCATGGGAATGCGCCGTAGGGGGCGAGACCAAACTCGCCATTGCCACGCCTCCTTGGCTCCCGGCCCGTCTCGGCGTACTCGGTCATGGCCCGACCGATCGCCGCGACCGTGGTCTCGAATTGCGAGAGGTGGATGACCTGCCCCTGCCCGCTCCGATCTCGCTCGGCCAGAGCGGCCATGACCGCAACCAGGCCATGCAATGCCGAGAGAGGGTCTGGATAAGCGAAATGCGAGATCGTGCAGTCCCGCTCCGGAAAACCCGACAGGCTGCAGAGCCCCGACAACGCCTCGATATTCGGTCCCCAGGTCACGTAACGGGAAAGCGGCCCCGACTCTCCATAGCCACTCGACTCCAACATCACGAGCGCGGGATTTCGTTCGGCGAGACGCGCGTAGCCGACTCCGAGCTTCTCGAGCACACCCGTGCTGTAGTTCGCGAGCACCACGTCGCTCTCATCGACGAGACGACGCGCCAACTCCGCCCCCTCTTCGTTGCGCAGGTCGAGGGCGATGAAGCGCTTGCCGGCACTCCAGTCCGTGAACCAGGGAGAGCATTCCGGCTGAGTCCCCCGTTCGGGCTCCCGCGGTGCCACGAAGAGTCGGGGGACATCGGGGTGGGCATGGGACTCGACCTTGATGACCTCAGCCCCCGCCCAGGCCAGGATCCGTCCGATCCAGGGCGCCGCGAGGCCCGTACCGAACTCGACGACCCGCAAGCCCGCGAGCGCGCCCGCTCCACCCCGCTCCGCCCGGCCCGAGGGCGACTCCATCAGGCTCTTTCGCTCGAACCCGTCCCCACCGAGGACCGCGTCCGAATGCTCTCCCGGTTCGGGTATGGACCGCCCCGTCTGCCAGCCCGACCGGGAGGGCCGGTAGGGTGCGCCGGGCACCGACAGGGCTCGCCGCCCCGCCGACTCGACCTCCGCGAAGTAGGCACGCGCCGCGAGCTGAGGGTCCGCCGTGATCCTCGCCGCGGTATGGATCGGCGTGAAGGCGATATGCCGCC
>Ga0315332_10002307_pt1 | contig 10591 bp, 5 predicted proteins | sample M110034915metaG_FD_203455 | JGI IMG/M metagenome (GOLD analysis project Ga0315332, IMG submission 203455) | Ammonia-oxidizing marine archaeal communities from Monterey Bay, California, United States - M1 100m 34915 | ecosystem: Environmental > Aquatic > Marine > Intertidal zone | place: USA... | reverse complement strand
AAATTGTCCGTACGATTGATCGACGATGGATTGATAGTGTATTTCTCCGCGTACTGCTCACACCATTTCTTCATCAGTTCATCGTCGTACTGCATCCTCACTGAGAGTCCGGCGTCAAGTTCGAAGAGATGTTCGAGGCAAACAGCGACAGACCGCCTCTGGCAGTCAACTTCTCGTTTACCAACAAACCAAGATCGCATTCTTGTCGAACCCGAATTGAATCGCTCGTCGAACAACGGAGGAAAACGACGACAGGCATTTTCAAAGATGATCTTTACTAGCAGATCAAGGTTTAAGTGCGAAAGCGGTGGATTTGGATTGGACGAATCAAGAAGTTGCTGCATTAACAAAGTCAATTGACGCTCTCCGGAACCATGTTGCAAACGCTTCATGGAATCGGATTTAAGAATAATCGTCGAAACGGGATCGCGATCTGCTAATAACAACTTGGCAATGGAGGCCGATACCGAAATTGAATGATCCGCCGCCGCAGGACCTGGTCGTCCCCAAAACTGGTAGGAAGCCAGATCAACCATTATCGTTGACCGGATTGGTACGAGGTTCTCGTACTCACTCGACATATATTTCCCAAGCCTAGCCGTTGGCTTCCACGCGATTGATCGCGGAGGATCACCAACCCGATATTCCCTGACCCCCAACAGTTCGGCGCCCCCGCCGGGGGTCTTGTTTCGATGATGCCCTAGAATACGTTGCAAATTGTTCTTCTTTAAGACCGAAACTGTTGTTTGAGGCCTAATCAGGAACGGCAATATTAAAAGTTCTTGACTAACAGGGCAAAACTTTTCCGCCCGGAAAAAACCCCAATGATCTCCAAACTCCAACTGCAACCCCGGCAGAACGTACCTGCCACAAACGAGCGTTTTCATACGATATCGAACCGCAAACCCAAGCTCGCTGTTGACGTCTACCATTTCTCGATTCCGCCCGCCAGTTAATTCAAAGGTTGGCGAGAGCATATCAGCTAAGAAGATTCGGTAACCACGACAAAAGCCAGAAAACTGCCCTTTCACCTCAATCTCTAATTCGCGTCCGGTTACCGCCGTTAATCGATCTTGAGCCTGACCATCAATCGTACGCTCGCAATTAGTTAGAAGTTGTTGAGCGCTATAAACTGCAAACTGAAAAAGAATCCACTCAATCCATATCCATGTCCAAACTGCAACACACAGCAGCGTGAGGGGTTCGTTTCCAATCAAGATCGAAACGATCAACATCCAGGCTGTTGAGACAAGTAAAATGTTACAACGAACAGTTAGCATTCTTTTCTCTGTTGAACCAAATCACGAACCAAGCTCTGTCGCTTGAACTCTCGTTCCGCAATCGACACACTCCTTAGTTTCGAATGGCAACCGATTGCACAATTTCTCTAACAATCTCCGCTGCCGTTCTCCCTGACAATTCCGCTTCCGGCCTTACAATCACTCGATGCTCCAGGATCGCGTGAATGACCGCCTGCACGTTCTCGTGAGAGAAATATTCTTGACCATGAAGCAACGCATGGGAGCGTGCGGCTCGCAATAAATAAATCCCCGCTCGTGGGCTGGCCCCTAATAAAATATCGTGGTGTTCACGTGTTTTGCGGATTAGGTCAACCACGTACTCTTTCATTTCCGGTTTACCATACACCTGAGAAACTGCAGATTGGAATCGCAAGATCATATTCGCATCGCATAATTGACCGGGAGCGGCAACCGTTCGTTCCTGCAATTCCATCAATTCAATCTCGGAACTTCGATCTGGATAACCAACGTTAACGCGAAACAAGAAACGATCCAGCTGTGCCTCAGGCAGTCGGTACACGCCCTCCTGTTCGACAGGATTTTGAGTCGCTAGAACAACGAATGGCTTGGGCAGCATTAGCGTCTCACCCTCGATGGTGACTTGCCCCTCCTGCATCGCTTCAAGCAGCGCAGACTGCGTTCGGGCCGGAGCACGGTTTAGCTCATCGGCCAATAACAATTGACAAAATATGGGACCACGCTGCAGCACAAACTGGGACTTTGATTGGTCAAGAATCCGCGTACCGGTCACATCCGACGGCATCAAGTCCGGGGTGAATTGAATACGATTGAAATCTAATCCCATCGCCGAAGCCAAAGTCCGACACAATGTCGTTTTCGCCGTACCAGGCACTCCCTCTAGCAGCACATGCCCTTGAGCGATCGTCGCAATCAGGACCTGTTCCAAGACTGAATCTAAATCAATTAACGTCTTTCCCAATCGTTCGATTACTAATTTCCGAAATTCATTTGCCTCACGTGAGACCGTTTGCAGCTCCACAGTATTGTTCACAGGTTCCTCTTAAAGAAACAAACTAAAATCATATCTAAACGTGAAAACCGCATTATCTACAATTTTCCAGACTCTAAATTATTAACACCATTTCGTGACCAGTATTCGGCAGTCACTTCGATTCACCACGCGTCATTACAATCATGACCAACCAATTATTTACATCGGCCTCTAATTTTAAAAGCCGACTTTGTGTCCAGTAACTAGCAGGCTTCGTCTTAAAATTATTACTTGCTTGACCCATCTCATCGAAAAGACGTTCAGACTCCGCACCTGGACGAACGGATAGTCCTTCCGGGAAGCTAGGCCAATCCCGGTAACCTCGACCTTCCGCTTGCCGGCAAAACGAGTCAAGCAACAAATTTGCAGCCCATTGACGATCCCGAATTGCTCGAAACCCAGAGAGCTTTTTACTTTTGAAATGCCGCTCCAAAGCGGCAACACTGGCAGTACGTCGCAACATCTTTTTTTGCCACAGAAAAGCCAAAATCAATGAAACACAAACTCCAAAAAACAGCGCCCAGATCATACCGCGATTGTAGTCGTAGTCAGAAATACCTTCGATTTGCTCGCGTAGGAACTCGTTGATTAAATCCTTATCTTCGACATCTGCTGCAAGTTGGTTGCCAAATTCCAACAACTTCTCGGCAGGAAGTTGTTGCAGGATCTCCCTGATTTCATCGGGCGACAACTGAACCGGCGGTAGTTCCAAATCCTCAACATTATCATGACGTTTGTAATCCCCATCAACGACGAAATGAACGTACTTCCGATCGGAATCTTTTAACCACAGCAAGCTTTGATAGGCAAACAGATCGTTGCTCTCGGCTGTTATCATTTGGTTGGTAAAAATTGTTTGGTCCGCAATGGCGATTATCCGGCCACCATTTATCGTTTCACCTGCTGCTGCAAATGCATTAGGGGTGCCGACACTCGAAAGCGCAGGATATCGAGCGATCACAGTCAAACTGTCCGTCTTCATAATCCCGGGCCGGTTTGACGCAATGGAACGCACTCCATTTAGGCTTGGATGTTTATTAAACCTGCTAATGACCGGACAGTCACGATTTGACAGATATCCATCGTTGTCAAAACGCGCATTTACCGATTCCCCGATAAACTTGACGCCATATTTAAGATTGGCATTAGGTCCCGATGCTTGATCGCTCGCCACCAAAACCGCGCCACCTTTGGAAAGAAACGAGTCCACAACAGACACACGCTCCACACTCCCTAAAACAACAAGAACCGTTTCCTTCGGAGTTGCTACCGCAAAAGTCGCGTCGTCAATAGCTTCTAATTCGACGAACTGAGAGATCAACTCAAGACCTTCGAACCCCCGTTGCAACTGCCGCCGTAACGCGTCGTCGTCCTGCGAAACACACGGTTTCACGAACGTCAACAAAAACAGAATGGTTAGCCATCCAGACAAAGGAACGCGATAGAAGTTAAACATTCGTTAACCTTCTACCTTTAATCGAGTCGACAAATCCGATTTGCTTAAGAGTTTGGAAAGCGACTTTAGGGTTGTTCGACAATTATCCCGCTCGCTTTGTGACAATTCACCGCCAGTTCTGGTGTACCGCATCCGAACGTAACTGCGAACCAGCTCATTAATGTTCGTTTCAAATTCCGGAGCATCAGAAAGCAGAACATTTTCAGCATGCTTCGCGTTCCACCACCCCGATTCAGATCCAAATTTATTGAGTAAAAACAGGTCAACGAGCGCTATTAAATCTTGAGAGGACTGAAAATTTGCTCGATCGATACGTCGAGCAACAGCTCGATCCGAAATTATTTTTGAAACACTAGTTGAGCGGCGGTTCATTAGCGTGAACAAGAACGCAAAGATCACACCCGCAATCCCAAGCCCAAACAAAAAAGTAAATATCCCTTTAGATGCCCCCCCCGTGTCAGGGCTCGCTGCCTCGGAACGTGTGGCCACCGGTTGCTCGTCTTTTGATTTATCCTCTGAACTAGATTGTCGCTTTCCTCGACCGCCGGAATTGGACTTCCGACGCGAAGCCCGCGCCTGGTTAACCCAATCGGAACCAAAAGTACCTCCACGTCCTCCAGATTTACCTTCGTTGTCCCAGCCTTCAGCATCCGAACTGAATCGAGGTGAATCATCACCTCCGTTATCTTTCTCTTCCTTTTCCCCGGTACTGCTGACAATTCCTTTGAAAAGAGAGTCTAAATTTCGCTCGAAAAATCCACGATCAGCCTCCCCGCCGTCGGCAGAGGATTCTAAAACCTCTTTTGCAGCTTCGACGACAGTACGATCGAACACACTCGCAAGCCTTGGCTTATCTTTCCCGCTCGAATTCACCCCTGACTCCCCATCAAGAGCATTCGACTCCCGATTCATAAGAATCTGGAGTGGATCCTGAGCTAAATCAGCAAACCTTCGGATCGAACCGTTAGCTTTCGAGTCTCGCAATTTGTCAGATTTCTGGGAACTTCCCGGAATGCCCGCCTTTGAACCTAAATTCTCACTGTTTCCAACACCAAGCCGTTTATGGTCTTCTTCCCAATCATATTGCCGACCTTTTTCTTCAGCGGCTTTCGGAGCTGCTTCAGACAGGCCAATTTCCGGTGCCTGCTTTTCAGCTCCTTCAGCCGAATCGAACTTTAAATCGTTAGCCTCAGCATCGCTATTTCGCGGCGCCACACCGCCCCCCTTATCGACATCACCAACTCCCGTACCTAACCCAAGGGGGTCTTCGATCGATTCATTTTCACCTGCTCGTTTACCCCGTTTCTCGCGAGGTTGCCCGGCAATTTCATTTTTTCCCTCCGAACTCGGCGGAAGCCTCGGTTCAGTTAGCTCTCGGGCTTGCTTTTTATCACCGTTAGCTCCAACGTCAGTCCTTTCCGCATCACTGCCCGGCGCACCACTCATCTCGCTTTCGCCTGCGCCTTCGCTTGGACTGAAACCTTGCCTCCGCTCTGTGGCTCTACTCGCTCCCTCTCTGTCTGCCGCAAGGCTTTTGCTATTCGGGTCGACTCTAATCTTCTTCGACTTAGGCAGGGCTTCACTCAGCGCGTCATTCAGCGCGTCATTTAATACATCAAGCCTTTCATTGTCGCTGCTGGAACCTTCCGCTGCCAACCGTTTAAATTTTTCAGCCAAAGACTCCTGAAGCGTGTTTGGAACGCCAAGCTTTCTCATGAGGGCACGCGAAGCCTCTGAATCAAGCCCATTTTTATTTAAATACTGCTGAGCGTGTTTCCGTAAAGCTTCTTGCTTTTCAGGACTCAAGTTTTTAAGAAGAGCCTGACTTTGTGCGGCGAAGTCACTGAGTTCGCCAGCATTGAACTTGCTTCCATCTGAATTATCGGGTTTAAAAACTGAGAGTCGTTGAAATAACTCTGACGGCTCTACCCGCCCAAGATCCCGGAATCCCCTATCGGACTCTTGTCCCTCCACCTTGGCAATTAAGGGAATGAAAACAACCGAACCGGCCATTGCGAGAACGAACCCTTTTAGCCACTCGCAATTCAAACGCTGCGGCCAACTCACCAACTTCTTTTGTGGTACCTGAAATCGTCGCCCAGGTTGGGATCGCTTTTTTTGTTTTAGAAATGTGATACTAGCACCTATCAATTCGAGACAGCCTCTTCAATTTTCGTTTTGCAAACGAACCAGAATTCCGTGATCGAAAATCAAGTTCTAGCAACGAATCTCAACTCTCCGGATTCGCCTCCGGTCCCTTTTGCCTCAAACCGATATTCATAACTTCCACAATTAGCGCGAAAAACATCGCGAAGTAGATGTATCCTTTATCCATATGGGCCCCAACCCCTTCCGCGATCAACATCACACCAATCAAAATTAAAAAACTCAAAGCTAACATTTTTAAAGTCGGATGTTTCTCAACAAATCGACTTACCGGTTCGGCAAAAACCAGCATCACGATCACTGCGATAATTATAGAAGCCACCATGATCGTAATGTCATCCACCATTCCGACCGCGGTAATAACTGAATCAAGTGAAAACACAACGTCGAGTAACGCAATTTGAATTAAAACACCTGCAAACATCCGCTTGGTCGGTCTCGTATCAACCGCATCCCCGTGCCCAAATTCATCATGAATTTCATAGACACTTTTGGCAACTAAGAACAAACCGCCTAAAAACAGGATTAGATCTTTCAGAGATACACCATTGGCCTCGGTAAAATGTTCTTGGTTAACTTCCTTCAAAACTTCTCCTGAGAGATGGTCGGCAGTCGAAGCATCCGTGACGCTCATTCTTTCAATAATGGTCTGGGGGACTCCAAGATCCGTCAATTCAAAAATTGGCCGCTGAAACTGGGCATCGTGAACGAGATAATAGAGAGACAGCAAAAGTAATAGACGGGTCAATAGCGCCAGCGCAAGGCCAAGACGCCTGGCGAGCGGCTGCTGACTCTTTGGCAATTTTGCCGACGCAATCGTGATGAAAACAATGTTATCAATCCCGAGTACGATTTCCATCGCCGTAAGTGCCAAAAGGGCAATTACAAATTCCATTCAATGTTCCCCATTTGTTTCATGCTTAAATAATCCGCTTTAATATATCAATTCTAACGCACCTGTTACAGGCAATCCCAGTGATTCCGCCTACGTACAACCAAACGATAATTTCCGCACAATGTAAAACCTGGCGTTGAGGACATTCAAACGGGCTCCAAAGCAAACCGGCAACGTGTCCGGCTCCAACCAGAACTATTTCTGACCGCCACCAAACAAACCTTTAAATCCCTCAAACACTGGAAGCGCAAAACCGGCAGGAGCCCGTTCAACCTCGAGCGTTCCCGTTAATTCGAATCTTTCTCCGTCGACCTCTTTGCTTAGCCTCAAATCGCAACCTCGAAACCATCCAAGCACTGGAGCTTGATAATCCTTTGGCAACTCAGGATTTTTAAAATCTGGCCACGCATCTGAAAAAATCATGTCAATGCCACCGCCGGTCTTTACTACCTTGTAGCTTCCCCCCAACGAACAAACCAATTCAACGCCGAGCAAATCTTGACAAATCGCCTGTACCTTTCTTGGGTCAGTCCCTAACTGCCTCGAAACGAAATTCATGAATTTCACATTCGCAATCGACGTTTGCCAGCTACGCCGATAATTGATGGAGTTTACCCACCGATTTATGTTTGACTCAGGAGCTAGTTCGTTGATTTCTAAATGAAACTGACACCGATCATCCAAAGGAATTTTTAGATTTTTAAGTTCAAGCCCCTGCAGTCGGGCGAGGTTGTAGGAAACAGCATTGAAGCCTCGTACTTCTGCGCCATCCCCAGCCGCGTCCGTGGATTCGCTTAAACGATATAGCGGACTTATTAATAATTTGGATTCCCGAATGACCCATTTGTCATTCCTCCTGACCGTCGACTCGTTTCCACCCTCGTCTACGATCAATAAATTTGAACTCTCATCGACAACCGATTCGCGCCGCCCCTCTGGAAAGAACCAATCCAAAACACCTGCAGCAGGTTGCGCCGCGACAAAACCGGGAACTTCCGCCAATATTTGCTGCAAAACAGAGGGAGCTTTCAAGTCGACTTGTGGGTCGAATTCCGCATCATCATCGACTACCAAAAACAAACGGTAATCAAAATTTCGCTTAAAAATTGGCTTCTTCTTTAAACTCAAATTTAGCTTAACTATTGGAGGAGCATTTTCACTCTCCTCTTCACCAGCCCTATTTTTGCCAGCGTTCCCCCATTCAATCTCACTTTCCATCTTTGGGCCAAGGCGACCTAAAGCCCAGTCCAAATCATCTTCGCCAATTGCTGTGATTCTCGAATCGAAAGAAACAATTTCAATCGAACGACTGCCATCATCGTCTGCTTTTTTCCTTCGATCGAGATGAAAGTAAACCGGTTCGAGATTCCTAATTGAAACTCCAACTGCGGCTTTTATCTCTTCATACTCTCCGAATTCCAACCGAGTGCAATCCTCAACAGTCACATCAGCCAAAGGCTTAAAGAAGCCAAATCGACCTCTTTCTTGATCGACCCAACTTTGACCATTTCGCTCAAGACCCTGCAGATCAAATCCCTTTGGCAAAAATTTCCCATCGATTAACTGTGCTATGACGTTGTCAGCGTCGAAAAATCTAACACCTTCGTTTGCCGCAGCCAGAGTCGCCATTTCCAACACCTGAATTCTTGCAGACAGACGATTACGTCGGGCTAGTTCGATCTGAAACCCCGGTTTAAATAGATTTCTCAAAAAGGCATTTGAAGCGAAAAATAAAATTCGATTGTTGTTTTCAACGTTAAAAGGATCTTTAGACCGAAACGCTCTGAAATCTTGCGATTCCGCAAGCGATACGCTCTTACCGTTTTGAATTGCCAAGAACTGCTTCACAATCTCAACAGAAGTCGTGATAAGATGGAAATCTCCTTTGACGACATAATACGACCGGTAAATCACTCGCTCCTCAAGCGTCGCCTTCAGCACATTTTCATTTTTCACATCGGCGCGTCTCAGCCGCGTTTCGATAAAATTTACGTCGTGTCCAGCAAACTCACGCGACTCGCTGACGCCTTGCCACACGCTGTCGATGTCGTCTATTGTTAAACCAGTATTCCTAGGGAGCCTCTGAAAAATCCGTTCCCTTGCTTCTTGGACAATTTTCTTTCGCTTGTTTTCGAAGTTCTTCCTCAGAGATTCAGTCTGGTTGGGCTGAGCTTGCAAAACGACGCCCACCCCGGCGCCGCTACGAAAATAAAAATCAGATCCAATGAGCGCAACATCGTTCACCTTCGTCCCACCAAACCACTTATCCAATGGCCCCGATTGAACGCATAACTGTTCTAAGAACTTTGATTGAACGAGATTTTTATAGCCCCGCACCGTCAACATTCGACTTAGGTCACCGCCGTACTCCTCGATCAACCCTTTGAGCCAGATTTGGTTGTTCCAATTACCAAACCTGAGATAAAAACAGCTCGCTGGCACCACCTTCGCGATTTCTTCTACGACTGGAGTTTGAGGCGACACCGGGCTTCGCTTAACCGGCAGCTCGATTGGCTGAGGCAGAGAAGTTCGCACGAGACGATCGTTCGGCAGGGGGTTCATCGATTCAGCAATTAGGTCGTTTCGGGTCGACTCAAGATCAAGCAGAACCCCAATCGTTCTAGATAATGATTTGACTTTACCTTTCTTCTTATTTTTTGAATCCTCTTTTTTGGCCGTAACTCGCCCGAGCAGCATGCTCTCCAGATAATCCTCTAAGATGGGCGGATAATCGTTGACGGCTCGCTGTGCTGCCATCGCGTCTATAAATTGCTTACGCCACTTCTTTGCGTACTTTCTTTCGAAAGGGTCGGGTTTGCATGCCTCAATTTCAACTCGCAGTTCGCGTGACTCACCGGAACCGCGCATCCTCAAACGCAGCGGACCACTTGTGTCGGAACTCTTAAATAGGAACCAAATCTTATGAGCACGGATTTGATTTCCCATTGGAATCTGCAAAAAGGTTTTAAGCTTTCTTAGAGCAGGAGCTTCCACGAACGAGTAAAAAATTCGATTATCAGCTTCAACCAATTCGGCGGCGTTAATCCGCTCAATTGCCTCGTCTCCCTCTCGCAACATAAATGTCGCATAACCGATTCCAAATTCATTTTTATTGGTGTCAGAACTGACAAACGCCCGCGCTCCGGTTAATGCAGGTTGATTGTCTTGGCGGTCGATTTCGCGAAGCGCGATCCCTCGATTATCCTGACCAATCGATATATTTGAACAAAACAGAACCGTAGAGATCGAAGCAACAAGAATTCGGTTGCCCCAAAATTGGCAACTGGCAACCAGAGGATTAAAATTTGCTAAACTGTGGGTGTCCAAAGTAAACCTCTTGAGTGATTAAAAGCGCTGATCGCAGAATGGCAATTGTCATCTGGATAACGAACAAATCAAAGCCCAAGTAAAATTTTAAACCTTGCTTCCACCATGCAACCGTACAACAACTACCCAGAATCCTACCAAGAAGCAGCTCGTATTATTCACGACTGCAATGCCATATTGATCACTGCTGGCGCCGGTTTAGGAGTTGATTCTGGACTACCCGATTTCCGTGGCACTGAGGGATTTTGGCAAGCCTATCCAGTGTTTCGACAAAAAGGTTTAGATTTTTTCGATCTGGCAAACCCAAAGTGGTTTAAGGACGACCCACAGCAGGCATGGGGATTTTACGGTCACCGTCACAATCTCTACCGTGCAACAACGCCTCACAAAGGTTTCAAAATCCTGTTGGATTGGGTTCAGAAACTCGACCACAA
>Ga0315332_10002306_pt1 | contig 10592 bp, 8 predicted proteins | sample M110034915metaG_FD_203455 | JGI IMG/M metagenome (GOLD analysis project Ga0315332, IMG submission 203455) | Ammonia-oxidizing marine archaeal communities from Monterey Bay, California, United States - M1 100m 34915 | ecosystem: Environmental > Aquatic > Marine > Intertidal zone | place: USA... | reverse complement strand
TTTGAAGAAGAAATTACAACCGAAGACGGAGAAACTTTACCAAGAAGTTTTATTGTTCAATCTGTTATTGCGCAAGTAGGTAAAGGTGCTTCTGACCCTGCGCAGGGTGTTTCGATGAATAACACCCCCGAAAAAGCTAGGGTAATGATATCTTTTGTTGAGTTCGTTGATAGAAAGGGAGTAAAAACATCTGCTATCATGGGCGATCTACGTGAGCGACTAAATGGAATACCTGGAGTACAAATCGTAGTGGATAAAAACCAAGACGGTCCTCCGCAAGGCAAACCTATTAATATCGAAATTTCCGGAGATGACTACCAAGAACTGATCGATGAAGCTGAAAGAATGAAGCAGTTTATTAATAAATCGAAGATTCCTGGCATTGAAGAACTGAAATTAGATATCGAAGTTGGTAAACCAGAGTTGCTTGTAAAGGTAGATCGCCAAAAAGCTAGAAGATTAAATGTATCAACGGCTCAAATAGGCTCAACAATTAGAACGGCTCTTTTCGGAAAAGAAGTCTCAAAATACAAAGACGGGGAAGATGATTACGATATTGTAATTAGAATGGAAGATGAGTCTCGATATAATCAAGAAGCGCTACTAAATCAAAAAATTACGTTTCGAGATCCATCTAACGGAAAGATCAGCCAGGTTCCAATTTCTTCAGTTGCTACATTGGAAAAATCATCAACCTTTAGTGCGGTAAAGCGAAAAGATCTTGAGCGTTTAGTAACGATTCAATCTAATGTATTGGAAGAGTATAATCCAACCGAAGTGGTAGAAGCGATAAAAGAAAGATTAAAAGATTACGAAAAAAGTGAGGGAACAAAATGGAAATTTACTGGCCAGCAGGAGGAGCAAGCGAAAGAAATGGCATTTTTAAGTTCAGCGTTAATGTTTGCCGTGTTCCTTATTTTCTTAATTATTGTGGCTCAGTTTAATTCCATTTCTGCGCCATTTATCATCGTTTTTTCTGTTGTGTTAAGTCTAATAGGTGTATTCTTAGGGTTAGTAATTTTCCAGATGGATTTTATTATTATTATGACCATGATTGGAATAATATCACTAGCAGGAATCGTTGTAAACAATGCGATTGTGCTAATCGATTACACGATGTTGTTGATGAAACGAAAGGCGATTGGGCTGAATTTAACCGACGGAGCCAAGCTTACAATAGATCAGGTAATAGATACTATTGTGGAAGGAGGTAAAACAAGACTTAGACCAGTGTTATTAACTGCAATTACAACAATCCTAGGTTTATTGCCAATGGCAGTAGGGCTGAACATTAACTTCTTTACATTATTCTCAGAGTTAGATGCTCACATGTACATCGGTGGAGACAACGTTGTTTTTTGGGGACCGATGTCTTGGACAATTATATTTGGATTAACTTTCGCAACCTTTTTAACATTGGTAATAATTCCTGTAATGGTCTTGATTGCAACTAAAATTAAGTACGCTGTTTTTAAGACTGTGACATATTAATCATTATAATTGATAACATAGAACAATTCTTTACTTTGTCAAAAGAATGATAGGGGTGCTTAGTAAATTTTCGACTATTACTATTTGTTTGTTTTTGTTGGTCAATTCTTCCAAGGATTTATTTGAGGTAGGGATGGCGCATTATCAGAACAGACACGAAGGTCATGTTGGATATGCAGCAAGTGCAGAAATAATAGGTAAGGCGCTAGATAGTTTTCTTGAGGCTTATGCCGAAAATCCTACTGCTAAAACGGCTGAATATGTATTACGAAGCTATTATTTCAAAGGTAATTTTACGATGACGGATGAAAAGAAGCAGATTAAACTTTTTGAAGAAGGAAAGAACTTTGGACTGAAAGCGATAGACAAATTTCCCAACTCAGCAGAAGTGCTTTATTACCATGCAATAACATATGGAAAATGGGGATCTGAGATAGGTTTGTGGACTGGAATGAAGGATAATGCAGCCGAAAAACTCAAAAGCTATTTTGAAAAGGTTATTGAACTTAACCCATTGGCAATTGATGCCGGTGGACATAGAATTCTAGCATTAATTCATCATCAAATACCGTATGTTCCCTTTGTTATTTCTTGGCCTTCAGCAGCAGAAGCAGATCTTAACTTCAAAAAAGCGTTAGATTACTTTCCAGAGAATCCATCCAATAATTTCATGTATGCCGATTTTTTAGAGAATGAAGGCAGGGATCAAGAAGCGTTGCCTTTTTTAAAGAAAGTAATTGCAATGGAGCCTCGGTCAACCTTTGTAGTTGAGGATACGTGGGCGAAAATAAAGTCGCAAGAGCTGCTCGACAAAATCAACGACTAGTTTTATCTCCTTGTACAATCCACGTATGTCTGTTTAAAACATCTAGTTGCTTCATTCCTTTGGTTGTCCTATCACAGTACATTTGATAGATAGAATAAATCTAACCAAATGGCAGAAGAACCAAATGAGATAGAGTTAAATATTGATTCTCAAGAAGAGGAGGTTAATCCAGAGAAGGATTTAAAGTCTAATTTTCTGAATTTTCATAAAAGCCTATGGAACTTTGTAAAGGAGACGTCCAACATTAGTGATGGCACAGATTATATTGGAACAACTGAAGGGATAAAAAAGGACATAGAATTTAAAGGTCATGGTGTTTGGATTTTGGTTATTTCCATATTTATTGCATCCATAGGCTTGAATGTTAACTCAACAGCAGTTGTTATTGGAGCGATGCTTATCTCTCCTTTAATGGGTCCAATAATGGGAATAGGATTGTCTCTCGGAACCAACGACTGGCCTACATTAATTAAGTCTATTAAGAGCTTTGGAACAATGACTTTAATAGCAATGATTTCAAGTGCCCTGTACTTTTATATTACACCTTTAAACGAAATACAGTCTGAGCTTATCGCTAGAACAAAACCTACTCCGTTAGATGTTTTTATCGCATTTTTTGGCGGGTTGGCTGGAATTATTGCTGGTTCTAGAAAAGAAAAAAGTAATGTTATACCAGGGGTTGCAATTGCTACCGCCTTAATGCCACCTCTTTGCACTGCTGGATACGGATTAGCAAATGGAAATTGGGAATTTTTCTTTGGTGCATTTTACTTATACTTTCTAAATTCATTATTCATAATGATTTCAACAGTATTGGTTGTTCGGTTTTTACGATTCCCGATTATACATTTTGTGGATAAGGTCACTGAAAAAAAGGTTAAACGATATATGGTTGTTTTTCTACTTGTGGTCATTATTCCCAGCGGAATTATTTTTTGGGGGGTAATTAAAGAATCTGTTTTTCACCAAAAAGCAGACCAGTTTATATCCGATAATTTTGATTTTCCAGAAACCAATGTTGACGGAAGAAGAATTGTATATACGGATACAGTGGCTACAATAGAAGTATCTCTAAACGGTAAAAATATATCTAAAGATCAAAAAGACGATGTTCAGCGTAAGCTGGCGTTATATGACATTACATCGACACTATTTGTTAGCAATACAGTAGATCATGTTCGGTTAAAAATTTACCAAGGAGAGGATAACTCTGACGAAATAGCTGCTCTGCATAAGGAAATTGCAGAATCGAAGTTTGAGAATGTTGAAGATCAACTCAGAAAGAATATTGAAACTATTGAAGACAGAAATAGGGAAATTCGTTCTTTGCAAAGAACTATTGTTAAGCTAAAAGGCGATTCGATTCCGTTGCATAAAATTGAACAAGAAGTAATTTTACAATATGAGGATGTGAACAAGATTTCTTATGGAAATTCTATCTCGATAAATCCAATTACAAATGTGCCCGATACAATTCCTTGCCTAATGCTGAACTGGGGCTCCAGCATAAAAAATATTGACGCCCAGCAAGAAAAGCTAAGGAAGTGGTTACAAATCAGATTAGATTTGGATACACTGCAAGTAATTCGTTATTGATGAGGTTCCTCACAATTTTCATTGTTTTAATTTGTGTCCTAGACATTTCTGCTCAACAAAGCTGGAATGTCGACTTGGAGTTTCATTGGGATGACACAACTTTGATTTCAAATTTTCGGGACTCGCGTTATAGTGATATTTGGGGATTTAGTTTAGATAATCGTAAATACGTTGCAATGGGCTCGACCTATGGGGCCCATTTCTTCGATATAACAGACCCGGCACAAACAGCATACATTGGAGCCGTTCCAGGAGCTTTTCAGGGATATGACGTTAACCACAGAGACTATAAAGAATATCGAGGATATATATATGCCTGCGCTCAACAGGGGGATGCGACTTTGCAGATAATTGATGCAAATTATCTTCCCGATTCGGTGCACTTAGTTTACGATTCGGATACCTTGTTTGGTCAGGCTCATAATGTATTTGTAGATACTTCAAATGCTCGTTTGTATGCTTGTGGGCCAAATTCTGATGCACTCAAAGTGTTTTCACTTCAAGACCCAGAGAAACCAATATTGCTAAAAACTTATAATGATATTTCGTACGTGCACGATATGTACGCCAACGGAGACACTGTATATCTCAATTGTGGAAGTGATGGTTTTTATATTGTTGACATGGCTGATACGAGTAATTTCCAAACCCTCGGAAGCTTAACTCTTTATCCAGACCAAGGTTATAATCACAATGGGTGGTTAACTGATGATGGTGGGACTTATGTTTTTACAGATGAAAATTACGGTCGTAAGGTGAAGATATGTGATGTTTCTGATTTTGGTAATATATCTATTCTTTCAACTCTAACATCGGGAGTATCAGACAGCTCTGTGGCGCATAATGCTTTTATTATGGATAATATTTTATACCTATCATATTACAATGATGGGTTTCAAATGTTCGACATCTCCGACCCCGTTAATCCAGTAAAAATTGGATATTATGATACTTTTCTTCCCAATCAAAAAGATGATTTTCGCGGAGCTTGGGGATGTTATCCCTTTTTCGGAAACGGAATTGTAGCTATATCAGATCGAAATTCGGGGCTCTATATTTTGAATGTTTCAGCAGCGCTAACAAGTGTCGATAATAATTTGCAAAGTCAAGTGAATGCAAATGTATATCCGAATCCGACAGTTGGAGAAATAACCATTACCGGTCAAATTCCTTTAAGGATTCAATTATACAACGCTTCAGGAATTGAGGTAATGAATTTTGAAAATAAAAATAAGCTAGATATTACTCATTTGGCAAATGGAATCTATTTTTTACGAACAACTGCCGGTACATCAACCTTTATGTTTAAAATTGTAAAGCAAAGTGTTTACTAAAGCAGGATATATAAAAATTGGCATCTTTTCAGTGATATTTTTCACCGGTGTTTTTATTGTTTATTTCATTACGCTAGATGCTAGAACTTTACCTATTTACAATCCATACCAGCTCAATCCTGATGTAGTAGATGCGTCTATGCAAAACGTGACAAAAAATCATAAAATTGCAGACTTTTCCTTAATCGACCAAGAAGGAAAAACAGTTACTGAAAACGACTTTGAGGGAAAGATATATGTAGCCGATTTCTTCTTTACCACCTGTCAAAGTATTTGTCCAAAAATGAGTCTACAAATGCAACGACTTTCAGTCGAATTTGAGGAAGACGATGAGTTGAAATTCATTTCACACACTGTTTACCCCGAAGTAGATTCTGTGCCGTTACTTGAGGCATATGCAAAAAATTATGGTGCAAATAGAAATAAATGGGAGCTGGTAACTGGCGACAAAAAACAGATTTATGACTTAGCTCGGAAGTCTTATTTTGCGGTAACAACTGAGGGCGATGGGGGTGAAGGAGATTTTATCCATACAGAAAATTTTGTGCTGGTAGATAAAGAAAAAAGATTGCGTGGTTTTTATGACGGAACTAAACCCGAAGAAATTGACCAATTAATAGAGGACATAGAAATTTTGAAAAACGAATATGCCAAACTAGATGAGCATTAAAGAAAGATTGCGCGAGATAATTTTTGAAGCAGATACTTTTTCTGGTAAAGCATTCGATATTGGATTGCTATTGGCAATTATTTTGAGTGTAATTGCTGTCATGCTAGAAAGTGTAAAGGCAATCGAACTTGAATATGGAGATTATCTTACAATAGTTGAATGGGTGTTCACTATCGTATTTACCGTGGAATATATATTGAGAATATATATCACCGGTAAGCCGTTGAAGTATATTTTTAGCTTTTTTGGCATGGTAGATTTACTCTCGCTAATTCCTACCTATTTAAGCATCTTTTTTGTTGGCACACACTCATTACTCATTATTCGGTCTATTCGGCTGCTAAGAGTATTTAGAATATTGAAGCTCGCACGTTTTTTAGGGGAAGCAGCATCGTTAGTAAATGCATTAAAAGCAAGTCGCTCAAAAATTATCGTATTTATCTTTGCGGTGTTGTGTATCACCATGGTTATGGGAACCGCCATGTATATGATTGAAGGAGGAGAAAACGGTTTTACCTCAATTCCGAGGAGTATCTATTGGGCAATTGTAACATTAACTACTGTTGGTTATGGAGACATAGCGCCACAAACCGTTTTGGGCCAGGCATTAGCATCTGTGATAATGATTTTTGGTTACGGAATTATTGCAGTACCAACAGGTATTGTCGGCGCAGAAATAGCATACAATAAAAAAGACAGCGAAATTTCAACTCAAACCTGCCCTCAATGCTCTGCAGAAGGCCACGATATTGACGCAGTGTTCTGTAAGTTTTGTGGGAGTAGAGTGTGATTTTCCTCAAAGTTGTACCAAGCAAACGAAAAAGGTTTAGTCACAAGTATTAAGCTCTTTTCTTTGGGCCTCAATTTGTTTTAACAACCTTAGTTTGGTTAATAGCATAGATGTTTCACGTACAAAATCATCGAAGCGCTCTCTATTTTGGAATATAAGGGTTTCCCCAACTCCCTCCCGAAATTTGGTGTTCGATATATTAAATTCTTCAAATTGATTGTAGAAATCTTCAATAGTTGCGATGCAGTTAAAATCTGTTAAACCTAAAAAATCGGTTTGTTTATAGGCCTCCCAAGTGGCCGTATGTAAGTCCATTACAATTAAGTTTGCAGATATGCGAGTCGAATAAAACAACCATAGAGAGTCTTGGTGGATTGCTCGTAACTCATGCAAAGGATTCCGAAATTTTTGATTTATAGAATTCAGGGAGTCCTTATGGATTATGATTTTCATGTCTGTGTTATATAGTTTTGAAACTTGTCTTTGTTCTTTAAGTGAAAAATCAATCTCATCATGGTACTCTGCAAGCTTAACAAAATTATTATCTATTTCAGTCAGCACATCTTGGAACGCATTCACTCTCTTTTTTTCTAGATTTAAATTTGTGTTGTAATCATTCAGGTAAAGACCAATTAGTACCCCAAGGATTGTTGATGTTAAGGTTATAACCCAGCTGCTATTTGCTGCAATTTTCAATATGTTTTTCATAAAATGAGTTAAATAATTAGCATTAAAACAATCGTAAACGAATTTAGTATTTTTTAACGACAAATTAAATCGACATAAAGCACGTTAAATCAGAAGAATATGCGCAGTAAGAAAAGGGCACGAAAACATTTAGAAATTATTAAACAACCAATTTCAGTGTTATCGTGTTTTTTAGAAGTAATTCAACAAAATAGTTTCTTAATTTTCTATAAGCTCCAAAAAATGCATTGAATTCCAGCTTAGTATTTTAGCATTTTTGGCCGTTTCAATCGACTGAATTTCAGTTTGTAATATACTATCGTCACTCATCCCAATTAGATTAACATTACCTACGAAATCAAATCTTGTCCATTGATCAACAATAAGGAAAACTTCATGTTTATTAAGAGCTACCGAATTAACAGACTTCGCGTTTCTCAGCAATCGATTTAGGGATTGATTTCCTAAATTCATCAGTGCTTTACATTTTCGAATTTCATTTAATAGCAACCAATTCTCCCCCGTGAGAATTAATCCATTACCAGCATTTTTATCATACTCCAGAATAGCTTCTGCCATTTCGCGCACTAGAATTTCATCAGAATTTAATGCTTCTTGAATTTCTTTAGGGACTTTCAAAACATAATTTTGCCCCAACATATTTATAGCGCAAGCTTTTAATACTGGACTAAACGAAAACGGTTCTTCTGAGATAATTGATTTCATAATCTTACGAAGCCCTTTATTACCAGTTTCAAAACTATAGAGGAATGATTTTTCTAGTATTGAGGAGGTGATAAGATTATATATAATTTGAATTTGCTTTTTATCTTTTTTGTTAGCTGTTGCTGTAAGTAATTCATAAGCATATAGTTGTTCATCGGCCGACGGACTATTATATAGAACGCGAATCGTTTCACGCAATTTGCGATGCTTGTATTTTGTTCCTAACTGCTTACCTATGTTATCTATTTCGTCTTCAATTTCTTTGATAAAGTAAATAGACATTGAACTATAAAAAGGATTTTTTTCTAACCTATAATGGGTGATAAGAAGATAGTTAAGCTTGGCATAATTAATCGGGTTTATAAGAACCTCCAAACTATTTTTTGGTTTTGGAATCTCAGCATCAAGAGCTAGGTTATCCAATAATAGTAGAGGTCGAGTTAGCTGATTATGCATTGAACCGCTAACAGGTATAGCTCCCAAATCAAATTTGGAATGGTAAACTAGATCGATTAGGTGTGGAGATGTTTTTACGGGAATAGAGCTTAATTTCTTATAAAGCTCTTTACGATACTGAATCGAAATAGCAATAGAAATTAGAACCCATACACCTGTAATTATTGAGGTTACAAAAGAAAACGGAATTGTTAAATCATCATGAACAAGTTTAACCAAAACGTAGAGCGCCCCGCCAAATAATATCGCTGAAACGCTTGCCACGTTCCCATCTAAAAAATGTTGAACTTTAGATTTTTTTTCATCAAATAACTGGTATAATACGTTTAATGACGGACGTAAAAGCCCTTTTCTAACAACTCGTTCTACAAACTTAGTCATCACTATACAACCAAAAAATATCCAGAACTGGTGCGCTTCTGTAAAAACAAACGCTAATGCGATAAAAGTTAGTAGGCACACTGGCATAGCAATAAGGCCAAATGCTACGCCTCTTTTTGCCAAAATTTTCCCTGAAATTAGTGATAGAACGAATTCAGAAAGTTTTATTGCTCCATTCACAAAGGCGATAAGTACTATAACCATATCTACGCTGTAGTTCTTTTTTATATCGCCTAATAAGTAGAGAAACCCAAAATTGATGACATAAAATAACCCAGCTGCGATTAGAATAAAAGCGGTCATTTGCCAGAAGTAACTACTTTTAAGGGGTAGACTAATTTTTTTTTGTTTTAAGGAGGTGGTCTCTTTGCTACTCTCAGCAACACTTATTTTTAATCGTATCAATACAAACAGCAGTAAACAGAGTATACATCCGATAGCAGAGAAGAGCAGCAAGTATTCAATTTTTGGTAAAATTGATTTTAAAAAAGGGATTAAGAAGCAGCCGATAATACCGGAGAATACTGCGCCAGAAATTAGTAATCCAGATAGCCTCTTATTTTGTTCGTAGTTTAGATATCGAAGAATGGTACCGTTAAATGCATTTTCAATAATTAGTGACATTGGCATTGAAACAATAAAGAGCCAATAAGTTGGTGATACCGTTGATTTTCCAAATATTAACATAAGGCAAAACAATGTAATAATCATTGAAGTCGCTACAGATAAGAGGGTTGTAACATTACCAAATCCCCATTTCTTGTATAAGATAGTTAAAAGAGAATTCGCAACATATCCAACAACTCCACCTAATATTATTGCCTCTGGAACCTTTACAATTCCGAATTGAATAATAAAAGAAGCATCGGCAATAGTTTTAAGAAAAGAAACAGCCAGCCCTACGCTACAAGAAAAACCAAGCATTAGCGCAACGAGTAGTTTCTCGTTGTGTTTAATATTTAGTAGTTGTAATGCTTTGTCCATCTTGCCTTTTGAAGCAGCGCAAGGTAAGAATATTATAAAATTAATAAAGCGAAAGCAATTTTAGCTTCAAGTCATAAATACTAGTCGATTTTACCTTGGGATTTGTACTTTCTTTATCGGGCAACAATAATTTAAGTTGTTGTTATCTCTAGTAAGGCAAAGCCTAATAGCCAATACTAGAACTGCAGACCTTATTGCAATTAGCCAATAACTATTTAACAACCAATTTTTTAGTAACTGTATTTTCTCCAGAACAAATTTGAATAAAATAAATGCCTTTCTCGTCAAGGTTAATGGGAGTGTTGTCAGAATTAACAGGAACGATTTTCACCACTTGGCCAATACTATTTAGTATTTGAATGCTGTTAGCATCAGTAGTTTTAACGATAAACTTGCCGCTATTAGGGTTGGGATAAATGGTAGTACTCTTGTTATATTTAGTTTCAGGAATAGCTAAAGGAGATAAACCAATAGATGTTAGAAGGTCAATTCGTTCGTTTTCTAGAACGGAACGTATTATTTCCCCTTGCCCATTCGTAAAGCTATTTTGGCAGCTTTCTGCGGAATAGTCCATATAGTTTTCAATCATATCGGGTAAATCGCCCAATCCTCCCGGAATAGTATCTACACAAGTGTTTTTTGTCGTATCGC
>Ga0315332_10002301_pt1 | contig 10609 bp, 6 predicted proteins | sample M110034915metaG_FD_203455 | JGI IMG/M metagenome (GOLD analysis project Ga0315332, IMG submission 203455) | Ammonia-oxidizing marine archaeal communities from Monterey Bay, California, United States - M1 100m 34915 | ecosystem: Environmental > Aquatic > Marine > Intertidal zone | place: USA... | reverse complement strand
TGGCGTCGTGAGGAGTTCCTTCTCCGACGGCGAACACCAACTCCAACTCCGGATTTTCTGCCAGTCGCAATTTTTCGTTCTTGATCCAGGTAAGACCATGCAGCATTAACTCGCGAAACTTTCCGCCCCGCACCTTCAGCAATTGATCACGTCGCGCGGACAGCGTTTTGATCTGCTGCTGCAGCTTTGTGACATGATCGATGTCGTTATCAGTTTTTTTCTGCAGCGTTGCCAGTTTGGCTTCCAGGGGCTTCAGTTTGCCGGTGACCTCGGCGTACTCTACCAGCGTCGGCTTGAGCCATGGACGAAAGTGGTTGTTGATCTGGTACTCATAACGAGCAATCAGATCCCAGTAAGAAGTCGCCTTTTCACGAGCTTCTCTGCCCGGGATTGCCGGACTGAGATCGGACGGTGACTTTTCGACAGACATCCCCATCCATGGATAAGTTGTGCTCTCAAAGATGCCGTACAGGCCGTAATAGTCGGCACTGGAGATCGGGTCAAATTTGTGATCGTGGCAGCGTGAACAGCGAAGCGTCAGTCCCATAACACCGCGACCGAGCGTATCGATTGTGTCTTCAATGGTCAGGTGCATACTTTCTTTCTTAGCATTGCCAAAACGGCGTGACAGCGCGATAAAACCGGTCGCGATCGTCAGGTCCCGTTTCAGTTGTTCATCTTCCGTGGTCAGGGACATGATGTCGCCGGCCAGTTGAGCCTGCAGGAATCGGTCGTATGGCATGTCACGATTTAGCGAGTTGATGACCCAGTTGCGATACCGCCAGGCACTCTGGATGGGAATATCACCGACGTCTCCCTGCGTATCGGCATATCGGGCAACATCCAGCCACAGTCGCCCCTGCCGCTCCCCGTACTGGTCAGCAGCCAGCAACCGGTCAACAACACGTGCAAATGCTGTGGCATGATCCGCGGGGTCGTTAACGAAGGCGTCAACTTTCTGCGGCGCAGGGGGCAGCCCCGTGAGATCCAGCGTTGCTCGACGGATCAGCGTGCGGCGATTTGCCCTTGCGGTGGCCGTTACCCCGCTCTGCAGTCGACGATCGTGGACGAAACGGTCAATTGCATTCATCGACCACCGTGAATCAGTGATGTCCGGCGGTGTCACGACAATCTGACGCGGACGCAGCGCCCAGTCCAGTGCTTCGTCAAAGGGAATGACGGTTGTAGATGACGGCCCGCTGTCGAAAGCTGTCATGTCCGGTGCCTCGTCACTGCCTGGCCATACGGCGCCGTCGTCGATCCATCTGGCAAGAATGTCCGCTTCTTCTGTCGTAAGCCGGTCATCGTCATCCGGCGGCATCCGCAACTCCTTGTGCGTCCTGCGTACGGCATGAACCAGCAGACTGTCTTCGGACCGGCCGGGCACGATCGCCGGGCCATAATTGCCACCAGTGACAATGGCGACCCGCGAAAGCATGGACACAGCCGCTTCGGCCGTGGATTCACCTGAATGACAGGTGGCGCAACGATCGATCAGCAATGGTCGCACCTTCAGCTCAAAGTACTCCTGTTTTGCCGCGTGTCCGGGGCTGTCTGCATCATCTGCGCGAAGAGCGGCAGCAGTCAGCAGCAGAACGAATGTGATGCCTTTAAGACGAATCATGAACCCAACGCACTTGACGACGACTGAATGCGATACACTAACGGCAGACCAGGATTCTAAACCATGAGCCGATTCAGGCCATCATCTATTTACCCGGTGACCCTGGAATCTGCATAAACCGCTGCCGACCAAATCGTCATGCAGGGCCGCTCCTTCATCCGGGTTTGTGAAATCATTTGTCGCCGTTGTCCTGCAGACGCCTCAGAGTTTTTTCGTAGCGAATCTGCATTTCTTTCTGACGCCACTCAAGAAACTCCGCTTCCACACCGTCCCGTTCGGCGGCGTTTACGGGGCGTTCGGGCGGGATGTTGATCTCACCAAACGTAATTCCCTCTTCTTTGCGATCCACGGCGACGATGTGGTCTCCACTGACAACCAGTGTCACACCAACATTGGCTTCAACAACCGGAATACTGTTTTCCTGGCTGCGACTCAGGACGGCTTTATCTTGGGCGATGCTTCGCGAACCGAAAGAGGGGATGACCAGAAATTGCGCTCCATCCAGTGCCGGAATCTTCGCCAGTTGAGCATTCCAGCGATCATTGCAGATCAGAATACCACAGCGTCCGTAAGGTGTGCTGAACGTCCTGCTGTGCCGGCCCATCCGATTAAACCACCACGAATCGTGGTATCCTTCCGCCAGTTGCATCTTGTGGTACTTCCCGCAGACAGCGCCATCGTTGCCGATGAAGACGGCACTGTTGAAGACGTCGCAGCCAATCCGTTCTGCAAAGCCAAAGACCAGACACATTTTCAGTTCCTGCGCCAGTCGCTGAAACTGGCGGATGACCGGGTCGTCGATGTTGACCGCGACATCACGCATGCGCTTTGATTCTGCATCGCCTGAGATGATTTCGTTGACGACGTAGCCCTCCAGTGATCCCTCCGGCGCGACGGCAATGCGGGCCCCGCCGGCGTTTGCCTGCCGAAACATTGCCTCCAGCCGATTCGCATTGCCAGTAAGATCAAACTTCACGGGGACAAATGAGACTGCCGCAACTCTTACGGTTGTGGGTCCAGCAGCTTCATCCGCGACCTGCATGGTGCTGGCCGCACAGGGCCAGAGCAGAAAGATCGTCACAAGGCCGTGGAAATCCGAATTCAGTGAGTGCCTCATAATTTCGTCTTCTTCAGGACCTGTATAATCTCGTCCGGTGTGGGACGATCACCAAACGTTTCTGCCCGCTGTTCGAAGCAGATCGTTCCGGATTTGTTGATCACAAACGTTGCCGGGCGATTACTGAGCTCCGTGTGGATTCGCATCTGAAAGGCAACACCATAACCGGCGCTGACGGTCAGCGAAGGATCCGTCAGCAGGGGATAGCTAAGAGCGTCGGTGCTGAACCCCGTTTCCTTCAACAGATACTTTGCAGACCATGCTTCATGCGGGTCAATGGCCACCAGCACTGCGTCAAGTTCTTCAAACTGTCTGAGTTTATCCCGCAACTGCGAGATTTGATTGTGGCAGACAGGTCACGTATCGCCGTAGATGAAGATCAGAACGACATTCTTCTTTCCCTGATAGTCACTCAGCCGAATGGTTTCACCAGTAGCCGACATCAGCTCGAATTCCGGGGTGGACTGACCGACGCTCGCTGTGTCCGTCTGACCGGCATCCCACGTGATAAGCTTCTGTATGGTGGCGGGCTCCACCGTCTAATGTTCTCGTTCCATCGCACACCTGATGTGCATGCGGACATCGCGATTGGATTCACTGTTGCGCAGACTGTTCCAGTCAATGTTCAGAGATGTTTTGCCCAGCATGCCCAGCGAGTCGACCGCGTACAGGCGAACCGCTGTTCCGACACTGCCATCTTCATCGGATTTGTCGCGATTCACGTCAATTGCATGGCCGGGTCCGGCGTTGCTGCTGGATCTGGCCCGTTTTCTCCGTCAATGGCTGCGGTCAATACAGGTGCGCCACACCCGCCAGTACGTCCGGTGTGCCTCTGAAACTCATTCACTCGCTGCCGCAGCGCGTTTCCGGGATGCGTTTTTCTGCTACTGCCAACCATCGGCAGCTGTGTTCCACTTCCGCAGGAAACTACGGCTTCACTTTGTCGCCAGCACCACGGTTTAGTGTGTTATCGCCATTTTCACCGACCAGGCGGAGCCATGACACGTGTCTTCGAAACCAGAACACAGCATGCAGCGACGAACGCTGCGTAAACAAGACGGCGAGTCCCGGACTGAGTCCGGCAGCGCGCTGACCTGGATATCATGGTACTTCCATCAGCTGCACAGGATCGAGTCGGGTGCAGCCTGGTCCGGCACGCTACATTTTTTCGATACTGTTCATTGCAGATGTCTTAGTGATTTGCTGAAGTTGACGACGTTTGCGTTGTGGAATAACCCAATGGTGAAAATACGACCCGGAAACAACGGAAGTGAAAGTGTTGCGTTGACTATCCCCAGTTCTTTGATTGCCGACAGCCTGAGTGATTTCCGGTCCGTCTGGAAGAAACTCACTCTGGTCGCCGTTGTCTATGAGATTCTCGCTTTCATCCTGCTGACACCGCTGGTCGGGTTACAGTTTCGGATCGGACTGGCAGCCTCGGGTAACGTGGTCCTGACTGATCAGGACATTTTGTTTTTCTTCCTTGGACCGGCCGGATGGATTTTCTTGATTACTGCCGGAGCATTGTGGCTGGGAATTGTGGCACTCAGGCATTCGGCAATCATGGCAATTCTTGCAGCAACGCCACACCAGCAAATGGGTCTGACAGATGCCCTGCAATTCGCCCGAAAAAATGCCTTGCGGGTAGTCCGCCTTACGGCCCGGGTTATTGGGTTGCTACTGCTGACGACCGCGCCATTCCTGATGGTGGCAGCCGCTGTGTATCAGGCTTTGCTTACCGAGTACGACATCAATTACTACCTGAAAGAGACGCCGCCTGTCTTTCTGCTCGCCGTTGGAATCGGTGGCCTGATCGCGGTAACTCTGGCTGCCATAATTCTTCGGCTGATCATCGATTGGTCGCTGGCGCTGCCATTGGTGTTGTTCGAACAGATCAGGCCACGTGACGTGCTGACGGCGAGTCGAATGAGAGTCGCTGGCCATCGACGTCAGATCCTGTTGTGGGCGCTGACCTGGATTCTGGGCACGACGGCACTTTCGACTGTGGCCACCACAGTTCTGGTCTGGCTGGGGCGTTTTGTCGTTCCCCGGGCAGTTGGTTCTCTGGAACTGCTTTCACTCGCGATCGGTGTGATCCTGCTGTTGTGGTTCACTGTGCTGCTTGCTGTCAGTCTGTTCAGTACCACGATATTGTCGGTCATCCTGTTCAACATCTACCGGCGACTGGGTGGCTTGAGTACTTCGGCGCCGCTCGCTGTTGCGGAAGACCTGCCGCAGAATTCCGGCATGAGGTTTTCACTGAAAACGTGGATTACGGCTGCCTTTCTGGGTTCGGTTGTGGCCGCGGGGACCGGTATTTTTGCTGTTCGAAGTGTTCGTCTGGAAGACGCAGTCGAAATCACTGCTCATCGCGGAGCCTCCGAAGCGGCCCCCGAGAATACAATTGCGGCGATAAAACAAGCGATCGAAGACGGGGCTGACCGCGTCGAAATCGATGTTCAGGAAACGGCCGACGGCACTGTTGTTGTCTTTCATGACAGCGACTTTATGAAATTGTCCGGCCTCGGTCTGAAAATATGGGATGCTACTCTGGATGATCTGCAGGACATTGACATCGGCAGTTGGTTTGCGCCGGAATTTCGCGATGAGCGCGTACCCACACTTGCGCAGGTCCTTGACGTCTGCAAAGGAAAGATCGGGGTCAACATTGAACTGAAGTACTACGGCCACGACGATCAGCTGGAACGGCGAGTTGCACAGATCGTCGAAGACCGGGAAATGACCGCCGACATTATTGTCATGTCGCTGAAGACCGACGCAGTTGAGAAGATGAAGCAGTTGCGTCCTGCATGGAAAGTCGGTCTGCTGCTGTCGGTCTACGCCGGCAATCTGAAGAAACTCAATGCTGATTTCGTGGCAGTTAACGCCGGTTTTGCCAGTCGAAGTTTTATTCGCGCAGCGCACGGCAGTGGCAAAGCAGTTCACGTTTGGACCGTCAACGATTCCGCTACAATGTCCACGCTGATCGGCCGCGGTGTGGATGGCCTCATCACCGATAAGCCCGTACTGGCCCGTACTGTGCTCGACTGGCGAAGTCAGATGAGTGTGCCGGAACGACTCATCATGGAGCTGGCAGGGATTCTTGGAGTCACTGCTGAAATCGGAGAACAGTGATCTGAGGCGGCGCGGTCACGACAACGACTGCGGCTGCGTTACTTCTTCTTCAGCCGGCCCGCCGCGCCATTCCGCAATTGACTGAAACACTACAAAGAACGACGGGACAAACAGCACAGAAAAACACGTGGCTGCCATCATGCCGCCGACAACCGCCAGGCCTACCGCCACTCGGCTGGCGGCACCGGCACCGGTGGCCACAATCAGTGGCAGAAATCCCAGAATCGACGAAAACGCCGTCATCAAAATGGCTCGAAAACGCTGTTCGGCTGCAGCTGTTCCAGAGTCGCGAATGCTTAGTCCGTTACGTCGTTGTTCGCTGGCAAATTCCACAATTAAAATCGCATTCTTGCTGGCCAGGGCCACCAGCAGTACCAGACCCACCTGCGAATAAACGTTGATGTCAGCCCCTGCAATAGCAACGGCTGAAACCACACCGATCGCGGACAATGGCACGACACTGATGACCGCCGCCGGACTGGTCCAGCTCTCGTATTGCGCCGACAGAACAAGGAATACCAGGACGACGGATAGAATCAGGACAAAAACCGGGTTGTCCTGAATCCGCGGCGACTCCTGAACCTGCTTCTCCTGAAATGACATGCCCGCCCATTCAAACGCCGCGTTTTTCTCGTTAGCCATCTGTTCCATCAGGGCCAGTGACTGTCCGGAACTGTACCCTGCCGCCGGTTGGCCATTGATCTGGGCTGAAGGATACAGATTAAAACGTTGTATGGTCTGGGGTCCGAATGTCTCCTGGACATCAACAAATGTACCGATAGGCACCATCTCTCCGGCTTCGTTGCGCACATCCAGATACTTAATGTCATCGGGGGCAACGCGAAACTCCTGGCCAGCCTGCACTCGCACCTGCCAGGTCCGGCCGAATTCGTTGAAGTCGTTCACGTAGGCCGATCCCAGATAGGCCTGCAGCGTCTGAAAGACATTGTTAAGTGGAATGCCGAGGGTCTTGACCTTGATACGGTCAATATCGACGAATAACTGTGGCACGTTGGCACGGAACGTGGTGTTCATCGCCGTCAATCCGGACTGTGCATTGCCGTCGTCCAGGATTTCGTCAGCCACCACCTGCAGCTGGCTGAGACCTAAATTGCCGGTGTCCTGCAGCTGCATCTGGAACCCGCTGGCGTTGCCCAGGCCGTCGATGGCCGGCGGTACGAAAGGAAACACGATACCTTTTTCTATGGCTGCGAATTCAGCACGCAGGTGCTTCTGAATTCCCTGCTGGACATCCTCGGGTGTCACTCTGTCTTCCCATGGCTCATAAATGGCCACGGCCAGACCCAGATTGGAACCGTTACTTCCGCTAAGGATTGAGAACCCGGAAATTGACAGCCAGTTCTGCACGCCCTTCGTGTTTGCCAGGATCTCATCCACCTCGGCCAGAACCTCAGCGGTGCGCTGTCGCGAGGCCGCATCAGGCAGCTGCACGTTGATAAAGCAATACCCCTGATCTTCAGTCGGCAGAAACCCCGTGGGCAACTGAGTAAAGCTCCAGCCGGTGATAGCCATCAGTCCGACAACAACCAGCATCACTACGGCAACCCGCCGAACCATGCCGCCAACGACGCGCTTATAGACAGAGGTTGTCGCGTCAAATGTTCTGTTGAACCAACGAAAGAAGAAAGACTTTTTTTCTGTGGAAGCACGCAGCAGGATGCCGCACAGTGCAGGACTAAGAGTCAGCGCGTTGATCGTGCTGATCAGCACGGCGGCGGAGATTGTCAGCGCAAACTGTTGAAACAACTGGCCGGAGATTCCGCCCATCATAGAGGCAGGCACAAACACGGCCAGCAGGACAAGAGTTGTAGCAATCACGGGCCCTGTGATTTCGCTCATCGCAGCGATGGCCGCGTCTTTCGAGGACAGTCCCGTGTCCAGGTGTTTGGTTGTATTTTCGACGACCACAATGGCATCGTCCACCACGATGCCGATCGCCAGAACGATGCCGAACAATGTCAGCATGTTGATCGAAAACCCCATGCCGCCCATGCAGGCGAATGTTCCGATCAAAGAAACGGGGATCGCAACACAAGGAACAATCGTGGCTCGCCAGTCCTGCAGAAAAATGAAGATGACGATCACGACCAGCAGGACAGCAACAAACAGTGTGTTGTAAACCTCTTTCACAGAGGCCCTGACGAAATCGGTGGTGTCCAATGCAATTTCGTACTGCAGTCCCGTTGGAAACCTTTCCGCCAGCCGATTCATTCGGTCTCTGACGTCGTCAGCAAGGTCCAGCGCATTGGCTCCGGGAAGCTGATAGATAAATACTGTTGTGGATGGGTCCCCGTTGTATGTTGATCCGCGGTTGTAATCCTTGCCACCACGTTGCACCCCGGTACGGACTTTCCCCGTGTTCTTATCGACGGTGTCGTCGATCACGACGTCCCGGACCCGCGTCATTCGCCCGCCCTCGGCGGTCTTCACGATAATATCCGCAAAGTCGTCGTCCGTTTTCAGTCGTCCCTGAGTGTTGATCACCAATTGGAACGCCGTGCCAACCGGTGCCGGTTCCTCACCGATGCGGCCGGCGGCGACCTGCACATTCTGCTCGCCGATCGCGTTCACGACATCCTGTGTTGTCAGCTGCCGAGCTTTCAGTTTGTGGGGGTCCAGCCAGACCCGCATACTGTAGTCAGCGGCCCCAAAAATCACGACATCGCCGACACCCTTGACCCGGCTCAGTTCGTCTTTGATATTAATGGTCGCGTAGTTGCTCAGAAACAACCCATCGTGGTTCGGATCGTCAGACGTCAACGAAATCATCTGTACGATCTGCGTTGACTTTTTCTTTGTTGTGACGCCTTGACGTCGGACATCCTCGGGCAGCTTCGGGTCAGCGATCGCGACACGGTTTTGCACCAGTACCGTGGCCATGTCAACATCGACACCGATTTCAAACGTTACGGTCAGCGTATACGAACCGTCATCCGCGCTGCTGGACGACATGTAGATCATGTCCTCGACGCCGTTCACCTCCTGTTCGATGGGTGCGGCAACAGTTTCGGCTACCACCTGCGCGTTGGCTCCCGGATAGAAAGCCCTGACTTCCACCGTTGGCGGCGTGATATCCGGAAACTTGGCGATGGGCAGCGATGTCAGCGACAGGGCTCCGGCAAGTATGATCACAATCGAAATGACTGTGGCAAAGATCGGACGGTTGATAAAAAATCGCGACATTGATGATGCTGTAATCCGGGTGACGGTACGATCTACGTTAGTTTTCGGAAGCGTCCGGCGAGGGGCTGGTGACGGCCGCGTCGTCGCTTTCCTGTGAAGACTCAGACACAGCCGGTTCGTCGTTCGTTTCTGTCGCGTTTACCTCGTCGGGACCTGCCTCCTCGCTGTCTGCTTCTTTGGGCAATACTTTCGTATCGTCCCCGCTGTGCCCGGAATCAGGCGGATCCAGCTGGATTTCCTTTGGAATCACTTTCGCTCCGGGTCGTGCCCTTTGAATTCCATCGATGACAACGGTCTCCTGGCCGTCCAGTCCATCAGTGATGACGACCATCTCACCGTATTTTTCTCCCAGCGTAATGTTGCGACGTTCAACGACGTTCTTATCATCCAGAATCCGAACAAAGCGACCTGTCTGATCGACCGCTACACAGCGTTCCGGCAGCAGAACAGCGTTTTCTGTCGTCCCGATCGGAACACGAATGCGAACAAACAGCCCCGGAATAAGCTCAAGTGACTTATTGGGAAACACGGCACGAATGGTGAATGTTCCGGTACTCTGATCGACTCCAAGATCGGCGTAGTCAAGATTACCTTCATAAGGAAACCCCTTGTCGACTGCCCGTCGCAGGTACGCCTTGATGCTGGTGAGGTCCGGCCTGCCCTTCGACTCGTCTTTTGCACCGCTTCTGGCACGCAGAAGTGACCGTTCGCTGATATTGAAATAGACGTGGATCGGATCGTAGGAGACCATCGTTGTCAGGTGGGTCGCTTCGTTGTCTCCCACCAGATTGCCCATCTTGACCAGCGTTCTCTCAACACGTCCGTCCATCGGAGCGGTGATCGTACAGTAGTCCAGATCCAGCTTAGCCTGTGTCTTTGCGGCCTTTGCTGCCGTCACTGCGGCCTTTGCTGCACCTACTTTAGCTTCGGCAGCCGCTACTGCGGCTTCCGCACCATCTCGTTCAGCCACGGCTGTCTGGACTTTCGATTCCGCAGTGGCGTTGTCTTTAAACAGATTCTGCTGACGCGTTACCTCAAGTTCTGCCCTCCGGAGCGAGACGTTCATCGCTCCGACTTCGGCCTTTGCGGCGTCGACGTCGGCACTCGCCGTAGCGAGGTCGGCTTCCGCAGCATCAAAGGTTGCCTGATACTCAGACGGCTGAATCAGATAAAGCGGGGCACCCTCTTCAACATCGTCACCATCCCGAAAACGAACTTCCTGCAGGAATCCACGTACGCGGGCTCGAACATCAACTCGTTCGACAGCTTCCGTTGTCCCGGTTTCATCCAGGTAGTTGGTGACTGTACTGATGACCGGACTGGCTGTGGTTACAGTTGGTGCCGGCGGCGCCTTATAGACATTCGGCTGCGAGCAGCCAACGGCGACGGCGATACTTGGCAGTGCAAGAAGTATGCGTTGCATGGGAAGCACTATTTTGAAATCCCGGAATGGCACTTCGCTGTGCCGAATAACTGAATTTGACAACAGCAACGCGAAAATTCATCGCGTGCGGTTATACTGCGAATCG
>Ga0315332_10002296_pt1 | contig 10619 bp, 8 predicted proteins | sample M110034915metaG_FD_203455 | JGI IMG/M metagenome (GOLD analysis project Ga0315332, IMG submission 203455) | Ammonia-oxidizing marine archaeal communities from Monterey Bay, California, United States - M1 100m 34915 | ecosystem: Environmental > Aquatic > Marine > Intertidal zone | place: USA... | reverse complement strand
CGTGGACTTCCAACCCACCGAAGATCAGAAGGCGCTGCGAGAAGGCATTCGCAGCTTCATCGAGGGCCAGGTCCCCTTCGACCGCTTCCCCGAACTCGAAAAGTCGCAGGGCTTCGACCGTGCGCTGTGGAACGAGCTCGCCGAAATGGGCGTGTTCGCGCTCCGCGTTTCTGAGGAAGAAGGCGGCATCGGCCTCGGGTTCGCCGACGCCGTGCTCGTCTTTACCGAACTCGGCAGACGCCTCGTACCCGGCCCACTCGTCTGGACACACCTGGCGGCGGGCAGGATCGAGGGCGCCGCGACGGGCGAGACGGTCGTTGGCGGAGTAGACCTGATCGGCCCGAACCCCGATCCGGTCGTCGTCGAATATCTCGAGAGCCTGGAAGTACTTCTCGTGCTGCGCCCGGACGGCGTCTACCGTGTGGATCCCGCCGAGACCGTTTCTCAGGCCGTGGAGATTCCCCTCGACTCGCTCACCCCGGTCCACCACGTCACGAGCCTGCCCGAGGGCGAGAAAATCGGCGACGCGCGCGACGCCGAGCGTCTGCGCCTCGAAGGCGCCGCGCTGGTCGCCGGAATCCAGCTCGGCCTCGCCGAAGGCGCACTCGAACTCGCCAACGACTATGCGAAGGAGCGCGTCCAGTTCAATCGCCCCATCGGCAGCTTCCAGGCGGTCAAGCACATGCTCGCCGAAATGTTCGTCAAGCAGGAGGCCGCGCGCGCCGGGGCCTACAACGCCGGCGCAACCCTCGACACCCCGGAAGTCGCGGACGTCCAGCGCGCCGTCTCCTCGGCCAAGATCACGGCGGGCGAGAGTGCGATCCGGAACGCACGAACGGGCATCCAGGTCCACGGCGGCATGGGCTTCACCTGGGAGGTGATCGCCCATTACTACCTCAAGCGCGCCTGGGTCTGCGAGAACATGTTCGGCACCCAGGACGAACATGCGGAGAAGATCGCCTCGATCCTCGAGGCCCTCGACTAATCGGGTCGAACCGCCCCACCCCAAGACCCGCCTCACGCGGGTCTCCCTCGAAGCAGCGTCGGCCCACACCGACGACCGGAGCCCGCGATGATCGGAATCACCTCCTACGGCGCCTATATCCCCCGGACTCGTCTGCCCTTGTCCGTGATCGGCGGCCGACCGCCTAAGGAGGGCGGCCCCGAGCGCGCCGTCGCCTGGAACGATGAGGATGCCGTGACCCTCGGCGCGGCCGCCGCGATCCACTGCTTGAAGGATCTCGATCGGTCCCAGGTCGACATGCTGATCTTCGCCTCGACCACGCTCCCCTTCCAGGAGAAGCAGGCCGCCGCGCTCGTGGCCCGCGTGCTCGACCTCGGCCGTGACGTCGAGACCACGGATCACACGGGGTCCACCCGCGCCGGCACCTCGGCGCTCCGCGCGGCCTTCGACGCGGTCAAGGCGGGCTCGGCGCGGTCGGTCCTCGTGATCGCCAGCGACGCGCGGATGGCGGCCCCCAAATCCGGCATGGAAGCCAACTTCGGCGACGGTGCCGCTGCGTTCCTCGTCTCCGACGGCGACCCCATCGCCACGCTCGAAGGGGCCCACGCGGTCTCGGACGAGGTCACCGACGTGTGGCGACCTGCCGGACACGAATTCACCCACAGCTGGGAAGACCGCTTCGTGATCCAGGAGTCCTTCACTCCGAATATGCACGCGGCCCTCGCCGGCTTCTTCGAGAGCAGCGGGACGCAGATCGAGGACTACCAGCGGGTCGCGCTCTACGCCCCCGACGCCCGCTCCCACGCGGGACTCGCCAAGGCTGCGGGCGTCACGACCGACGCCATCCAGCCTCCCCTCTACGGGCGCCTGGGGAACGCGGGCACGGCCTTCGCTCCGCTGCTCCTGGTCGCCGCTCTCGAGGCCGCACGACCCGGCGAAAAGATCCTGCTCGCGAATTTCGGCAACGGCGCCGACGTCACGGCCTTCACGACGACCGACGCCGTGGAGAAACTCGGGGACCGACGCGGCGTCGCGTGGAACCTCGCACGACGCCGAGTCGTGGAAAGCTACGACGACTACATCAAGGCGAAGGGCCTCGCCGCAACCGAGTGGGAAGCGGGGACGAACCCCGGACTCTCGGCCACGATCCTGTTTCGGGAACGCGACGACGACCTGAGCTTGCTGGGCCAGCAATGCAACCAGTGCGGGGCCATTCAGTTCCCGGCCCAACGCCTCTGCGAGACCTGCTTCGCCAAGGACGACTTCGCGCGCGTGCGCCTCTCGGACCGGACCGGCAAGGTCGTGACCTATACCTTCGATTTCTTTTTCCCGACCCCGAACCCGCCCACCATCGTCACCATCACCGACGTCGACGGAGCTCGGATCCACCTTCAGGTCGTCGAGATCGAGGCCGAACAGGTCGCGATCGGCCAGGAGGTCGAGTTCGTATTCCGCAAGATCCACGAGTCGGGCGGACGTCCCAACTACTACTGGAAGGGCATCCCCAAGCCCGACTAGGGCCGCCCTTCCCTCGCTCCAACCCCATCCCGCGCGGGCTCGACCCGCCCGCAGAGAGGCAATCCGCCATGGCGAAAAGAGAATCCATTCGAGACAAGGTCTCCATCGTGGGCGTCGGCTGCTGTCATTTCGGCGAGAATTGGGACCAGTCCCCCTCCGACATGATCGTCGATGCCGCGTTCGAGGCCTATGCCGATGCCGGCATCGAGAATCCCCAGGAACAGATCGACGCCGTTTTCACGGGATCGGTCTATTCGAACAAGGGGCCCCACGAGTGCGCCGATGCGCTCAAGCTCTTCAACAAGCCAGTCTCGTTTGCGACCAACTACTGCGCGACCGGGACAGACCTGATTCGACTCGGCGTGATGTCGATCGCGGCGGGGCTCTACGACACCGTGCTGGTCGTCGGCTACGACAAGCCGAAGGACCGCGGGGTCTCCGGGCCCTCCGTCGTCGTCGACCGCGTACGCGACCTCCCCCAGACCCCGGCCGGCTGGTTCTCTCTCGCCGCGGCCACCTATTTCGACAAATACGGTGCCGGGCGCGAGGACCTCGCCAAGATCGCGATCAAGAACCACGCCAATGGCTGCCTCGCGCCGAAGTCCTTCCTCAAGCGGCCGATCACCGAAGAAGATTATTTCAAGGCCCGGATCATCTCCTGGCCCTTTGGCCTTTACGACTCTGCGGCTCAGACCGATGGGGCCGCCGCCGCGATCCTCACCCGCAGCGACCTCGCGAGCCAGTATTCCAAGGAGCCCGTGCTCGTGAAGGGCGTCACGGTCCGAGCGGGACCGAACCCCCAGAAGGACCCCAATAACGACTTCCTCTCCTGGAAGCCGACCGCATGGGCGCGGGACGACGTCTACGAGATGGCTGGCATCACGGATGCGCGCGCCGAGATCGGCGTCGCCCAGGTCCACGATTGCTTCTCGCTCACGGAGCTACTCACCTACGAGGACCTCGGCTTCTGCGAGAAGGGCTCGGCCAAAGAGCACATCGCCGACGGCACCTTCGAACTCACGGGCGACCTTCCCGTCAACACGGACGGTGGCCTCAAGACCTTCGGTCATCCGACCGGCGCGACGGGCGTGCGGATGGTCTACGAGAACGTGCAACAGCTCCGCGGTCTCGCCGGGGACCGCCAGGTCCAGGGGGTCGACGGCAAATATGCCGTCTCCCACAACATCGGCGGACACCCCACGGCCTGTGGCATCGCCGTCCTCGGACGCCAATAGGCGCCCCCCCTCCCAGCGAACTCCCATCGAGGTGAATCCATGACGACCGCCGGACACGACGTTCAGTGGGACGAGATGACCATCCCCGGAACCCTGGCCCGTGCCGTCGAACTCTGGCCGGAGGTTTCTGCGCTCGAAGACGGAGAGCGAAGCTTCACGTTTCGCCAGCTGGCCGCAGCCGTCGAAGAAGCCACCCGCGCTTTTCTCGCCTCGGGTGTCGAACGAGGGGACCGGGTCGCAATCTGGGCCCCGAATGGCTGGCGCTGGGAGGTGGCAGCCCTCGGTCTGCAATCGGCCGGCGCGGTACTCGTCACGCTGAACACCCGCTTCAAGGCGAGCGAAGCGGCCTATGTCCTCGAAAAGAGCGGCGCCCGCATGCTCTTCACGATGGGCGATTTCCTGGGCATGAATTACGCCGATGCGGTCGCCGCCCAGGATCTCCCCGCGCTCGAGGCCACGGTCCTGATCGACGGCAAGAGCGACCACGGCGAGTCCTGGGAGGCCTTCCTCGACCGGGGTGCGTCGACGACGCCGGAAGCCGCTCGCGCGCGCGCCGCCGAGGTCACGCCCGAAGACCTCTCCGACTTCATCTTCACCTCCGGCACGACGGGGAACCCGAAGGCCGTGATGACCGCGCATGGCCAGAACCTGAAGGTCTTCGACGTATGGGGACGATGCGTCGGGCTCCAGCCCGGAGACCGATATCTCATCATCATGCCCTTCTTCCACTCCTTCGGATACAAGAGCGGCTGGCTGGCCTGCATCATCCACGGCGCGACCGCCCTGCCCGAGCCCGTCTTCGAGGTCGAGCCCGTACTCGAGCGCATCCAGCGCGAAAAGATCACGGTCATGCCGGGCTCGCCCACGATCTACCAGTCGATGTTGACCTTCCCCGATCGGGAGCGATACGACACGTCCTCGCTCCGCCTCGCGGTCACGGGCGGCGCCGCCGTGCCCGTCGAATTGGTCCATCGCATGCGCAGCGAGCTCGGATTCCGGGACGTGATCACCGCCTACGGGCTCACCGAGAGCTGCGGGACCATCTCCGCCTGCCAGCTCGGCGACGACGACGAGACGATCGCCACGACCTGTGGCCGGGCGATCCCCGACACCGAGACGAAGCTGGTCGACGCCGACGGCAACGAGGTCCCGACCGGGGAGCCCGGCGAGGTCTGGAGTCGCGGCTATCACGTGATGCGCGGCTATTGGGGCGACGAGGCCGAGACCGCCAAGGCGATCGACGCCGACGGTTGGTTGCATACGGGCGACATCGCCGTCGTCGACGAGCGCGGCTATTTCCGCATCACCGACCGCATCAAGGACATGTTCATCATGGGTGGCTTCAACGTCTACCCGGCCGAGGTCGAGAACCTGCTCTTCGCCCACGAGGGAATCGCCGCCGCCGCCGTGATCGGCGTGCCCGACGAGCGCATGGGCGAGATCGGCATGGCCTTCGTCGTGCCCGTGCCGGGCGCCACGCTCGCGTCCGACGCGCTGGTCGCCTGGAGCCGCGAGAACATGGCGAACTACAAGGTGCCCCGGCACTTCGAGATCGTGGACGAACTGCCGAGCAACGCCTCGGGCAAGGTCCTCAAATTCGAGCTCCGCGAGCGGGCGAAGTCGATCCTCGACGCGTGACCGCCAGGCACGGCGCTCGGCGCCGGCCTGTACGGTCCGTCCGCTCCACCCCGCCCCGCCCCGGCTACTCGGGCAGCGCGTACGCGATCAGCGCGTCTCCCATGTCGCCGAGCGGGTTGCCGCCCGAGGCGATCACCACGAACTGACGCCCGTCCTTCTCGAGCCGGAAGGTCATTGGCACGGAGTTCCCCGCGAAGGGCATGCGGTCGCGCCACAGCTCCTCGCCGGTCTCGATGTCGAAGGCGCGGAAATATTTGTCCATCGACGCGCCGATGAAATAGACCCCGCTCGCGGTGATGAAGCCGCCGCCGAAGGCGGGCGAGCCGTAATCCGTGTAGATCGCCCAGATCGGCCAGGGTGCCAGCTCCCGCATGGTCCCGAGCGGACGCGTCCACTTGACCTCGCCCGAACGGAGGTCGACGGCGGTCAGGCTGCCCCAGGGCGGCGGGTTGCAGGGCGCACCGAACTGCGAGGCGAGCAAGTAGCGGTGGATCGCGTAGGGCGCGCCCTCCATCGCGTAATACTCGTTGGGATAGACGAAATCGTCTTCGTTCAGCGTATCCGCCACCGCGCGCGGGATCATGTTGTTGATCACCGCCGTATGGACCTGCTTCACGATCATCAGCCCGCTCTCGGGATCGATCGCCACCCCGCCCCAGTTCATACCACCCGAGGTATGGGGCATCTGGATCGACCCCGTCTCTTCGGGCGGCGTGAAGATCCCGTCCCAGCGATTCGCCTCGATCAGCCGGCGACAATAGGCGCGATCCAGCGGCGTGAAGCCGAAGGCGTCCTCGGGATCGAGGTTCAACGGGTGCAGCGGCTTCGGGTGGGTCGGGAAGGGCTGGGTCGGGGACAGCTTCTCCTCGGGCACCCCGCCCTGGGGCACGGGCCGCTCCTCCACCGGGTAGAGCGGCACGCCCGTCTCCCGATCGAGCAGGAAGACGTGGCCCATCTTGGTCGTTTGCAAGAGTCCGGGGGCGCCGTCGCCGACACCCGGGATCTGGAAGAGCGTCGGCGGGCTCGGCGTGTCGTAGTCCCAGACGTCGTTGTGAACGTATTGGTAATTCCACAGGACCTTCCCGGTCTCGGCATCGAGCGCGACGGTCGAGCTGCCGTAATGGTCGAGCCCGTTGCGCATGCCGCCGAAGAGATCCGGCGAGGGGTTGCCCGTCGGGACGTAGATGATCCCGCGCTCCGCGTCGCCGGTCATGATCGACCAGATATTGGGTGTGCCCGCCGCAAATCGGCTCCCCGTGACCGGGTCGGGCTCCGTCGGCCAATCCGGCGGGACCGGGTCCCAGGCCCACACGAGCCGCCCGGTCCGCGCGTCGAAGGCGCGCACGACGCCCCCCGGCGCATCGACCCGCACGTTATCCGCGATCAGCGCGCCGATCACGACGCGGTCCCGGATCACCTGGGGCGGCGAGGTCGGATGATATTCCCAGGCCGGCGCGTCACCGATCCCCTCGCGGAGCGCGACCCGTCCGCCCTCACCGAAGCCCGCGCAGGGTTTCCCCGTGTCGGCGTCGAGCGCGTGGAGCTCGGAGTCGGCGGTGCCATAGAAGATCCGCTTGGAGCAGGTCGTCCCCGGAGCCGCGTCGGCATCCTCCCAATACGACACGCCCCGACAGATCAGCGGATAGGGCCCCTCCCCGTGCCGCTCCTGAAAATCAGGGTCGAAGCTCCACACTTCCTCGCCCGTCTCGGGTTCGAGCGCGAAGACGCGCATGAAAGGCGTGCAGTAATAGAGCAGGTCGTTCACGACCAGCGGCGTGGCCTGGAAGGACGTCAACTTGGAGTAGCCGGAGCCGTCGTAGAAATCCCCGCTGCGATGGGTCCAGGCCACCTCGAGGTCGGCCACGTTCTCGGGCGTGATCTGAGTCAGCTCCGAGTAATGGGAAGCCCCTCGATCGCCGCCCCAATGTCGCCACTCGGCGGTCGGCCCGTCCTTCTGGCCGCCCCCGGACTGCGAGCGAGATCCATCGCCGCAGCCGAGCACAGCGACTGCGAGGCACAGGGCGAGTAGGCCCGGCAAGAGCCGGTCGGTGATTGGACGAATGGATCGGCAGTCGGTGGACACGGTGCGGGCTCCCTCCCCTTGCAACGGGGATCCGACGATACCGCCCCCCTTGTAAGGGAACACCCCGGCGTGTGAGAATCCCGACCGAACCCAAGCCCCCTGTTCCGGAGAACCTCATGTCCGTCCCCGACGCCCCGCGCCTATCCGAGTCTGGCTTCGACCTCGACGAGGTCGACCGACTCCTCTCGACGACCCGCGCCGTGCGACGTCGTCTCGACTACGAGCGCCCCGTCGCGCGGGAGGTCCTGCTCGATTGCATTCGGCTCTCCCAGCAGTCGCCCACGGGCACCAACGCCCAACATTGGCGCTGGCTGGTGATCGACGAACCCGAACGCCGGAAGGCCCTGGGTGAGATCTACGCCCGGGGCATCCCCATGCTCGACGCATCGGCGAAGAGCGCGCAGGACGAGCAGACCCGGCTCGTCTATACCCACGCCCGGGACTTCGCCGAGCGGCTCGGCGACGTGCCGGCCCTCGTCGTGCCCTGCCTGCTCGGCCCCCTCGACGACGACGCCGAGTGGGTCCACACCACCACCTACCTCGGCTCGATCTACCCCGCCGTATGGAGCTTCCAGCTCGCCCTGCGGAGCCGCGGTCTCGGCTCGGTCTTTACGACCATGCATCTCGCCTTCGAGGCCGAGTCCCGCGAGGTCCTCGGGCTGCCGGACGAGGTGGTCCAGACCGCGCTGCTGCCGGTGGCCTATACGGTCGGCGTCGACTTCGCCCCGACCCGGCGGCCGCCGCCGGAGTCCATCACCTACTTCAACGAGTGGGGCGACTGAGCGAAGCGCCGCGCCGGCCGATCGCGGATGTGGTAGACCCTCGTCCGTCGGTGGGTCCGTGTCGGTCGCCCAACCCTCGCCGGTCTCCGCCCTGCTCCCCTCCTCGAACCGGAAAGCGAACATGGACTACAAGGACATCCTCTTCGACCTCCAGGACGGCATCGCGACGATCACGATGAACCGCCCCGAGAAGCTGAACGCCTATACCTCCGAGATGGGCGAGGAGATCACGCACGCCTTCCGAGACGTCCAGCGCGACCCCCAGGTCCGCGCCATCGTCTTGACCGGGGCCGGCAAGGCCTTCTGTGCCGGCGTCGACCTGGAACACCTCAAGGCGCATGAGGCCGGCCAAAATGCCTCTTCAGAGGGCCCTCGCCTCGGCGAGGAAGATTTCCTGCGCAAGCTTCCGCTCGAGATCGGCGACTCCGCGAAGCCGGTGCTCGCCGCGATCAACGGCCACGCCGTCGGCGTCGGGATCACGATGGCGATGCCCTGCGACATCCGGATCGCCGCTGAGGACGCCAAGATCGGATTCATCTTCGCGCGGCTCGGCATCCTGCCGGGCCTCGGCTCGAGTCACCTACTGCCACAACTCGTTGGCATGGCCCGAGCCCAGGAGCTCGTCCTCACGGCCAAGAAAATCCTAGGCGCCGAGGCCGCCGAGATCGGACTCGTCAACAAGGCCGTCCCCAAGGCGGACGTGCTCGAGACCACCCAGGCGATGGCCCGCGAAATGGCGGAGGTGGACCCGATCGTGCTCGCCCATGCAAAGCGCGCGCTCCGCTTCGGCGATCGTCACACCATGGCCGAGGCCATGAAGAACGAGCAGAAGCAGAGCGCCCTGATGAAGGCCGAGCGCGAGGCCGCCCAGGCCGGCGGATGAGCCAACCCGACTTTTCCGCGATCGCGCCGGATGACCGCTGGGGAACCCATCTCGGGCTCGAGTTCACCGAGATCTCCGAGGGCAGGGTCTGCGCACGGCTCGAGGCCGGGGAGAAGCATCAGCAGCCGATGGGCATCCTCCACGGCGGCGCCTGGTGCTCGATCGTCGAGACCGCCGCGAGCTATGGCGCCGGCTACCTGGCCCACGCGCGGGGACAGGTCGGCGTCGTCGGCGTCTCGAACCAGACCGACTTTCTGCGCAGCCACTCCGAGGGCTGGCTCGAGGTCGAGGCCGAGGCGCTCCACGCTGGACGCCGCCAACACGTTTGGGAGGTGCGGATTCGACGTGCCTCCGACGCCGTGCTGGTCGCCCGGGGCCAGGTCCGATTCCAGGTCCTCGACACGATGCCCGCCGATCGGGCGAGCGAGAACGCACCTCACCAGCCAAAGCCCTGACGCGACCCTTCTTCGCTCGCCAGGCAACACGCTCACGCGCCCCCTCCTGCGCCCAGGGCCAATGCCCTAACGCGCGTCCTCCTCGGCCCAGGGCATGAAGGGGATCGGGCGGCCGATGCGGCCCATGAAGTCGTCCATGAATTTATAAGTGATGCCCCAGAGCACCGGCGCGCGCGGATCCTCGAGCAGTCGGACCGTGGGCAGAGCCATCGACCGGTCCAGGTAGCGGAACTCCTGGACCGCCTGACGTGAGACATCCGTGCTGTGGCCCAGCGGCGACCAAAACGCCTCGCGGATCTCCCGGTTCGGCGACAGTGCGGGGTCCCCTTCGATCCCGTAGACGAACCCCGAGACGCGAATCGATTCCGCGTGCCCGAGGACGTCGCTGATCCGACCGATCTGCCGCGCCGACCGGAGATCGAGCGAGAGTTCCTCGCGGGTCTCGCGCTCAGCCGCCGCACGCGCGTCGCGGTCCCCAGGGTCGATCCGCCCCCCCGGAAAGGCCAGGTCGCCCGACCACGGGTCCCCCTCGAAGTCAGCCCGACGAATGAAGAGCGCCTCGAGGTCGTCCCCAGCTTCCCGCAGCACGAGCGCCACGGAGGCCTCCACCTTTGCGGGGTTCGGATCGAGCCAGGCCGAGGAGGCCGCCAGACGCGCTTCGACGTCGTCGAGGTTTCGAGCCAAGAGTTCTGCCTATTCGACACGAGTCGAATGAGAAAGGAAAGGAGCGAGGCAGAGCTTGCCCCATCCCCCTGCGCTCCGCCCCGATCGCATCCCCTGCCCCCCAAGCCCCTTCGAGCAAGGTCGCTGTCGCCCCACCTCCCCGCTTTTGCTACAGAACGCGCCAAGATGGGCATCGAAGACGTAGGCATCATTGGTTGGCGAGGGATGGTCGGATCCGTGCTTCTCGAGCGCATGCGCGCCGAAGGCGATTTCGCGGGCATGCAGTCGACGTTCTACTCGACCAGCCAGGTGGGCGAGGCCGGACCCGACGTCGCCGGCGGCGCCACGCCGCTCGGGGATGCCTTCGACCTGTCCGCGCTCGCCCGCCACGACGCCAT
>Ga0315332_10002285_pt1 | contig 10643 bp, 10 predicted proteins | sample M110034915metaG_FD_203455 | JGI IMG/M metagenome (GOLD analysis project Ga0315332, IMG submission 203455) | Ammonia-oxidizing marine archaeal communities from Monterey Bay, California, United States - M1 100m 34915 | ecosystem: Environmental > Aquatic > Marine > Intertidal zone | place: USA... | reverse complement strand
ATTATTAATTAAAGGATCAAAATGCACTAAAAATTGACCTATTAAATAATAGAAGATACATCAGCTATTCCCGAAAGTTTATTCACATTATTTGGAATCTTTACTTTGCTAAGTAATTCTTCGCTCCCAGATATGTAAAGCCTGGCTTTATTAAAATTACTACTATACTCCTCTAGAAATTCTTGATTTAATTTACCCCCTCTAACATCGCTAGTAATAAAGCATAGAAGTATAGTTGCAGAACAATAATTATATGTTTCAAGCAGTTCTGCAAATGGCACATTCTGGCCTAAATATATAACCTTGATGTTCATTGATTTGAGCAGATAATAAGCCATAAGTAATGGCATTTCATGTAGTTCCCCCTCGGGCAGAAATAATATAGCTACTTCATCCTGTTTAGGTGCAAAATTGAGAGCGTTAATCGCGACAATTAATTTGTGCCGTATGAGGTTTGACATAAAGTGTTCCTGCGCTGGACTCACATCATTAATTGGCCACATAAACCCTACCCTAGTTAAAAATGGATAAATTACATGAACTATAGTGTCTTGAAAACCTCTTCGCATAATGGAATCAGAGAATAATCGATCAAATGAATCTTCATTATAATCAAGCATTGAGATAATTAACTCATTTATTACTGTCTCAATTCCATCATCGTTTACTGTATTGATTAATTTATCAGTGATTAAGGCACTAATACCATCATGATTTAATTTACTCAGCTTAGATATTTTATGCCCATTATTAATAAGAACAGAAACATTTAATAGCTTTTTAAGTTGCTGGTCGTCATAAAATCTAATATTTGTTTTAGTCCTTTTTGGTACTAGTAAATTATAACGCTGTTCCCATATTCTTATGGTATGGGACTTTATTCCAGATAATTGCTCTAATTGCTTAATTGAATAACGACCCATTTGAAAACTAGTTATCATACAAATCTAATAAATGTTTACGCGATTTATGTTTTAAGGGCAATAGTTTAATTGACCCGTAATTTCATTTGTTAAAAGGAAAAATCATCTTTCTATATGCTTCCCGCGTGTTCCTCGCAACCTTTCTATTCCTGATTCTCGTTCTTTAACAGAAATAAAGTCTAAATCAATTGCGCTTGATAAGTCCACTAATGGTTCTGTGTGATCCATGCTTCGTATCAAATTCAAATTTACTGGTAGTTTGTCAATATTAAGTTTTTCTTGTTTCATAAAATGTCTCAATAAAAATGTTAACTGGATGCCGTCAGTTGCCACGGCAACTTTTTTAAACCCAAGGTTTTTTGCGATATTCATAGAGTAATAAACGTTTTCAGCACTGTGTTCGGCCTTGGTTTCTTTATATATATTTACTCTTGGAATACCCATTGCTTCAGCGTAAATTGCCATTACTTTTGCCTCGTTATATTCGGTATATACAGATGATCCAGAAACTATGATGTTTTTTGCAAGACCATTGTCAAATAGGTATTTAGCCCAAAGCAGTCGCATTTTAACTGTGAGACTCCAACTTATTCCATCGCAAGGATAACCAGGAATAATAATTGCATCGTAAACAGTTTTATTGTTATTTGATCTATCATTCTTCTGTGGTAAGCCATCCGCACCCTTAACTATATTAGGTGCAAAAAACAACAATAATAAGTAGGTACATATGTTTGTTTTTGTCATTTTGTTTAAGTTTTTTATTAAATTAATAAACAAATGTAAGGCTAATTAACTAATAAACATTAAATTTGTCTAATATTATTTAATTTTTGTTAAACATTAAATTTCGAAGATGTACAAATATTATAAATTCATATTTTTATTAGGATTATTTGTGACCATTTCACAATTTAATGTTTTTGCTCAGAATGCCAAAATCACTGGAACAGTTACAAACGAATATAATAGCCCTATTCCATTTGCCAATGTGCTTATTCAAGGTACTTCAATTGGTGCTACCACAGATTTTGATGGTGTATTTGAATTTAAAACACTACCTGCAGGAATAGTAACTTTAATAGTTAGTTATGTTGGATATGAAACGAAGCTAGTTTACGAAATCGAAGTATATAAATCAAAAACTACGTTTCTTAAGGTGCAACTTATGGAAAGTTCTGCCAATTTAAAAACGGTGGAAATTACCAGTTCACAATTTAACAAGACTGAAGAAAGTCCTTTATCAATGCGAACGATAAACGCGACAGAAATTCAACGGAACCCCGGTGGTAACAGAGATATATCTAAGGTTCTCCAATCTCTTCCTGGCGTTGCTTCAAGTGTTTCTTTTAGAAATGATATAATAATTAGGGGTGGTGCTCCTAGTGAAAATAGATTCTACCTAGATGGTATTGAGGTTCCAAATATTAATCATTTTGCCACTCAAGGTTCTTCTGGTGGACCAGTCGGAATGTTAAATGTAAATTTTATTGATAATGTAGATTTTTACTCAGGTGCATTCCCTTCAAACCGAGGCAATGCATTGAGTGCAGTTCTTGAATTCAAACAAAAAGATGGTAACAGTGAAAAGCTAGAGACAAATTTTACCATTGGGTCTAGTGACATTGGATTAACACTAGATGGGCCGATATCAAAAAAGGCAACCTATATATTTTCTTTTAGAAGATCGTATTTGCAATTTTTATTTCAAGCCCTGAAATTGCCCTTTCTTCCAGCTTATAATGACGCACAGTATAAAATTACTTACAATATAAATCAAAAAAATCGACTGACTTTTATTGGGCTCGGTGCCTTAGACGATTTTGAGTTGAACCAAAAAGTTAATGATGGCGTGAGTGATCTTGACATAATATCAAGGAATAATTATATTCTGGGAAATATACCAGTCAGCGATCAATGGAATTATACGGTTGGTGCTAAGTATAATCATTTCAGAGAAAAAAGCTTTCAAACAATAATCCTAAGTAGAAACTACCTAAATAACAAAGCTGTTAAATTCAAAGATAATAATGACTTGGATGAGGATAATCTCATTTTTAATTATAAATCTGAAGAAATCGAGAATAAATTTCGATTTGAGCATACTTTTCGCAATAATGGCTATAAACTAAACACTGGTATCTCCTATGAAAATGTAACGTATGCAAATGAAACTTTCAATAAGATTAATTTTAATGATGATATAATACTAATTGATTTCAAATCAAGATTAAACTTCAATAAATTTGGAGCGTTTGCACAATTGAGCAAATCTTTACTTTCATCACGTCTTATTCTCTCTGGAGGTATTAGAACTGATTTTTGCGACTACTCAGAAACTATGTTGAATCCCCTGAACCAACTTTCACCGCGAATTTCAGCGTCATTTTCAATAACGGAAAAACTAAGTTTCAACTCAAATATAGGTCGGTATTTGCAGCTTCCAGCATATACTGCAATGGGCTATAGAGAATCGAATGCGCTAGTAAATAAAAACAACTTATCTTACATAAGTTGTGAACATTTTGTTGGCGGTCTAGAATATGCTATTGGATTAAATTCAAAAACGACCATTGAAGCTTTTTATAAAAATTATTCCGGATACCCTCTATTACTAAGCGATTCTATATCATTAGCAAACTTAGGAAGTGATTTTGGCGTGATTGGCAACGACAGAGTGTCCTCAATTTCAAATGGAAGAAGTTATGGACTTGAGTTTTTATATCAACAAAAATTATATAAAGGATTCTATGGTGTAGTTGCATATACTTTAGTAAGAAGTGAATTTGAGGATAAAAATGACAAGCTAATTTCCTCTGCATGGGACAACGGGCATATAGTCAATTTAACTGCTGGAAAAAAATTCAAAAATAATTGGGAAATTGGTGTTAAATGGCGTTTTTCAGGCGGAACTCCTTACACTCCATATGATTTACAAACTTCCTCTCTTATTTCAGTTTGGGATATTAATGGCCAAGGAGTGCTAGATTACGACAAATTAAACAGTGAAAGACTTAAGCCATCGCATGGACTTGATGTCAGAATTGACAAGCGACTTTATTTTGACAAATGGGCGTTTAACTTCTATATCGACATTCAGAATATTTATAATTTTCAATCCGAATTACCCTCCTATATTGATGTTAATCGTGATGCTGCAAATTCGCCAATAATAAGTGGAGATAACCCCAATTCATATGAAACTAAGTATGTTTCTAACACAGCAGGGACCGTTTTACCTTCGCTTGGAATTATGATTCAATTCTAGCTTAACCCCAGCTTCATTGAAATAATTTGATTAATCGATCCAATCACCATTTTCTTTGATAAGCTCAATAAGCTCATCAACTGCAGATTCTGAGGTGATATTTTTCTTAACTACTTCTTGCCCTTTGTATAACGAAATTTTTCCTTTACCGATTCCTACATACCCATAATCTGCATCAGCCATTTCTCCAGGCCCATTAACAATACAGCCCATTATACCAATTTTTAACCCTTTTAAGTGGCTGGTTCTTGACCTTATTTTTGCTGTAGTTTCTTGCAAGTCAAAAAGCGTTCGTCCGCAAGAAGGACATGATATATATTCTGTTTTAGATATTCGTGTTCTCGTTGCCTGCAGCAATCCAAAAGCGGTTTGGTTTATCATTTGGTCACTACCGCAATTCTCTGCTGCAATATAAACTCCTTCACCTAAACCATCTAATAATAAGGCTCCCATATCAGTCGAGGCGCGTAATTGTAAGATTTCTGGGGCCAAATTACCATAGGCTCGTCCGATAACTACCGGAGCTTGACAATCATTGGTCATTAACACGCTAATTAGCTTTCTTTGTTCTGCCATACCATGCTTGTTATCGGTATCAATCATTAGCACAGCTGTCTTATCTGTTTTTAACTTCGATATGAGCTCGTTATTCAGATCAGATAAACAAACATAAACCACGTTTAATTCCTTGTGCATTTCTATACCTTCGAGATATTGTTTTGCGGTTAGAAAGGGATATCTTCTAGGTTGGTCTTTAACCGAAATCCATTGCTCGTAGCTATGAAGAATACCAAGTGTACCAGGAATCTCAAAATCAATCTTTTTGTCATTAACAAAAACATAATCGCATGCTAAGTCGGTTATACCCCATTTGTCATCTTTAACATTGTAATTATATCCTAGTGCATATAAAGAGGCAGGGGTAATATTTGTTTTTAAGGAGAAATCTGCAATTACAATAGGCACATTAGAACCTCCAATGTTTAATCTAGCCTCTGTTTTCCGCTTAAAATATTGATAAGGATTATAGGACAATTCATTAATGCCGCCTATCTTTAAATGCTCACTTCTTGTTTTATAGCGCTCAACTAAAGCTTCCGCAACAGGAATCTCAAATTCTGGTTCCTCAGTTAAGGACACTCGAACGGTGTCTCCTAATCCATCCTCTAATAAAGTCCCTATGCCAACTGCTGATTTTATTCGTCCATCCTCGCCCTCACCTGCTTCGGTAACACCCAAATGCAAAGGATAGTTCATTCCTTCGTCTTGCATTTTTACGATAAGTAATCGGTACGCCTGCACCATTGCTTGCGTATTACTGGACTTCATAGAAAGAATAATTTCATGATAATTGAATTCTCTGCAAATTCTAAGAAATTCCATTGCTGATTCAACCATTCCCAGGGGAGTATCGCCATATCGACTCATAATTCTATCAGATAATGACCCATGGTTAGTGCCGATCCGCATTGCTGTCCCGTGTTCTTTGCATACTTCTATTAGCGGAATGAAGCGCGCCCTAATTCGATCTAATTCCGAATTATAAGATTCGTCAGTATATTCGATTTCTTCAAACTTTTTCTTATCCGCATAATTTCCTGGGTTTACCCTGACTTTTTCAATGTGTTTTGCCGCCTCAATAGCAGCATTTGGTGTAAAATGAATGTCAGCTACTATTGGAGTATTGTAACCTCTTTTTACTAGCTCTTCCTTTATAATTTTAAGGTTTTTAGCTTCATTAATACTCGGCGCAGTAATGCGAACTAACTCACAACCAGCCTCTATCATTCTGACGGACTGCTCAACTGTAGCTAGTGTGTCCATCGTATCAGTAGTTGTCATAGACTGCACGCGAATAGGATTATTGCCTCCAATACGAATATTCCCCACTTTTACTTCTCTAGTTTTATATCTAGAATATTCGGTTAAACTATTGCAATATAAATTCGAACTTGTCATACTTTTTTAAGTGTTTTTTCCGACCTGTTTTTCATAATTCCATTGGCAAGAATAGTCAGAATTAATACCATTCCTCCAAAATAGAAACCATTTGACATATGTTCTTCTTCTCCAAAAATAAAGAGCGCCATCAATATAGCATAAATAGGTTCGAGATTTACCGAAATTGCCATAGTAAATGGGGAGACTACCTTCATTATATCAACACTAACGACAAAGGCGTATGCTGTGCATATTAACGCTAGTATCAACAAATACATCCAATCATCACCCACAGGAATCATGTTTTCAGCGTTAAATTCTCCTATATAAAGTAGAAATATAGACAGGCCAATAAATCCACCTAACATTTCATATGTTGTTATCTGCGTAGCGTTATGCGTCTTTATATAAATAGCATTAATTGCTGTAAACAAGGCAGCTAAAAATGCAGATATTAAAGCATAACATATTCCTTCAGCGTATTGAGGTTCAATTTTAAAAATCATAACTAAAGCACCTATTACAATTAACCCAAAAAATATCTCATATAGCACTATTTTTTTTCTAAAAATGATTGGCTCAATAAAAGCCATAAACAATGCTGATGAAGACATGCATACCAACGCTACAGATACATTAGATACTTTAATCGCGATAAAAAACGTTGCCCAATGTACCGCAATTATTATTCCTATACCTAAGAACTTTAATAACGTTCGAGTATCTACTTTAAAAGAAACTTTGCGGAGAACCATAAATACAGTCAATCCTAGAAAAGCTAGCCCCATCCTAATCCAAGCTAATGGAGCTCCATCTAAGGAATCAATTAACTTGCCTAAAACCCCAGTGAATCCCCATATAAATATGATGAAATGGAGCCTAAGGTAATTTTTTATTTTTTCGTTGATGAACATAAAAAAGGCGGCATATTGCCGCCTCAAAAGTAATATTTATGATTTGTCTATTTTACGGCTTTTTCCTTAGCAACAGCATCTTCAACAACTTTAACTTGAGTTGCTATTTCTTTTTGTTTTTCGGATTGGTCTTTTCCGTTTTTCTCAATGTCTTTCTTGGCCTGTTCTATTGCTTTTTTAGCGTCTTCAATCGCTTTTGTATACCCTTCAATATCTTTCTCTAATTTTTCTTTTCCTTTCTCTAAATCTTTTTGTTCCTTTTCCAACCCTGCTTGAATTTTTTCTTCTGTTTTGATGATCCCCCGAACACCTTCTTTGGTTTCTTCTACGGCAAACTTATACATCAAATCTTTAATATATTTAGCTTGTGAACTATGCTGACCTGATGACAAAAACGCCCCTCCTAAGTCTACAGCTACACAAAGTTCAACGCCTTTATCGCTTTCTATAGCCTTTGCATAAAGGTCGAAATTATTTTCGCCCATTTCCTTAGTATTTGCATCATCACCAAACATTTCTTTTTTCGATTGAACGCTAGCCCCCATCTTCTTCATTACCTTTTTCCAGGCTTTTTCAACCTCTTTTGCTTCCAATTCATAAATCATAACGGAAAATGCGTTATGATTGGAACCACCCAAATTTTCGCTTTTTTCTTTAACGTTAATTTTATATTGTGCAAATGAAATATTGACACTTATTATCGCAAGGAAAAGGAAAAGTAACTTCTTCATAATTTAGACTTTAAGTAATCGTAAAACTAACTAATTAATCGTTATCGACAGTGGTGACTCCTCCTGACACAATAAATTTCATGATATCAGCTGCTTTTGCATCTATTGGAGTAACATTTCGTTTAGGAACAATAAATAAATTGCCAGAAAATGCATACGAATGCGGCAAATATACTGCTACTTTATCATCACTAATTCCTAGTTCACTCAAATTCTTATTGGTAATAAATCCGAATTTCTGAACATCAGAATCAATCATCATTTTTACTAGAACTGGTTCGGTAAATGATTTCTTCTTCCCCACAAAAGCAGTTGTTAAATCCTTAACGGCGGAATAAATTGATTTAAGTAATGGAGCTTTATCTAATAACCTTGAAAAATAGGCCATTATTGGGTCTGCAATAATTGTGGTTCCGAGAAATCCTAATAAAGTTAAAAAGATTATTAGCACAATAATTCCTAAACCCGGAATGTCAAAAGGCAGAATGTTATCTATCGCGGTAAACAGTTTATACACAACATAAATTGTTGCGGCTACCGGAACAGCCAATAATACTCCTTGTAAAAAATAGGAGCCAAACCTTCTTATAAAACGATTAAACATTGGTGCCGAAGATAATTGATTTATTATGATTTCTTTTCTAGTTCAGCCTTAATCTTATTTGGGAAGCTTTTAAACACTAAATCGTAAGAATGGTCAATGAGGCTTAGCAGCAGTTTTTGATGCATTGTACCATCAACAATTACAGTATTCCAATGCTTTTTATTCATGTGATACCCTGGAATAATTGAAGAATGTTGTGCTCTTAATTCTAATGATTTTTCTGGATCACATTTTAAGTTAATTCTAAAATCATCTTCATCTAAACCTGTCAAAGCAAATATTTTGCCTGCTACCTTAAAAACCAAAGTAGATTTATCGAAAGGGAATTCTTCTGTAACTAACAACTTCGCTAAACAATAATCACGAAACTGCTCGACATTCATTTTTAATACTTTAAGGGAAGTACGTTAGATTTCTTTAAAGTAGAAAGAACAACATATGTCTGCATTTGACCAATCTCTTCAACCTTACTTAATCGTTCAGAAATTAGTGCATCAAACGCTGAAATATCTTTTACCACAACTTTTAATTGATAATCAAAAGTTCCCGTAACTTGCAAGCACTCAACAACCTCATCAATTTCCATAATTTGACGTTTAAAATTCTGTAAAGCATTGTCTATCTGGCGAAGTAACGAAACTTGAATAATTGCCATAATTCCCATACCCATTTTATCCGCATTAACATTAGCATGATAACTATCAATGATGCCTTGTTTCTCTAACTTGCGCACTCTCTCTAAGGTAGGTGCGGGTGACAATCCAACTTGATTTGATAATTGCAGGTTGGTAATTCTTCCATCCTCTTGTAGAATTTTAAGAATTTTCAAGTCAGTTTTATCGATTTTAACCGCCATAACCAAAAATTATAAATAATTTTTATTCGTTTGATTTACAAATGACGTCAAATGGCGCAGAAAAGCCAAATTATATTTTACAGAATTATTGGATATAAAATTGGTCTGCTAGGAGTTGCGTCATTTTCAAAAGCTGCCGTTTGAAGATTCATTAAATAGAGACCATCTTTTACCGCGTCTTGAACAAAAATTAATTCGGTAATAGTTCTATGGTTCTGTGTGTTTTCTGGATACTCCCAAAAAGCATGGTGCGAAACTAGCTGACCCCCGTCCTCTTCTCTATCAATTGATGGCAAGTCGATTAATAAATGGTCTATGCCGAAATTGCGAATGTACTTTGTTGCTTCAATATCCAAATATGAGGGGTTTGTCGCAGAATAATTTATGTTCTTTTTTGTCTCTAAATTTGGCATCGTTCGAATCACAATCGCGGTAACTCCGTCTTGTATTTTTCCTTCAAACTGCTCTTTAAACATTACTAAATCGCCATTCATTTCTTGCGGAAAAACAGAAACTACTTGTGCCAACATGAAATGCTCTTGCAAACAATCGAGTATATTGTATGTTTCATAACTGATGTGACCAACACACTCTGTATGCGTGCCATTACCATGCGGATTAAACGAAACGTTTCTAAAATTAACCGAACCACCTTGATTAACATCTCCAATAAATCCATCTCCAACAACTGGTTCAATTTTTATTGGATCAACATACCATGCGCGAACACAATCTTCTGCTGGCCGCATGGTGATAGATAAATCAATTGGCTTAGATAAATCGACCTTGAGTTGCTGATTACTTATTTGGATTATTGATGTCATAATTGGTCTAGGTGACTCCACTCTTTTAAAATTTCTGCAAGGTCCAATTCATGTTTACCATAAAAAGTACTAAGAGAAGATTTTCCCTCTATAATTTCAACGCGCTCATAAACGAATGTATTCGTAGTCAAATATAAAACAAATCACTTGCTATTCTATCCGCAAGAAATTTACCTTTTTTGGTAAGCACAAATAACTTTTCATTTTGGGTTAAAAATCCATCATTTTGATGTTTTTTTACTTCTTTTTGAAAGAAATCGATAATTTTTAATGAAAATCGTTGAATTATTTCATTTTCATCTATCCCCCATTTTGTTCGAAGAGTAGTTAATATATATTCGTTGTATTTCTGTTCTTCAGTTAAAATTTCTCGTTCGAAATCAAGTTTTCCGTTTTCAAGAAACTTCATGTACCTATTATTATTAGCCACGTTCCATTGTCTTGACTTTCCATCAAAGCTATGAGCCGAAGGACCAAGACCAATGTATTCAACTCCTTTCCAGTAGTTACTGTTGTGTAACGAAATGAACCCATCTTTGGCGAAATTAGATATTTCGTATTGCTCAAACCCATTTTCTGCAA
>Ga0315332_10002284_pt1 | contig 10647 bp, 6 predicted proteins | sample M110034915metaG_FD_203455 | JGI IMG/M metagenome (GOLD analysis project Ga0315332, IMG submission 203455) | Ammonia-oxidizing marine archaeal communities from Monterey Bay, California, United States - M1 100m 34915 | ecosystem: Environmental > Aquatic > Marine > Intertidal zone | place: USA... | reverse complement strand
CGATGTGGGAATCGCGACATTAAGCCTCTCGGGAGGTGCCGTCATCGATGACTTCGACGGTGACGGTGATTTGGATCAAATGACCTCATCCTGCGGGTTTGCTGACCAGCTGCGCTTCTTTCGTAACGTCGATGGATCATTCAGGGACGCTACCGACGAGGCCAACCTTACCGGCCTTTACGGCGGGTTGAATCTGGTTCAGGCGGACTACGACAACGACGATGACATTGATGTGTTCGTAATGCGTGGCGCATGGCTGGGGGAAATGGGGCAGATGCCCAACTCACTTCTGCAAAACGACGGGACCGGAAAGTTTCAGGATGTGACTTTCGCAAGCGGCCTGGCAGACCAGAACTTTCCAACTCAGACAGCGGTCTGGGCCGACTTCAACAACGACGGCCACTTGGATCTCTATGTGGGGAACGAAGACTACCCTTCACAATTGTTTGAGAACGATGGACGTGGTCGATTTCGCGATGTCGCCGCCAAGGGGAACGTCGAGAACAGACGATTCACAAAAGGCGTCACCGCTGCGGATTTCAACGATGACGGATACCCGGATATCTATGTGTCAAATCTCGGTGGCAACAATCGCCTATACCAGAACAACCGAGATGGGACATTTATTGATGTTGCGGAAAGCCTGCAAGTGACTGAACCTCAGAGCAGCCTGCCGACGTGGTTCTGGGACTATAATCAAGACGGCGTGCTCGACATTTTCGTCGCATCCTACTCTGACAAAATGGCCTATGTGAGTCACAAATTCTATCAACAACCGCCTGCCATGGAATTCGATTGCCTGTACGAGGGAAACGGGAACGGAGGATTTCGAGAAGTTGCAGCGTCACGCAAGCTCCTGGACCTGACGCAGGCTATGGGATCTAATTTCGGAGACTTGGACAACGATGGGTACCCCGATTTTTACCTTGGGACCGGCTACCCGCAGTATGAAGGGCTGGTTCCCAACCTGATGTACTGGAACCGTGGAGGGCGAGCCTTCGCTGATGTCACAACCGGCGGAGGGTTTGGGCATCTGCAGAAAGGACATGCGGTCATCTTCTCCGACATCGACAACGATGGTGATCAGGATGTGTTTCAGCAAATGGGAGGAGCTTACCCAGGCGACCGCGCAGCCGACTGTCTGTATGAAAACCCGGGGTTGGGGAACAGCTGGGTTAAGATCAAGCTTGTGGGAATCAAGTCGAATCGATCTGGTATCGGCGTCCGAATTCGAGCTACGATAACCGAAGGCGACCGGTCGCGAAACGTCTACAAGTGGGTCAACAGTGGTGGTAGTTTTGGCGGCAGTCCACTGCGACAGGAAATTGGACTCGGGAAAGCCGACTCCATCGATCACCTTGAGGTCTATTGGCCGACAACGAATCGCCGTCAATCGTTTACCGATGTTTTGGTCAACCAAGTGATCGAAATCACCGAAGGTTCGGCGCGTTATTCCATTCTGAGCCCGTAGTGTCAAAACACTCCGCCGAACTCAAATCGCCGTGAAACACGGGACGGACGGCACGCCGGAGTCTCTCATCTCCGCCGCCTGATTTCACCTGTCGGCATCGGAAACTGGCGATTTTCGACGTCAACCATGTCCTTCCTGCTCCAACCCTGGCACACTCTGCTGGCTGCCCTCAGCGGCATGGTCAACCAACGGCAGCAGCCGATCATTGAGTTCCAGAACGCATAGATCGAGGCTTTGCTGAAGAAGCTGGGAAAGAAGCGTCTCCTGCTCGAAGACGACCAGCGTCGGTTACGCGCCAAGTTGAAACAGACACCGATTGACTCGCCTGCGTTCCAATCCGACCGGCGACGTGCGGCCGCAATCGTGACTCGATTCGCTTGCTAACACCTGATTGTCATAGAGCTTTGCCGTCGGTCTTGTTTCTTGACCCTGCGGGGACAAACATTCTTCGCCACGCCATATCGGGTCTGAATGAAACATTCTGTGCTGGCCGAATTTTTGCGTGAGTACGAACGGACTGAGACACCATCAGGACAGTTTGGTACTCCGCCCCGATTCCCCGGAAAGTTTGAACCAATCTCCTGCCGCCCATACTTCAGAGTTATCACCAACGAAGTGTGACCGGGAGAATTCGAATGCGACCGCATTTTTCAGGACTGTCCACCAGCGTCTGTCCACGCCACGCCGTCTGCTGTGCATTTATATGTATTGCACTCATGCTGCTGGCGGGAAACGGGGCTGGAGAGAGAACTCCGACTTTACTCGCGGTGGCATCTGCACCCGCAAAGCCCGCGGATTCGCTGATCGGGCCTATTCCACTGATGAATGTTTCGGAAACACATCATGCAGGACGCGCAGAAGCTCATCCACATGGCGATCGTGTCTGTGCATCGGGCTGTGCACTCAGTCGTCATCCCACGAAGCGTCTGACCGATCAACATTTTGAAGAACTCATGCAGCGACTTGTCCGGCATCCGGCAGACGAAGGGGTGCACGACGAACTTCTTTACTACGGGCCGCAAACAAAAGTAAGAATGTTGGCGGACAACTCCCGGGCTGCGAATCATGTCCCGCAGACCATAAAAACTGAGCTGCTGGGGGAATTGAAGAAAACACACGTGACCGTTGCTATACGGCTGACATCTGAAAGCGGTGTCATCCTTGCTGAACTTCCGGAGCAGCTGATTCCGCTTGATCTGCGGCATGAATTTGATCTGCAGGAAGACGGAATTCCCCCGTTGCTGGCGAGTGGCACGATCAAACGTGTCGGCAGCGACCGGCTTTGGAGTCGCTTGTGAATTGAAGGTGTCCACTTTGTGGCAGGACCGTGGTTCACGGTTCAGGAATCAGGTCGCTGGCAGCGACTGGACTCAATCTGGATCAGTACCGGCACAAGAAATGTTCGAGCCATACTTGAAATGAAAGCTGAGCTTAAGGAGCCATATCATGAACAATGAACTGAATCGAAAGAGGGATGCCCTTGGCGCCCCGTGGGGCAGACTTGATGTACGAAGCACCGTGCTTCGTCTCATGTCTGCCGGTGTCTGTCTGCTGGGTACGATGAGTGTGTTCGCGGATCCGTGCGGGATGGTGCCACCGGTTTATATCGAGGGTAACGTGCCGCTGGAGAGAATCGGTCTGCAGAAGACATTCGTATTTTATAAGGACGGCATCGAGACGTTCGTCATTCGACCCGGGTTTCAGGGGAAGGTTGCGGAGTTTGGAATGCTGATCCCGTTTCCCAGTCCACCCGCACTGCGCAAAGTGGCCGATGACACATTCAGCCACATTGCCGCGGCCGTTGATCCGCCGGAGGTCGTCGTTGATCTGACACCAATTCTTTATAAATACCGCAGTCCCCCAGCAGGTTCCATGGCCACTGACATGGCGCTGCCTGAAAAATCACTGGAAGTCAGTGAGGTCAATGTCGTAAAACAGGAAGCTGTCGGGATGTACGAAGTTGCTGTCCTGGAAGCCGGCAGCGCGGACGCCCTCAGTGCATGGATGAAAGATCATGGATACCGCTACCCTGACGGTATGGATGGCGTCTGTGAGGAATACATCGAAGACCAGTGGTGCTTCGTTGCCGTCAAGGCTCGGGTTGGTCAGAAAGATGGCGTCGACCCAAAGCCAGGCATGAAAACCACAGACTCCTCCCTGCCGCCAGGAGCCGCATTTGATGGGCACGTCCAGGGGATGGGATTTCGATTTCGTTCCGATGAACTTGTGGTTCCAATGCGGCTGTCTGCGTTTAATGAAGGCGACCTGCACAATGTTGTTTACCTGCTGACGGACAGCCCCATGAAGGCGCGTGACCTGCCAGCCGGGCATGTCGTGCGTCAGGTCACAGGCACCGACCTGCTGCACAACCTGACAAAGCCTCTGCCGCTTCGCATTATCGGCGGCAACTATGATGATATCCCGGAGAATCGAAAGCAAAGCCTTGTCGTGGAACGCGACCCGACTCCACACAATGGCATTGCGAAGGACCTGTTTGCCGGAGACCTTCTGACAGCCCGGACGGACAAGCTGACTCATGAGCACGAAGAAATGGAGAAGGAACTGCTGAACATCGGTGAACGCCTCCGCTTACGCGGTGCGGAGATCGACCGCATGCATGATGAAATTCTTCAGGCATCCCGTGACAAACTCACTGCCGATGCCATTGCGGACCTCCAGGACATGACGCTCACAGTGATCGACGGAGATTTTGACCGAGAAGTCGTCGCCGCCGAGAATGTGTACTTCACACGGTTCGAAATCAACCCGGCCCGTAACACACCGCAACGCTATAACGCCCGGGTGTTTGGTCCGTCCGAAGAAGGATCCGCTACAACGGTGGATGCCGACGTGATTTCGAATGCAGCGGCGAAGACCGTGGCCGTGCATCACCCGGATCATGGCAGGCTCCTGCTGCAGGCATCCGAAGGCGGAAGCCCATCTCAGAAGTGGCTGATCGCGGCAGGCCTTTTCGTCACGGCGGCTTTTCTTTACGTGCTGTTCATTCGCCGCGGCGGACGCACTGCAGCGGGACTGATTCTGCTGACCTTATTTCTGGCTGAAGGTGCGGCACAGGAAACCGGAACCACGGATGAGGCCACTGTCGCTGCCGTACTGAATGAAATCGAGGACACGTCTGATCGAAACGCTGCGATCAGCCAAATCAAATCACTGGGAGACGCCGCGATCGAACCGCTTCTGAAAGCTGCAAGAAATGACGAAGCCATCACTCGCCGTGGATGGGCCATTATCTGTCTGAAGGAAATTGGCGGGCCGAAGGCAGCCAACGCATTTGATTCGCTGATTGGTGACCCGGGAACGCCGCATATCGTTCAGACATGGTCCGCCGCCGCCCGCGTCGATGACATCACTCACTTCGAAGACCTGGAACGATTTGCCCGGCTCTGCGGTCAGTACCCTGCTCTTCGACGGCCACTCCGAATAAAATTACTGGAAATCACGGCGAATAAAGAGAACACAACTGACATTGAGAGTCTGCTGAAACTTACGCTTGCGGACTATCAGCTTCAGCAGACGCTCGCCCCCGTGCTGTTGAAACTCAAACCCGCCGCACTTTCTGATGTACTCGTCAGCAGTGATAACACTGAAGTTCGCAGGCACGCCGCTTCCTGGCTGGCGACTCAGAAGACACAGGGTGTGCAGGGTGTGAATCAGGCCGTGTCGGCCGCCATCGCATTTGATCCGGAAGCAGAAGCACCGCCCTGGGGAACAGGCCCACTGTTTGTGCCCGGCGTCAACTGGAATAAAGAGGAAGCCGTCGAACTGGTCAATGAACTGACAGCGTGGTATGTCTGGTGCGTCGCAAATGATCAGCAGGAACAGGTCTCGAAGATCGTGACAAATCTGAACACGAGGCAGCTGATGAACGCTGCGGGATTTCATCAGGTTCCGGGCACGGTGACCCAATGGCTCACCGTGTGGGAACAGGTAATCGGGGCGGGAGCGATGGAGACCCTGATGAAGGGAACCGGCTTTCGGTATTCACCTGCAAAATTTGAGCGAATCTGATCCGAGCCGAACGGTTCCTGCGCAAGGCTGGTCCATTCAGGATCAGCCTTTTTTGTGCCTGGCAGAGCTCGTAGGGTCCGGAAACTGTGCGGCGAACTCGAATCACTGCAAAAACACTCGACTTGCGGCTCACCCGAGTCTCGCATCTCAGCCGCTTGATTTCACCTGTCGGCATCGGAAACTGGCGATTTTCGGCGCCGAACATGCCCTTCCTGCTCCAACCGAGTAGGGTCGGCTGTGCGGACCAAGTCTGATTCTGCCAGTATCATCACGTGAGATCGCGGCGCACTGTCGTGTTGGCCCGATCGGTTTTCCGGTCGGCCATGCCTGCCGTTGTTGAACGTGTGACCACGACCGGCGTTTTCCGCACGGTGTTGGCGTTTACTGGGCGGTCCGCACAACGGACCCTAAGTGTACTGCGGGATAAGGCTTACCATTGAATTCACCTGTACTCGTCCCGTTCTTCCTTCGACAACTTCCGCCAGTCCCATGGTGCAATCGGCTTATGACTGCCGCCCCAGAGCCCGACCTTTTTCAGCCATGCGTTGTTCTCTTCATCCGCCAGTCGTTTGAATGGACGCGCTATCGCGTGCATTCACAACGCTTCCAGCGATCCACCGCCTTACCCTGATCACTTGCAGCCAGCCCGCGTTTTGACTTCGGCGTCAGCCCGAACTGTGCCAACAGGTATACGGAAGTGACGATCTCGCCGCTCAGAATCGCGTTGCAGTCGTAGCCAATGCACGCGGCATGGTTGGGAGTGAGATGCAGGGGATGTAGACTCGTCAGATAGCTTGCATGGCCCAGATGCCCAAATCAAAACGGAGGTACTTCCATGAAACAGATTCTTGCCGGACTGTGTCTGCTGTCGGTTATCGGCTGTAATTCCAGTGATGCCCCTGGTAATCCACGTCAAGGGATGGTTCCCGCTGGTCCTCGCGGCGAGATTCTGGCGGAAAACATTACAACATGGGGCCGCGAACATGTTGGTACTGGCGACGACACGTTGATCGACTGGCATATTCTGTCCTCACGTGATGAGGGTCACCTTTCATACGTCGAGGTCGAACCGACACCCCAAGAAGTTGGCTATGACAAGTTCGTGTTTGTCGTCTCCTTTGCTGACGAACCCGCTACGCTCATCGCTACTTACTGTTTCGAAAATGGGAAGTATTTAATGTTCAGTTCCAATGCAGATTTAGAAGATGAATTACCAGATACACTTCCGTGGTGATGTCCCAGCACGTAACAGAAATGATGACAGATCGTTCGGCCCCCCTACATTCACCACGCATCCAGCGGATCCACCGCCTCACACGCAGCCAGCCCGCGTTTGAACTTCTTCTGTGCCCAGCACGATGAAACTGAAATCGTGGTTGCCCTGCTCCTCTGACATCCGGCTGAGTTTACCGTCCACCTCGCGCAATGCGATAGCGGTACCCAGCAGCGCCGGGCCCATTCAGATGGGAAACCTGCTTGTCGAAGATGTTTGCGGGATTCCACCACTTCGAAAGGAAACAACGGCCGCGTTTTCGACAATTATAATCAACGGTTGCCTGGCGGTCAGCATTCGTTGCTGCAGTCTGCACTTCAGCCAGCGGGCCACCGAGTCACTACTGAATACGTTTTTGGCACGCCTGCGGCAGACTGCTGCAGCAGGGGGACATCCTGATAAGAATTCGGTTCAGGCGGCAATACCTGTATACGCGTCGACGGAGTGACAGGAGGGCGATGAACTCGGAAAAGTTTGGTGAGGGGACACTGCCGACTGCGCATTGAGGGGAGAACATTTCGGGAGCAACGGGCCCCTGTGACCCAGATTGTCTGCACAACCGGAACAGTTTACCTGATTTGCGCAGGCTGAATTCTCTGAAATGTTGCAGGTGGTTGACGGTGACGATGTATTGAGATTCGTTAGATTTCGAGTGGCTTTGGTGGGGATCAGCTATGAGCGTGTATGATCCGATGTTCACGCCGAAACAGCACGTATGCTATGACAACTCAAGCAGTGCGCGCATGTTCTGTCAGAGTCTCGCGGACGACGACAGCAGCACGATGCGGGTTCTGCCCTGTCACGTCCCGCTTGTTGCCCAGCGAGGGCTGTGTTCACGCCTTGGGGACAATGAGGATATCGATCTCAACATGGCGTACGGTCCGCTGATTGAGAACCATCTGAGTGCCAGAAAGCTGTGCGTTGTCGAAACGAATCTGCAGTGGTGCGAACTCGATACTGACGGACCCGACGACACGAAACTCAGGGGCGTACCGCTGCATCCGACATGCGGATCGACGGGACTTCCGAAAATCGCCCTGCGGCCGGGATTCTGTGTAATCGAAGAAGCGCGTCACTATGTCGAAACGATGGACATCACGGCTGCCGACAGTATCATCGCTTTTCCGCCAATGAGTCATGCTTACGGTTTCGGAATGTCTGTCATGGTTCCGCTCTTAAGCGGAGCAAACATTCTGACGACTCAGAGATTCACAGTCCAAAAACTACAGAAAGCGATGCAGGATTACGTCGATCGGTTGATTCGTTCCGCTAACGCACTTCGGGTTGGTGGTGGCCCATGAAACTGCTTGCTAAAATCTGCGTCGACCACCGTCTCATTGGGTGGATGTTCGTTTTTGCACTTGCAACGCCACCGATTCTGGGATTCCTGGGATATCGTGTCGCTGACCCTCTGCCCGAGGGCTGGGTGTCTCCCGAGACTCTGGCAGAACTGCATGAGGTGCAGGGAAAGTTCAAATCCAGTGCACCATTAGTGCTTGTTCTGCAGTGCGATGACTTCTTTCGTCGCGATCAAATTGCGGCAATGCAACTGACAGCTTCGGCACTTCGCGAAATGGAAGAAGTGAAGCATCTGACCTGGATGGGCGATATTCCTGAGGTCACTTTACGTCGAGCACACCGTTTGCTTTTACCCGAAGTTACAGACGAAGTTACAGACGAACAACTGGCAGACTCGAAACTCGCGCTGCTCAGCCATCCTCTGGCCGCAGAGAATCTGATTTCATCCGACGGTCAAACGGTCTTGATGCTGGTCGATACTGACGAAGCGTCATATGTCCAGGATATTCGGTCGGTCGCAATACGAATTCTTGAGCCGACAGGGATTCAGACAAGGGTTACCGGCACACTCGCTCTTTACGATGTTCATGATCGAGCGCTGGCAGAAGATCATATTCGAATTCAGCTCATGGCCTACGGACTCGTTGGCGTATTGTTGATTTTGATTTTTCGGCGGCCGATGGCGATCATTGTTGCGGGCTGTGGACCCGTGGTCGGTGTCTTCTGGACTCTCGGTTGGTTGCAGCTTATCGGGCAGTCCGAAAACGAACTTGCAAAAATTATTCTTCCGGTGATGGTCATGATGATTGGATTCACCGATGGAGTCCACCTGGTGGTACGACTGCAACAGCTTCGAGCTGGGGGTGCGAATGCTCGTAATGCCGTCTTCAATGCTGTTTTGCAGACAGGTCCGGCCTGTCTGCTGACATCGATTACGACGGCGATTGGATTTGGTTCGCTGATGTTGTCAGATTCAGAAATGATTGCTGGCTTTGGCCGAACTTCCGCGATCGGCGTTGTGGTGACGTTTTCCGCTGTGATTCTTATCAGTCCACTGCTGGCTGCTTCGTGGATCGGGCAGCGAATGCATGTCAGTGAGTATCACAATCCTTTTCACCGAGCCATGAGTCGTCTGATTTCAGTTATTCGGTTTTCATCGCGCCATGCAATGGTTGTAACTGTTATTGGCGTGTTGCTTACTGCGGGGTGTCTGGCAATCTGCCTGCGTCTTGTTCCCGATGATCGTGTCAGTGATCGGGTTCCCCGTCAGTCTGAAGAATTGCAGGCGATGCGTCATTGCGACACGCATATGGCCGGGGTTCGTAGTGTGCGATTGATGGTTCACTGGGGCGATCAGGTTTCTCGCAAAGACGTCTGGGTGGTGATTAAGGCGTGCGAACGGCTGATTACAGAAGAACCGCTGCTTGGGCGGCCAATGTCAATCCGTACGGCACTTACGGTTATTCGTGGTCCCAATCGCCAGGATCAGCCCATACTGTTGAAGCAACTTCCAGAGGACCTCAAAACACAATTCTACCGTCCGGATCTTCGGTTGGCGCTTGTTGCCACACGCTCCCGGGATTTGGGTATTGCGACGTTCGATTCCATTTTTGAACGGCTGGAGTCTCAGTTAAGGCAGCTGGAATCTGAGAATCCAGGTGTTGACGTGAAACTCGTCAGTGATGTGCTTGTTGAGGGAAGAGTCGTCAGTCAGATGATTAATGAACTGATCAGCAGCCTGATGATGGCCGCAGTTGTAATCTTCGGAGTGCTGGCGATCGCTTTCCGTTCACTCAGAATTGGCCTGATATCAACAATGCCCAATTTGATGCCTCTGGCAGTTTCAGGTGCGGTACACTGGTTATTCAGCGATTCACTGGGAATTGCCGGCGCCTGTTCATTTGCAATCTGCCTGGGAATTGCCGTTGACGACACCATTCACTATCTGGTTCATTTCACCGAGGAGCATCGTCACGGTCAGACCGCCCTCGCCGCAAACGAAAAAACGTTCATCACCGTTGGCAGCGCATTGATGCTGACGACAGTTGTCATGACCGCCGGACTCGGCACTGTCATGACCAGTCAACTGCCACCTCATGTCAGCTTTGCCGTTATGGCGTGTACGACGCTCGTCGTGGCACTGCCCGCGGACTTGCTGTTTCTTCCTGCCTTGTTGACTCTGTTTCCCGGGAAACGTCCGGAAACCGCCCAGATCATCTCGGAAGCGAAAGTGCCCGCCGACACCTGAACTGCTCGGTCGCTTCAGACAGGTACACAACTACGCATCTCAGCAGGATTCCCTGGGCAGGGTGGCCGGTGTGTCAGCGGTTACGGTGCGGCGCGGACCATGGTTTCCGGCTGTCGATGGATGTTATTCATTTCACGTCGTTGTCTTTGCCAGATGAAACGATCTTCAGTTGTCTGAATCCGGAGCCCGTTCCGACTGACGTTTATCTGCCCTTCGCCGCGGCCTTCTTCTTTTTCGCCTCCGCTATTTCCACTTGAAAGCCACGCCAGGCGGGTATGCATTTTCGATGCTAATTTAAGATACGACTTCTTCGGTTCCTGAGCGGCT
>Ga0315332_10002283_pt1 | contig 10647 bp, 4 predicted proteins | sample M110034915metaG_FD_203455 | JGI IMG/M metagenome (GOLD analysis project Ga0315332, IMG submission 203455) | Ammonia-oxidizing marine archaeal communities from Monterey Bay, California, United States - M1 100m 34915 | ecosystem: Environmental > Aquatic > Marine > Intertidal zone | place: USA... | reverse complement strand
GACATCATCTGTGCCAGCGAGATCCCACCAACGCCAAGCACGCCTGCTTCAACGAAGCTACGTCTCGTTAAATCCGCACCGCCTGAAGTTGTGCCACCCGCCACTCGAAACATCGACCAAAACCCTGCTGCTGTTGTTCGTCCAGAATTACTATTCACCTCGTCCTGCCGTCTGACCAGATTAGCACGACTTAACGATTCAAGCGATCACAAATGTGCGGCTACGACGTCAAGATTATGTGAGTGCACTCCAACCAGCCTGCCGATGTTGAATCTGACGACACTACTTTGCGACAATAGACGTCCAGTATTTCCGTCAGGAAAATCCCCACCGATCCTACAACCTTCCATACCTTCCCGCCGCGTGCAGGATTATTTTCATGCCACGTCAAACAACGCACGGCCCAGACCCGCAATCGCGCCGTAGCTTTCTGCAGGCCGGCTTTCTGGCACTCGGTGGACTTGGTCTCAGCGACCTTCTTCGTTTGCGCACAGCAGCAAAGAACGAAACAGGACAGGACACGTCGATAATACTGATCTGGCTGCAGGGCGGCCCCAGCCATATGGAGACCTACGATTTAAAGCCCGACGCTCCACTGGATTACCGCGGCGAAATGAATCCGATCAACTCGAATGTGGCTGGAATGGATGTCTGCGAACTGCTGCCGATGCACTCGAAGGTTGCCGACAAGTTCACAATCATCCGCTCGATCTCTCACGGCTTCGCCAATCACGCTGGTGGCGCTGGACGGTTCCTTTCCGGCCGCGACCCGCTACGTCCACTCGATCCGATCGCGCAGTTTCCAACGATCGGCACTGTGGTCAGCCGTATAAAAAAGTCGCACGATATCGGAGTGCCCAACTACGTTGGCAGTGCCAATCGAGTCTACGGCGGAGGCAGTTCTTACCTGGGTGAATCCGAGTTGCCTTTCGTCGTCGCGCGAGACCCCAACGAAGACAACTTTTCGGTACCGAACCTGGCCATGTCTGGCAGCCTGAAAGACCGACTGGATGATCGCGTCGCCCTGCTTAAATCTTTCGACGATATGCAGCGTGATATCGACCGCTCTGGCTCGTTGGCATCGATCGACGAATTCAATGGCAGAGCAATCAGCCTGCTCACCAGCGACCGTGCGAAGCAGGCCTTCGATATCTCAAGCGAAGATCCAGAGACTCGAGAGAAATACGGACGGCACAAATGGGGACAGCGAGCGTTGCTGGCTCGTCGGCTCGTTGAGGCAGGAGTCACGTTCGTTACGATGCAAATGCAGAATCCAGGAGTTCCAAACGCAATCGGCAATTGGGACATCCACGCGGTCAACGGACACCTCTTTGACGACACTAGAGCCCGACTGCCAATCTTCGACCGCGCCATAGCCGCACTGGTTGAAGATCTCTATCAACGAGGTCTCGACAAAAAAGTCATGCTGGTAGTCACCGGCGAGTTCGGTCGTACGCCTCGAATCAACCCTCAAAAAGGGACACGTTCCGGAGTCATTCAGCCAGGTCGCGATCATTGGCCCGGTTCGATGTCAATCCTCGTTTCCGGTGGCGGCATGCGAATGGGGCAGGTGATCGGCTCGACGACTTCGAACGGCGCGTACGCCAAAGACAACAAGCTGGATCCGAACGATCTGCTGGCAACGATGTATCAACATCTGGGAATCGATTACCGAGCGGAATTCATCGACGCAGCTGGTCGTCCGATGCCCATCCTTCCATTTGGTAAGCCGATTGCCGAGCTAAGCTAATCGCGATTAATTCGAAATGAAATTAAGACAGAATCAGGTCACAGCAAACGCCTGACACGAGCAACCAAGTGACCGCTGTACTCTCTGTGGCGGCTGTGTTCTTTGTGGCGAATTTTGTCTGATCATGGATAGATAACATGCTCGAAGTCCTGACCAACCGTCATCAACTGTGCGATGGAATCTCACGGCGCCACTTCATGCGGGCCGGCTTTCTGGGTATCGGAGGGTTAACTCTGGCGGATTATCTGCGTCTGCAGTCTCAGGCATCCCCCGCTTCAGAATATCGGAGGTCTCCGTCTCCAAAATCTGTAATTCTGCTCTGGCAGAACGGTGGTCCAAGCCATCTTGAAACGTACGATTTAAAGCCGAATGCGACGCGAGAAATCCGCGGCCCGTTTTCGCCAATCAACACGAACGTGTCAGGAATGGATATCTGCGAACTGCTGCCGATGCACGCAAAGATTGCCGACAGGTTTTCGCTCATCCGATCGTGCTCACACAACTACGCCGGCCACAATGACGGCATCCCGGTAATGATGAGCGGCTACCCCGACTGGGACGAGTCCAAACACGAATCCGTCCATCCGGAACTTGGAGCCGTCGTCAGTCGAGTCTTCGGCCAGTGCCACGGTGGCATGCCTGTCGCCTGTGGAATGGGAGCAACGCATTACAGCTACGTGCCCACAACCGCGACGGGCTACTGGAGTGATGTCTTCCGCCCGCCGACCGTCAGCGAAAAGGGGCTAAAGAACGCAAAGGCCACGATCGACGGCCAAAGACTGAGTAATCGCAAAGAACTGCTGACCAGCGTCGATCGTCTTCGGGGAGACCTGGACAGCGGCGTCATGGTATCTCTCGACGGCTTTAATCAGCAGGCGTTCGAAATACTGACCACCGACCGAGCCCGTATCGCCTTCGACCTTTCCCAGGAAGACGAAAAAATTCGCGAGCGTTACGGCGAAGGCTGGGCTCAACAGGCGTTGCTCGCTCGACGACTCGTTGAAGCCGGAGTAAACCTTGTCACAGTCAGCATTCCCGGCGGAAAAGAGGTCTATAACTGGGACGACCACGCAGTCAACGGTGACCTGCCCACCGCGATGCGCGAACGCCTGCCCGGCGTCGACCAGGGAGTGACGGCTCTTATTGAAGACATCTACGAAAGGGGGCTCGATGAAGACGTCATGGTCATCGTGACGGGCGAATTCGGCCGCACCCCCCGTGGTAACGAACGTTCTGGAAATCGAGACGGCAAGATCAACTGGGGCCGCGACCATTGGCCACACGCGATGTCAATCCTGGTCTCCGGTGGCGGCACACGAACGGGCCAGGTCATCGGCGCGACCAACTCCAAAGGCGAGCACCCCATCAAACGCGAACTGACTCCGCAGAACTTCCGGTCAATGATTCTGCACCACCTGGGGATCGACTACCGCCAGACATTCAACGACCAGGCCGGCCGGCCGATCCACATCTCTTACGGCGAACACATACCTGAACTCGCTTAATTGACGCCCGTGTTGAACGGCCAACGTCGATTTCACTGGCCGCCCAACACAACGAGTTCAGAACGGCGGCGGACGAGATGGGCAACCGCGATCCATAATACGGACACAGTCCCCAGTATGAATCCGGCACCACTCCCTTTCAGACACAGCCACCAGATCAGCCCAAGCGTAAGCCAGCACCATTCGGGACGTTGTGCAATCCTGTCTCCAATCCCGAGCCTGAGAAGAACAATGAAGGCGGGAATGGCGATGATCGCAATGAGTATACTGCTCAGGATTCGGTCCACCTGGGTATCAACAACCCAGAATTCCACTTGGGCTTCGCCGATCTGTTCGACGATCATGTTGCTACGGTCTACGGTTTTTCCACCAGATTGATCTGAGAGGAGAAGTTCTGCGGCTGCATCAGAAATTGCCCGACTTCCGCGTTGCTGGTTTGCGTCAACAGCAGTAAACACAAATAATTCTACGATCTGTTGAGCAACTCCGAAACTTGCCGAAAGGTGCGAACTTCGATTCACCGCCCCGAGCCACTGGTTGGAAATTCTCACGGCTTCACCACTGGTCCATTCTTGCGATTTGTCTGTTGAAATCAGTCGAATTCGGCGTGTGGGCATTGCGACAACAAAGGACCGGACAGCTCCCGCATCAATCAGTCGAGGTATCGGCATTGTTCGCCGTTGGATTTTCATTGATTGCGAGTCTTGCTCCATATTCCATAGCAACTCAACGGCATGTACTGGCCCGCGTTGAGTAAATGGTAACTGTAATGTGCCATCAGCAGAGGGCGAGACATCTTCGACTTCTCCGTCAATTCGGGCAGATATCAATCTAAGACTCGCAGGCCATTGCAATTTCGCATGATGGCGATCTGTCTGAAGCAGGATGTTCGTTTCCGCTACGCCGCTTTGCCGAACACCTGGACGAATTGAATGAACTACAAGGGTCGGTAGACCGTCCAGAACCAATGAAGACGCTGTTGGACTGACTTTCGTTGAGTCCTGCCAAACGACAAGATTTTGACGGCTGTCTGCAAGTCCTGGCGCGAACTCTCGTAATGTTTTCAAATGGAGCTCACTTGGAGTATCACGCGGAAGGAGTTCCCACTCACCCATTCCTTGTGAAAGAGTTAACACTGCGTACTGCAGCTTAATGTCGTCGATGGTCGGCGGTGATAGCTGAATCGATTGCCCTATCCGTGGCAGGAACCTTGCCGTCAATACAATTTCAACGTGTTGCGGAACCACTCGTGGAAGCTGCACGTCAATTGACCGTTGATCGATTGCAATATTCAGGGACACACTGGGGCCATTGCTGACTGGCATCACTGCGAGCTCACCTGCCGCGGCCCATTCTGGTAGTTCGACCTTCACATTTCTCTTCGACATCTTATGAAGATGGATCGTTGCAGAAACGAAATACTCTCCAGCGGCGTCCGACGTAACGTCAGCGACAATCCACGCGATTGGAGTGTTTGCAATCTGCTCAATTACGACTTCTGCTTCCTGTTCAGAAAGAACCCGAAAACGTCCAACGAAGTCCTCTGAAACTCGGTTCGTTGTTGCGACTACTTGATCATCGGTAAGAGGTTCGGGGCCTTCAATCGAAACCTGAAGTTCATTCGATCTGTAGACTAAAAGAGTTGATTCTTCGTTCTCACCGACCACGGTCTTAAGGAGCGGCAACTTTACGGCATCACTACCTGTAACAATTGCCTGCTGGCCGGTGATCGTGATGTTTTGCACACCGGACCGTCGATCTTGAAGATGTAAAGTCAGCTTACCGTTTACATGGTCCCAATGACTCAATCGGTCAACGTCGTCTTCGAACACGTTGACTGAGTCAACGCGGAATGTCTGATCCAGAAGAAATTCGTGAGCGAATGCAGGGACGACTGCCGTATCAACCTCCGCCGAAACCGTCCAATGAATTCCTGATGGGCGAATTCTGGCAACTTGGATTACGCGTGTTGTCCGTTGCGACTTCGCAGGAACAAGGGCAGCATTTACTACTGGTTGTTCCAAAACTCTTAACGCAACTAACGGAACGCGTGGACGTTCATTCTCCGGCCACATCTTGATGAAATCGCTACCAGCGATATGAAAAGTTGATGCTGGATTCTGCACTTGCGAAGAAAACTGGAAGCCGGCCTCCGGCATTAGCCCGGCAACGTGGGAAGTAACGGTAAGTGGAACATCGATCTGATCTGGAACAACCGGAGTAGCCCAGACAACTGACGAATCGTTCCTCGATTCATGCTCCATCTGCCGCCATCGAAATTCGAAATCGAATGATTGATTTACCGGCGGATCAAACTCACACGTTAAGAGCATTTTTCCCGCTTCGCGGCGCAACGACTTGTCAACAAGGTTCCGTATACGGAATTGATTAAGGTCAACCTGACACAATTCAGGTAACGCCCACTCAATGTATCGCACGTTCTGACCGTCAACGATGTACCTCGCATGAGTCCGGTGTTCCATCCAGTTGGGATGAACATCAACCGACGACCTGATTTCAACAGCCGGCTGCCCGGCTGGTGTTTGGCCGAGCGTGAGTTCGGCACTCGTTTGGCTCCAACTGATCGTCAAATCGTTCGTCGGGCCAAGGACAAAGTCTGCTGTTCCATTTGTGGTCAGTTCTCTTGCGGTCTGCGATCGGCTGGAGAAACAAATTTGCGGAATCTGATCAAATGATAGTGACACACGTGAATTTGAGACCGCGGGAATCGGGAGCGAGATTCGCGAGAAGTTCTGTGAGCGTTGCGTCAACGGGCGTAACCCCAGTTCAATCTTGTATTCACGCCACTGATTGACCGACTCAGCGATTGGAGGTGGAACAGGTATTTCGCCCGGTCCAACCGAAATCGCCTCATGCAGCACATCAGGCAGTTGAACGCGGAGGCGTGAACCATCAGCGTTTGGCAGCACTCCGACACGCCTGCCGTTTACCGAACACTCAGTCTGTCCAGCAAGGAACCTCGCAGGAATCGGAATCTCAATTTCGCTACCGTCATCACGGTGCGACGCAACGCTGATCATCGCTACGATCTCTGCGCGGCCAGATTCAGTAACCCGGATCGTCCAGTCACATTCGGTCAGGATGTAGTCGGGCGTTTTATCTTCATCAATCGCCGCAGTGTCCGACAGCATCTGGAGATCGCGACTTCGAATGTAAACGTAGGACGGCTCATGGTTGCTGTAAAATGGAGTTTCGGCATACGGGACCAGAACATCGATTTCAGAGCGTCGCGGTTCTGAGCTGCGCTGCTGTGCGATCGCCGAACCAGCCAGTGCTGATACCGCTAGAATGACCGAACTAGAAACAAAACGCCGCGTTATCGTCGACGCCATGCTGACGTGAGCGACGTCTGATTTGCCAAGTTTTACTGGTCGTACAAAGCTTCTTGGAAGAAGCGTCGCCAGGATGCTGCCCAGCGCGCACCCTCCGACCAGTTCTGCGTAGGCGTCTGGCACGAGCGCCACCGAAGCAACGCACCCGCTTAGCCAAATCAAGGTGAATCGACTGCGAAGTGGTACGGCGACTGTACGCAACAGCACGCCAACCAGCAAACTTAGCGTCAAGACAAACCACGAAAGAGCGTACAGTCTGGAATGATCACAAACATGAACAGTCAGTGAATCGGGGATGCCGGCAGAAGAAGCCGAAAACGTCTTCCAATCAGTTGATCTTGATCCGGTTGGAGTCCCAATCTGAGTGCCACGCCCCTTCAGGAACCGCACCCATGATCCAGGACCAACTGGGTTAAAGACTTTTGAAGAAGCACTTCGGGCGAGCGGACCGAAACACCAGCTCAACCAGTTTCCAGGGTGAGGTTCATCGTCCGAAGTCAATCCCGACGCAAATGACACGACTGAGAACTGATCGCGTATCCGAATATTCCAGTTAAACTGAACGACCGTGGCATCCGCAACCGGAATTCGGCAGTGATATGTTTCTCGCAGATAGACAGCCTGTGATGGTAACGTGTATTCAATCGACAATTCATCGCTTGCACTGACGATCGTGAGTGGAATGATCCAATCGCTTCCGTCGCGAACCGGTGCAATCTTTTGCTCTCTCCACATAACCGCAAGTAGTTCGGAATTCACAGGCAATCGAAATCGGAATGGCGACGCTTCAGCTGAATAGTGAAATCTCCAGGTAAACCGATGTAAATCGCGACTGCCCGAACCAGGCGACAACTGTGAATCGAACTCGGCGCTTACGATGACTCGTTGAGTCGTCAACCCTACCTGATGTTGCGTTTCTGACGCTCGGTCAATTTTTTCAACTTCGTGGGGGGAACCCGACAGCGATCCGTTAAATTGATCCATGTCGTTATTGCCGTATGCCTGTTTAATTCTCCATATTTTCGTGTCAGATTGAACCGGCGATGAACCAACTGGGGCAAACATGTCACCTGAAAAATGCAACATCGCATTTTCTTTTTGACCCGACACCCAATTGTCTGCAGTCCAAACAGCCTGTGGCACTTCGCCGAACACAGCAATCAGGTCTGACCAGTCTGACTCTGTAAATATTTCCGGTTCCGCATACCGCCGGTAGTTGTCTGATGTAAGTTGCACTTCTTCCGGGTCATCACAGCCCACCACACCAAATGCGATGGCTGCTGATCTCGTTGTTTCCGGCAGGATCACAGGCACATGAAATTCCGACTGACGGCTTTGATCTGCGCGCTGCCCGATAACTCGCAGTCTCAATCGTTCCCTGACCGGTAACCCGTCGGCAAAATCGATGGTGAGTCGCTGGAAGTTCTCAGACTCTCGTTTGATGTTCCAGGATACGTCCGCAGACGAGGACGCTACTGTGCCTGTCGGAGTCACCGGGACCACGGCAGTCACTTCCCATTCGGATGGAACCAGCCAGATCGATTCGAACGTACCTTGAGCCTGTGACGTCAACTCCAGCAGTACATCGAGTTCCTGCGGAATTGTTCCAACATTGAGCAATGAATACTCACGGACGGAAATTCTTTGCAACGACTTCCTTCCCGTATTCCGAATCTGCAAGTTGAGAAATGACCGAGATGCATATTGCTCAAAGGCAAGTTCGTGCCTGTCGTCGTCCACCGATGTGGCCGTTTGACGGAGTCCGTCGGAAGAATATGTTGTCACCTGAAATGGTGATTCAATGGCTACGCTGAATGGACTGGCGTTTCCGCCCAGCAAAACCGCTTTGTCCGGTCGTGGTGGTTCTATCCTGAACTGAAGGTAGCCAGAACCCGGCAAAGGGACGGATTGCCGACCGCGGATCGTAATTCGTGAAAGGTCTTCTTTTTCCTCGCCTGCCAGGTTGATACGTAAGGCATGCCACTTATCTGACCGTGGTCCGGTGTCACGCCATGAGAAGGCCCTGCCAAGCTCGTTTTCAATAGACGACACTATCAAATCCGGCGGTATTGCAATTGTGATTTCGTTGCTGCCTGTCGACATCGAATCAAAGCTGAACTCGAAAGACTGCTCAAGCGATCCCGACTGCAACTGGCATCGGGAATTCAAACGATACGAACTAACGCCCTGTCCGCGTCTGTCATCGTCGGCCGGCTGGTGAACTCGAATTCTGCAGACATTCGCATGTCCGAGTTGCACGCGCCAAGCAACCAAAGAAGCTCTATCGCGACTTTGTTTCCGGGACTGCCGGTCAACTTTATCCAACTGAACGATTCCCGTATTGGACGTCACCTTCCATCCTGAAGGAACAAACAAACGAAAAGACGTGACGACAGATCGTGGAACATTAAAATCGAAGTCGTATCCTGTCAGTCGTTTCTGCCCTTCAAGTCGCCAGTCGAATCTAAGTTCATGGGCGGTTTCAGGCGTCACAAGCCGTTGCACGTTGTCCAGCCCCGTCCCGAGAATCGCAGATCGCTCAGCGTCCTCGTTGCCCCAACGAGCGTTTGACAGCCACAGGTTACAAGGTTCAAACGGGGTAACTTCTGCTTCGTCGCTGACTCTAAAGAGTGTCGCCGTGCCCTGCTCAAAGTGTGCAGTCTTTACGTTAAAACTTGCCTCATAAAGAGCTGAGGTAAATGAAAAGCGGTCGATTTCACTGGACGAAGCCATGGCAGACTTCATCAGTATGTCGAGTTGCTCGGGACGAACCGGAACCCAATCGCCTTGCGGCCATAACTCTGGATGCTTGCCCGGAACAAACATCCGCCTGAGACGCTCTGTGTTCGGTTCCGCACACGCTCCAACAGAGTCGAAAACGAATGTGTGAAGCAGAACAGCGCTCAAGACAACGAAAGTTGTGAGCAATCGCTTCTTTCTGACCTGATTAAGTCGCTGACGGCGTTCACGTAGCACCGGAATAACTCGCTTTTTTTGAGAAAAACTCTGAGAGGCCGAACACTGCCTCACCATGCTTTCGGTTGGCATGACAACAATGAGCAGCTTCAAGCAGGTCGCTCACTTCGCTCATTCGATTCATCGTGAATGATTTCTTCACGAGAAGAACCTGGAACGAGAAAATCACTGGGAGACGAAAATGTCACTAACGACGCACGCTGGCGCCGTTTAATTTGCGATTCGATCACCGATGCAACAAATGCAAGAAGTAGTCCGAAAACGGCTGGCTGAAGAAGAAGCTGCACAGCCTCAAGGTGCCAGAGCCCCACAAGTGAAAGACCAAATCCAACAACGAGGATCGTTAGTACATGCCGGGTCGCCGGAATCCGAAGTAATGCAAGCCCGAACGCGAGGGCTAACCCAGCGCCTGCCAGGATAACTGCAGGCTGGCTCATGGATTGAATTCGAATTTCCCGTTGATGACCAAAAGAGCTGAAGAGGTAGCTGTTTCCGTAAGCCGGACCGGTCAATGGGGCTAAATGCAAGTCCTTCAGTTGACTACGAAGTTCCGTTGCAAGTTCGAAATCATCGTCCGTGAACAGCCAGTCATTAAGGGAAACACTCCCCCCAAATGGTCGCCGACTCCATGCGAAACTTTGCCGTTGCCACGAAAATAGAGGCGTGTAGTTTTCAGGATACACGAGCAAATGTTGATCAACTGGGAGTATCACTTCCCACAGTGTTTCGGCGAGCCAGACATCATCTGCAAAACTCGGCACCGTAGCGGAGAGTTCGTTGATACTGTCAAACCTGTCAGCCTGATTGACGTCGAACTCAAACGTAAGACTGTGTTGCCTGCGACGCATCTGCTCGTCAAGAAGAAGCCGGATCTCGATCAGATCATTGTCTTTCGACGAGATCAACAGATTATCGGCAGTCGCCGGTTTACCATCCCACCAGACACTCAGGGACGAGCGGTCGGTCTTAGCTGGCAAAGTAACTGTAAGAAACGAAATATCGCCGTCAATCAGCGAGACACATGTCGTCCTTACCGCTCCGCCATTCTGAAAACGTGTTCTGA
>Ga0315332_10002277_pt1 | contig 10660 bp, 15 predicted proteins | sample M110034915metaG_FD_203455 | JGI IMG/M metagenome (GOLD analysis project Ga0315332, IMG submission 203455) | Ammonia-oxidizing marine archaeal communities from Monterey Bay, California, United States - M1 100m 34915 | ecosystem: Environmental > Aquatic > Marine > Intertidal zone | place: USA... | reverse complement strand
GGATCCATTTGCATAGCATCTCGGCGGCTACGTCCCTGACACGTACTTCGGTCGTCAACGCGGTGGAGTCTTCAACGTGGTGGAGTCTTCCCAGGAAGGGGCAAGGTGGCCCCGTCAGGACCCATTTTCAGAATACCTACTATGGGCGGTGCCGAAAAGGCAGCTTAAAATCCCTATCCCCGTCGTACTACTCGGTTACGGACACTTGTAAGCTCCTAGTGGGCAATGCCCCGGCTTATTACAGTAGAAACACAAATCGTCCCATTGGTCGTTCGGGACGGTGTACGTGTACGGCCCACTCTCAGCAAGCGAGCTCCAACCCGTGCAAGTAGACGCGTCGCAGCTCGCAGAAGTAATTTGGTACACGTTGTGAACTGTCCCCGAAAATAGGAAATTGATGTCGTCTCCGGGTGCGACGGTTAGCGTGTTCTGCACCGAGAAACCCCAAGCGATTTCGTGTACGACTTTTCCGTTGCAGGTGCTCGTCCCCGCGTCCCACGTGCCTCCCGCCGCCGCGCAGTCCGTCGTCCGGTTGGCCAGCGCAATGTTCACGCCATCCACGATCGCCGTGAAGTTCGCGTTCAGCGCGTTCGCGTCCTCTCCGTTCGTGAACGTATACGGAACCGTAACGTCTTGGGCCTCAGCCAAGTCAGCCGCGCCGACGAAGCACGCGAGAACCATCAACCCAAGCGTCGCGCGAGAGCGCAGCCCCTAAATCGCCAGCCCGATCAAGCCGAGCACGAGCAGGCTCAGCCCGAGTCCATCCATCGACGGAACTGCGGAAGGCCCAGCCGCCCCCCCAAACCATCTCACCCCAGTTCTCGCCCCACGCGGCTAGACCAGGCGACGTGTAGAAGAAAGCAGCGAGGAGCAGGAGCGTGGTGCGGAGCATGATTGGAGAGCCTTTTAGAACGAGGCTGAACGGAGACGTCATTAGACCAGAATGAGGCGGTGAGGGGCTAGGACTTTTTTCAGAACCGCCGCTAAGCACATTTCTGACGACCGGCGTCCCGCCTGGGAGAAAACGGCCCTTCCTGTGACGATTTCAATCTTGCGGCGGCGGCGATTCCCGTCCGCCCGCGGGCGCGTCGCCGCCGGGGCGAGCGAGTCCGTTGCCGCGATGCGAGCCGAGCAGACCGGGCAGGCGCGGAAGCCTCGGCATCGACGCCCCTATTCGGAATCCGGGCCCGACTGATCGAAGTCGAAACCCGGATCGTCGCCCCAGTCGAGCTCGGAGGAGGGCTCCGCGAAGCGCTCTTCGACTCGAGGCTCTGAGGCAGCCAGCGGAGGCGCGCGTGACGGCATCCGCAGGCAGTCCAGGATGCGATGCGCCACTTCCGGATCCGTGCCGCCGGGCTTCTCTCGCCGGCCCCTGATTTGACATATCGTCCCTGATTAGCGCGTTTGGCGAAAACGGGGCTTGTTCTTCCTCTGTGCGGCAGGTGTTTGTCATCTCTATTCGGCAGAAGCACTGCCAAAACCGAAGGTGGAGTTTTGATGGATCGTATTGCTGGAGGAGGGCCGACATCTCTGGCTCGCCTAGCACGGGGAGTTGGTCGGGCTTGCTGGCAGAAAGAGTCCCGGACCCGCGCCGTGTTGAAGCTGACCCTGATGATGGGGCTCCTGCCGTCCCTGTGTCTCGCTGGTGGGGTCGACAATGCATGTGCGCCCGATCCGACGGCGGCTTGCCTCGAGACACCGGAATCTTATGAAGACGCCTGGCAGCGGAAAACGGTCGGTTGTGTAGCACCGTCTCTCTACACCACGATTCCTTGGGATTATCAGGAAGGGGTCGGGGAGGCCCAGCTCTATCCTGAGGAATTCGAGTATGCGTGGGCCGGAGGGCACCACAATCTGGAGACATTCCTTGAGATCCGTTGTCGGTATCGGGAAGATCCGGCCAAAGTGCGGGTGGCGATCGAGTCGTATGTCGGCTTTCCCGTCCCGATTCTAAACCGGGACCCCGAGGCCGCGGCCAGCGCCCTGCCCATTTTTGTTTATACGTTGGGTTCGGTGACACCCGATGGCGAGGGGCGAAGCGCAGAGGTGAAGGTGCCGAGCTTCGCAGCCTGGGTTCATATTCTCGATCAAGAGTTCGGGCTGACCTTCGGCCTGGGCGCGCAACAAGAGGTCGTCACTCGCTACGCGAGTCTCCACGCCTTCGCACGGCGAGCACCTCCCACGCAGCGTGACCCGGTTTGGGCGTTTGCCGCACTGACCGGTTGCAAGCGGAGCCCCGACTGGCGGTTGGCTCCAGGGTTCCCGCCGACCGAATCCCTGGCGGGGTGCTCGGACCGCTATCGGCGCGTCCGGGCGGCCGCCGGCGGTGTCAAAGTCGGTCCCGGAGGTCCCACGACCCGTGCGTGTTTTCAGAACTTCGCCGCGGACGCCAGTGTGCCACGGGACGCCACCGCTCTACGCGCGTTGTTGGAACTCTGTCAGGACGCGAGCGCTTTGAACACTGGTGTGGGGCTGGGCTACAACCCGATGCCAAACCCACTCTCTTGCAAACGCTGGGCGCGACAGACCGTCGCCGAGAAGTTCACGGGTCCAGAGTTCATCCTGCCCAACGGCACGCTCAAATCCGAAGAGCGCGGGCGTGGCTGGTCGGTCGTGACCCTCGAGGCGCTCGACGATGCGCGATACGACCTGCGTCGGGGATACTGCCGCTGAAAGACGACGAGGTGGGCGGCGGTATCCGCCGTGCGGCGTCCCCCACACGACGGACAAAAGCCTCTTCCCTTGCAGGAGAAGGCGACGAGCCGGTCGTGACCGCAGGCGTCGCAGTGGATGCGCAGGAAGCCGTGGGCCAGCACGCCACACTCAAGATAGGCGCGGATCTCGCGCTCGACGAAGCGGGCGACGGGCGCCCCGGCGGACCGTGAGCGTTGGAGGAACGGTTCGAGGTCCTCGCGGACAACGCGGTGGAGGAGCGTCTTCTCGGGCTCATGACGTTCGTAACCGATGAGGACGGCTTCGCCGGGACCGGGCTCGTGCCTCAGCGACTCCGCAATCGCCGTGCCGACCGCCGCATCGACTATCGGGAGATCTCAGGAGGTATGCCGAGTTCGCTGCGTTCGATCTTTGTCAGCCGAGCGAGAACGATCATCCACAGACCGAGCGTGGACGACAGTCCGCCCAGAGCGACGTACGGGTGTCGGTCTAACGCTCATCGTGCTGCTCCCCACGAAGCGCCCGCGGGCGCACTCGAATCGTGGACGGCCCGCCCGCGCCGCAAGCTTGAAATCGCCCAAGGGGGGCTGATGAGCATGATCTATGACGCGGGCGGTTACCCGCTTGGCAAAAAAAGTAGACCCTTCTGAGCGCGTTTCGGCGACTATTCCACCTTCGACGCCTACAACAAAATCGAGTTTGCAGTCGCGGGGGGCTGTGGCGAAAGAAAACTTTAAGAAGGTATTGCCCGTGAAAAGACTCAGACTCTCTTCGTCAGGTCTCCAGCGCCTCTCCTCCCTCCGCAGTCGCCTCTGGAGGTATGGGAGGTATGAATGTCCGGTCGGGCCGGATGTTCATCTCCGCTATGCGGACCTGAGCGGGCAGACGCTGGATGGCCTGGACCGCTCAGGAGCAGATCTCAGCTACGCAAACCTGGCCGACACGACCCTGATCAATGTGAACCTCAGTGGCGCCACCGTCGTCGGGATCGACCTGTCGAACGCCCCAAGCGGATCCGGGCCCGTAGGCGGGGTGAAGCCAAAAGGGAGGAGGCTAGGGTGAGGCGCCTTTGTTTTTGCGTAGTCGTGTTGATGTTGTGCGGAAGTCCTGCTTTTGGGCAGGCCACCTTCCACCCTCTTCCTGCGGAGTACGCGGGGGCAACCTTTGAAGCGAGAGGAATATCGGCGGATGGGAATGTAATCGTCGGTAGCTCGATCAACAGCCCGGATGCCCTTCGCTGGACACTGAGCGGAGGCTTCGAGGTTCTCGGCGCGGGTATTCCTTTCGCCGCGTCCGCTGACGGCTCCAGTGTCGTCGGCGGTGGCTACAACGGAGGCCCGCAAGCCTTTTTGTGGACGGAAGCCGGCGGTATGGTGAGCTTCCCGTTCTGTCTGGGGAGCAACTGCGGCAGCTACGCGTCCGATGTTTCGGGTGACGGGTCGGCGGTGGTCGGGTCGATAGGCGGCCTTTCTTTTCGATGGTCGGCGATCACCGGCATGGTGGACCTAGGGAATCTGTCACCACAACCCAACACGTCTTCTAGTGCGGCATCCGCAGTCTCTGCGGACGGTCTGACCGTCATTGGAACTAGCGAGAGTCAGGCATACCGCTGGAGCCAGGGCGGAGGGATGGCCGGGCTGGGCTACCTCCCCGGTACGACTTCCAGCGTGGCGGCCGACGCATCTGCTGATGGTAGCGTCATCGTCGGCAGCTACCTGCTGGGAGAGGTGCCGTTCCGCTGGACCGAAAACCTTGGAATGGTGGCCCTGGATACGCCTTGCCTTGCCTGCGGCGGGCGAGCATACGCAGTGTCGGGCGATGGGTCGGTGACAGTGGGATGGAGCGAATCAGCCTTCTCCGGGCCCAGCGGCTTTCCCTTCATCTGGGATGAAGTCCGTGGAATGCAGGACGTCGGCCAGATCCTCGTCTCTCACGGCATCGACCTCACGGGGTGGAGCCTCGGCGCCGCGATCGGGGTTTCTTCGGATGGATTCACCATCCTCGGGGCCGGCCAGAACCCGTCGGGAAATCCGAACTATTGGGTGGCATCGATTCCGCCACCGAGCGCGGTCCCTGCGTCCAATGCAGTGTCGAAGGGCCTGTTGGCACTACTGCTGCTGGCGGCCGGGTTGCCCCGCCTACGGGCACACGTCGGGACCTGTCATCCCATCCCTACTCGGACGTGACGCGAAGACCCGGCAGCTCGAAATTTTGAGTGTCAGTTTCCGGAGTAACTCAATGATGTGCTGATAAGGAGATTGAAGCTGCAGCGCGATTTCCCTGAGGTTCTTGTTGCCGATCTTATTATCTTTCGAGAAATAAAATGAATCATTTCCTGATCGCCATTTCGACACTGTGTACCGTGGTTTTCGCCGGAGCTTCGTTGGCGCTCGCGCAAGAGGTAGAGTGCGCCGACGTAGCCCTACAAGAGTGTGTAGCGTCGTTTTCGAGTGTGCCGACCTACGTCGAGCACGGTAAAGGAACCTGTTTTCACAATAATGGGCCGCCGCCCAGATATGCCCCGCCCACCGACGTGCTCGAAGTGACGGTCGCGCCATTGCCAGCCTGCGAAGACTCTGAAGTGGTCGTCACCGCGGTATGGAACTTTGTGGATGGGGATGTTGCTCCGGCAAAGACCAAGCCATGGCCTCACCAAGTTTGAGGTTTCGCACACGCTGCGCCAGTTGGCGCGGTCATCACATGGAGCCTCGAGCTACAACGCGAAGGTTGCGAACCCGTCACTGTCCAGGCGAGTGGTGCAACTGAGGTCGTCGGAACGGCTCCGATTACGATCATTCCCGGCGACGGCGGTGACCCGCCGATTGTCGACACGAAATCAAAGACGGTAGAAGACGGAGAGGTTATTCAATGGGTGGTGCCGAACAATCTGGCGCACCACTGCGACGCAAGCCCGAACGTCGCCACAACGCTCCGGCTCCGTTTCATCGGTGCGAACCCTACGACAGGTCCCGCGATCACGACGTCTCCGATTCCGGCCGCGGGTGGAGGGGATGTCGATCACCGTGTGACGCTGAACGATCCCCTGGACGCTGGCACGTACACGTATGTTCTTGAGCTTCTTGATCAGTTCGGCAACGTGCTGTGTGAGATCGACCCAGAGCTCGTGCATGGCGAACCCACGCCGGCCCCAGGCTTGCTGCAGGAAGGAGTTGTGGCCTTGGTCGCGCTGCTTCTGATGCTGGGTGCAGTACTGGCGAGCAGAGGGGGGGGGCCGGGGGGGGATAGGAATTTCAAGCCGCGTTTTCCGTACCGCCCATAGTAGACATTCTGACAAGTAGGCCCGGACCCGGCTCATCAGTCCCTTCCTGGGCGAAAAGGCGATCGCTTACAGCCGGTGAGCCAAATGCCTAAACGAGTGCGCCGCACCTCGCGCAATATCCCATTCGCGAAAAAATCCTATTGTAGATAGGAACTTCAAGCTGCGTGTCCGGGCGTCTTTAATAGGGGCGACGACAGATGGCGCGGCACGCTGCAGGATTCGAACTTGTGCATGTCGTCGCTCCACTCGATGCAACCGAGAACCCCGATCCGGGCGTGCATTCGTAGGCGTTAAAGCCAGGTGAAGGAAAGGTTACTCGCTGGCCAGCGATCATCTGTGTTCGGGTGGTGCTTCCATTTCTCGGGCCCATGCGGTACTGGCAGATGAATTTTCCGTTCTGAATCACCGCTCTTTCAAAACGCATGTGGTAATTGAGAATATCTACATCCCCGAAGTGCGCGCCAATCGGTGTCCCGACCAGGCGCGGGCCGGCGGAGGAAGTAGTCGACGACGCAGGTGGGGGCCGCCTCGTCGGCTGATTCGTGAATCACCAGTGCGAAGCCATCGCGAGTTTCGAGTCGCGGCGGCGGCACATCGCCGATCAGGTCGAAGTTGCGCTCCATGCGGGGCTGCGCATCTCGCCTGCTGCGACTCGTGCGAATCAACCATTCGAACAAGCCGTACTGCCCTGGACAAATCCCGAGACCTACGCGAATGGCAAACGCAGGGTCATCGGTCGAAACGATCCCACCCGAAACGCGATGGGAGTTCGAGTCGAACCCCCTTCGATGCTAAAGAAGAGACATGTCGAAGATCCTCACGATCGGCCCCAATGGACAGATCGGTCGCCTCTTCTGCCCAGGAAGGGGCTGATGAGCCAGGTCAGGGCCTACTTGTCAGAATGTCTACTATGGGCGGTGTGGGAAACGCTGCTTGAACTTCCTATCCGCCTCCGCGAGCTGCCCGTCGAGGTCGTCCACGGGAGCCACGAACCTTCGTTCTATCCGCATTCGTGATGTGGAGTGACGATAGAATTTCGCGCGATCGAAAGATCGATCTCATCGAGGCCTGGCTAGAAGGCAAGTTCGAGCTTACGACCAGCGGGGACGGGAGCATGACGCCGATCCTCTCCGCCGCGGGGCACCCGCCGGGACTTCTCAAAATATCCTTACTCGGACATCACCCCAAAACCCCGCTTATACTTCCTATCCGACGGCATCGACTCATATAACGAGTTCGCTTGACGGATCGCGCACGGGCGCTGCGGTGAGCACGATGCGCGAAGAGGAGGAATCGACATGTCGGGACTCGAGTTGACGGGCCTCGAGGACAAAGTCGCCGTCGTCACGGGGGCGGGCCGGATGCGCTCGATCGGGCGACCGATCGCCGTGGAGCTCGCGCGTGCGGGCTGCGACGTGGTGCTCACGGGCACCGGCCGGGACCCTTCCCTCTACCCCGACGACGAGAAGGAGGTGGGCTGGCGAGACATCGAGTCCGTGGCGGACGAAGTCCGCGCGCATGGTCGCCGAGCGCTCCCCGTGGTGAGCGACGTCTCGGACGCCGATGCGGTGGAGACTCTCGCCGAGCAGACGATGCAGGCCTTCGGACGCGTGGACATCGTCGTCAACAACGCCGGCGCCGCACGTGGAGACGACCGCGTACCCGTGGTCGACCTCGATCCTGCCGCGTGGAAAAAGGTCATCGACGTAAATCTCCATGGCACCTTCTACATGAGCCATACGTTTGGTCGTCGCCTCGTCGACCAGGGCCGCGGCGGCTCGATCGTCAACATCTCCTCGATCGCCGGCAAGATGCTCGCCGCGCGGACGGCCGCCTACTCCGCGTCGAAGGCCGGGATCCATGCGCTCACCGCGGCCATGTCCCAGGAGCTGGGGCCGGAGGGTGTGCGCGTGAACGCCGTGTGCCCAGGCATCATCGACACCTACCGGCTGGACGACATTCCCCGCGGCAAGCAGTGGGACGACCTCGTCGCGGCGCAGATTCCGCTGGGACGTGCCGGTACGGGTGAGGAGATCGCCTGGATGGTGGCGTACCTCTGTTCCGATCAGGGCTCGTGGATTACGGGCCAGTTCTACACAGTGGACGGCGGCACCCTTCCCGGGCGATAGTCGGGCCGACGCGGCCTGCCTGGCCTGAGACCTACCCAGGGCGATTCGGAAAGCGTGACCATCAGCCTTCTCGCGGTGGCGAGCCCATGCAGCACGGAGGAGGATCACACAGGCTCGACATCATCACCCTTGCAGCTCGCTCCCCTCAAGAGAATGATGTGGGTGCACCAAGGAGCCCAGGAAGGGGCTGATGAGCCCCGAGTACGAAGACGAGCAGCCCGGCGAGGAGTGTGCGCATCGGCCCACTCTAGCGGACTCGCTTTCCGACGAGACGAGCGCGCGGCGACACGGTCGCTGGACCGGTACGCCGCGGAGCGCACCGCGCGCGGGTGACTAGAGCTTCGGCACGGCGTCCGTCGGAACCGGTAGGCCGTAGACCTGCGACGCGTTTTCACAGCAGATCTTGCGCTGGTCTTCGGGTGATAGGTGCCCGATCAAACCCTTGAGCACCTCCTGGGTATCGGGCCAGGTGCCGTCGCCGTGCGGGTAGTCGGACTCGGCCATGACGTTCTCCACCCCGAGCGTGGGAAGGATCGTCGAAACCGTAGACGGATCGTCGATCATGGTGAACCAGAAATTGTTGCGGAGCCGATCCGACGGGCCCATCTCCTTGTCCGCCCAGCCTCCGCCGTAGCCCGAGCGCGACATGATGTTGTCGAGCCGATCGATCAACCCCGCGACCCAACCGATCCCGCCCTCACTCATGACGATCTTGAGATCGGGATACTTGGAGGCCCACCCCGCCCAGAGCCACTCCGCGCAGGACGTGAAGGCCTGGGCCTGAAACATCGTCGCCCCCACCTCGAGCATCGGCGCGCCCTCGGGCTGTGGAGTGAAGCCGCCCGAGCCGACGTGGAGGTTGATGCAGGTGCCGGTCTCCGCGCAGGCGCGGATGAGCGGGTCCCAATGGTCGCTATAGACGGACGGCAGGTTCCGGGTGTGCGGGCGCTCGGGGAGCGTCATCGCCCTGAAGCCGCGCTTCGCGTTGCGGCGGACTTCCTCGGCACCGAGCACCGGGTCGGTCAGGTGGGTGATCCCCAGCGCGGCGATGCGATCCGGGTAGGAGCCGTGCCACTCCTCGTACAGCCAGTCGTTCCAGGCACGCACGCAAGCCAGCCCGAACTCCTGATCCCTGAACTCCGAGAACAGCGTGCCGCCGAAGCCGGTCACGCCAGAGGGAAAGTTGACCGACCCCCAGACCCCCCCGAGGTCCATGTCCTGGATACGCGCGTGGATGTCCCAGCAACCGCGTCGAACTTCGGAGAAGCGCGACGGCTCCATGCGTTGATCTTCCTTGGGACGCCCCGCCACGGCCATGAAGCCCACCTGGAAGTAGGGTGTCCCGTCGATGCTCCAGACCTCGTGGCCCTCCTCGGTCTCGACGACCTTCGGCGCCATGTCCTGGTACTTGGCCGGCAGCCGGCCCTCGAACGCGTGAGGAGGCTCGAGCAAGTGGTCGTCGCAGGAAATCAGCGTGTAGTGAACCGCGCGCGGATCCGGGTCGGGCAGAAGGCCTCGGACGGCGGGGCGCTTGATACCGAGCTTGACGGGATTGACTTCGACCATGGGGTTCTCCTCAACGATGGTGCCCCCATTATAGAGGGAGGAGGCCGGATGGGGATGGCGTTGGCGTAATGGGCGATTCGTCGGCATCCGGGCCGCACTCCACGCCTCGGCCGAGGCCAGCCCGCACCCGCCCGGAACCCGTCATCGCATCCCTACTCGGACCGGACTCCAAATCCGCTGGCTGAAGCGTTGAGCGAGCCGAATCCTGTATCTCGGCTTCCTAGGGCCCCGCGCGTCAGATCGATTGAGTCGACGCCAGGCCTCTAACCTGAGGGGCGAGGCCTCGAAATCCCTCCGGCCGTGCCCAAGAAGCCACGCGCGGAAGAGATCGTGTAGCCGAGCCTCGGGTTCGCAGCTCTAGGCCGGGAGCACGCGCGCGAGCTGCGTGCGTCGTTGGCGCTCGCCACGGACGCGCTGGGCTAGGATTGGCGCTGCCTATGCGTGACTTCGCGGAGAAGGGCTGCTGCTAGTGCCGTACCTTGAACGACCCGGAGCTCGACTCTTCTACGACGTAGTCGGTGAGGGTCTCGAGACCGTCCTCACCTTGCACGGTGTCACGATGTGCGGTGCCTACTGGTCTCGCACCGGGGTCAGCGCTGCTCTCGCCGAATCGGGCGTCCGGGTCGTCGACATGGATCTACGTGGCCACGGTCGATCCGTCGTCATTCCCGGTGAGGATCCGGGCTATCACGTCGATCAGGTGGCGGAGGACATCGGCGCGATGGCGGATCATCTCGGTCTCGATCGCTTTCACCTCCTCACGCACGCGACCGGAGGCATGGCAGGCCTGCGATTCGCCATGGACCACCACGAGCGGCTTCGATCACTCGTCTCCACGGACACGGGCTCTGCAACGGCACCCTCCGACGTCTACAGTGATGCGGACTACGACGGCGAATATCCACCTCCCTTTGCGCCCCCCTTTGACGTCCCTGCGGTCACCGATTTCGCTCGTTTGAGTGTTGCCGAGCAGATTCGTCAGGCGCGCGAGGGCGACGGCCGTCCATTCTGG
>Ga0315332_10002276_pt1 | contig 10661 bp, 8 predicted proteins | sample M110034915metaG_FD_203455 | JGI IMG/M metagenome (GOLD analysis project Ga0315332, IMG submission 203455) | Ammonia-oxidizing marine archaeal communities from Monterey Bay, California, United States - M1 100m 34915 | ecosystem: Environmental > Aquatic > Marine > Intertidal zone | place: USA... | reverse complement strand
GGTGCAAAGCACATGTCCGCGGCCCAACTTGTGAAACTCTTCGGATTGGATTTCCTGATGCTCTTGGTCCGTCTTATTCGCGACGAGGATGACTGGTTTTTCGACACCCCGAAGGCGTTCAGTCACCATTTCATCAAGCGGCATCAATCCAGTTTGAACGTCGACCACCAACAAAATGACATCGGCTGCATTAATCGCCAATTCAATTTGCTGCCGAACATCGGCAGTCAAGTTATCCTCATCCTCGACCCCCATCCCGCCGGTGTCGATCAATTCGAAATAGCGATCATTGGCTTCGATCAGAGTTGTCATGCGATCGCGTGTGACACCGCAAAAATCATCGACAATGGCCAACCGCCGACGCGCTAACCAATTAAAAAGGCTGCTCTTGCCAACGTTTGGACGTCCGACGATGGCGACTTGCGGGACTGGCATGGGAGGACTACTTAAACAGAATTGCTCGTTGGTAGTGCTACAATAATGACCGAATATTGGCCAATGCAACACGAGCAACAGGGAGAAATGAACCGACCGAGGACGTATTTCCTCAGTGCACAGGCGAATTACCGGTTCGGTGCCCTACAACATGCGAAGGCTAACAAAATCGGTAAGCACGACCAGAAAGCGTAAGCTGAGTAAGGCAAATGGGATAGTCCTGTTCCGCACCGCATGGGCCCCACGGTCTGCCAGAGCGAACGAGACACGGACACCACCCCACCCAAACCGCAAACATTACGCTCGCTACCTGACTCGTATCATGCCCCGCTCGCACGATGCTGGTGTTGCCCGATACAATCAAATCCGGACCTCAAATTTGTCGGCACCTGTCGCTGCCGAGCGGCTCGGCCAACACGATTCAGTCCATTTCGCAGCAGAATGCCCATGAACAACTCCAGCAACTCGAACACCCCAAGCTCCGCGGACGGTCTTTCCGAGCAGTCAAAGTCAGAATCGCAGTCGCTGGAATTGTCCGCTACTGAGAGCCAAGCTATTGCGAACCAAGAGGCCCAGAGCACTGAAAACCACGAGACAAGGGTCACCGAGATCTTGGACCCTGAGCAAACCACCTTAGAAACGGCAGCCTTGGCGGCACATCTACAACGCGCCGGCATCATGTGGTTACCTCGCCCCGACACAGACTCGATCGAAAAGATCGCGACCCGGTTTCCTGCTTTCGACGCGACACCGGTGGGTCTCGCAGACTCAGACGATCATCCATCAAATCCAGTGCAATCAATTCCAGTGCAGGGGAATCCAGCAGCGGCAGGCACGAACTCTGTCGGCGACAGGCCTGGCAGTAAGACGGTTGCACATTCCAGCGACAGCACTGGCACACCCGCCCAAGAGAAAATCAGCACGCCAGCCAACAAGAAACGTGTTTCACAGTCAGCACAGCAGCGTAGTGTTCCCAGTCGCCCTGCCGCTACTCGTCCTGCATCGAGATTGCAGGGCGTATCGGCCATTCAGACAGCAGAGAACGAATACGCGGGTGATCCGCACCCGATCGACCAGCGCACCCGAGAACTCCAACAACTTGAACAGTCAGTTGCGTCGTGCACGCTGTGCCCAGCACTCGCAAGCTGCCGAAACAAGACGGTCTTTGGAGCGGGCCATCCGAGTCCGCGTTTCGCCTTTTTCGGAGAAGGTCCTGGAGAGGAGGAAGACTCGGTCGGTCAACCATTTGTGGGAAAGGCCGGAGACCTGCTCACCAAAATGATGCAAGCTTGCACTCTGCAACGTGACGAGGTCTACATCCTTAACACCGTCAAATGCCGTCCCCCGGGTAACCGAAACCCTGAAGGCGACGAGCTATCCAACTGCCGCACGTACTACCAGCAGCAATTCAATCTTCTCAGGCCCGAATACATTGTCTGCTTGGGGGCCGTCAGCGCGCAGGAACTTTTGGGAACGAAACTATCCGTCGGCCGCCTGCGAGGCACGCTCCACCGCTACTTTGCAAGCAAAGTGCTCGTGACCTATCACCCGGCTTACTTGCTTCGCAATCCGGCAGCCAAAAAAGCTGCATGGGCGGACCTTCAATACCTGATGCGTGATGCTGGCATTGAGATCCCACAGCGTTAAGCAAGAGTGTCCACGGAAGCGTCAAAACTTTTTATTTCGCGGATTGTGGGAAGTCAAACGTAGGCACGCATCAATTCGCTCTTGACCGTTTTGTTCAGATGGGAACAATTTGCACACAGCGAAGCAAGGATTGCTCGCTTGCAGTGGTGGAACCGCTGCAAATGCTAACGACAAGATGCGCAGGGAGGCCATCATGCACCACGGAATCCAACGTTCCGAAATCTCGAACGCGACTCGCGTTTTCCCAGCCAAGGCGAAATCACTCGTCGATTTGGCGACCGGTAAATTCCCCGGTTGCGATTTGGCTGAAGCGAGTGAGCCTTTCCGCACGGCCGGCACCCCAACTTATTCGTTGCGTGCTTTGTTGTCTGATGCACGCTTCTTCGCTGCCGATGACATCGAATTTGATTCGATCGCTGAATCATCAGCCACCACATCCGCGGGCGATCTGGTCGTTTATCGACTTGGGCAAGACAACCCCTCACGAGTGATTGCCGATGCCTTGGCCCGCGGCGCTTGTGGCATCATCACCGAACAGCTCCTGCCATGCCCGCTGCCCCAGTGCATTGTGGGTGACATGGAGATTTCTCTGGCAGAAATCGCTGCCCAGCAAGCGGGGCGTCCCGACCGTCAGATGCTTACGGTTGGTGTGATTGGTTCTGCCGGCAAGACGACCACTTCGTTACTGATTTCGGCTCTTTTGCGATCAGCTTCGATTCGGACCGCGTATCAAACTGACCTGGGTGAGAGTGACGGCATTGTCCAGACCACTTCGACTTCCAACATCCCCAATAACCGGGAACTCGTGCATTGGTTGGCAGAAGCCAAAGACAGCCAATGTAAAGCCGCTGTCATCGAAATGTCCGAGACAGAGGCACGTCACGGAAATTACGATGCGATTCAATTCGACATCCTCGTGATCTGCAGGACCGCATCTGGCACGAACGACTTTGGTCCTTCGGGACTGCAGTGCAGCCTCGATCGCTTGGCAGACGACGGCGTTGTCATTGCATCGGCTGATGAGCCGAGTGTCACGCGCGAACTCCAGAACCACAACGTACGGACATTGACCTATGGCATTCAAAAAAATGCAGATGTAACCGCACAAATTTTTGATCAGACAGACGGTGTCTGCACTCTGCTGCTAACCCACCAAGACTCAACAACGGTCATGGAAACATGTCTTTGTGGTCATGCCATGGCATCCAACCATGCAGCAGCAGCGGTCGTAGGCTTGTTGCTTGCGGAGCCACTGGAGCGAATTGCTGAGAGCTTGAGTCAGCTTCGCACGGTTCCTGGCCGCAGCCAGCGACTGGCCGAATATGGAAAATCCACCGTGGTCATTGACGCCGGTGGCACCCCCGCGCGAGCCGTTGAAGCAATGCGTCCATGCCGGGACATGAAAGCTGGTGGCAGGTTGTGGTGCGTCTTGGTGCTGGATACCAAAGCCGACGCAGATACACTGGCACGATACGGCACCCAGCTCGAGCGTTTTTCAGACCAAGCCATCATCACTGCCACAGACCAATCGCGGTCAGGCTTTTTGGCAGCGTCCCACAATGTGCTCGATGGCGTCAAGAAATGTGCGAGCTTCCGATTGGTCGCGAATCGAGATCGAGCGATTCAATGGGCGGTCACTGAAGCGGCTCCCCAAGACACAATCTTGGTCATTACGGGGGAGCGTGGCCTGACCGCCCACGAACAGCGAACGAATCTGGCAAAAATCGAGCAGTGCGTTGAACAGGCACGCAGTCAGACTGAACAAATCGAGATGGATACAAAACCGAAGTTATCCGTTTTTGGAATTTGAGTCACTGGCCGCCGCCGCAACGCTGCACCAAATCACCCCGCCTTGCATGCGTTGCTGTGGTGACCCGAAATGTGTCACACCCAAAATGATTCTTCAAGGCGACTGCGGCGACGTGACTAGATAACGCTAGCCCGGATAGTGCTAGACTGCGCAGCTTTAAAACACGAAGTCTGCATGATACAGGATGAGTCTTCCAATCGATCCTAATGAGTGATGCAGTGCACCATCAAAGCCTGCCATTCCGCCCACTGTGCCAACATGCAACTCTGGTATGCCTCGTCGCTTTTTTTTCTAATGGCTCGACTGCATTCATCGACGAAATCGAACGGATCTTCATAAGTTCCGGCCGTCAGTTCGGCCACTTGCTCAAAAACCGGATGATCTCCAACTTTTCGAAACCAGTACTTGGAATTACCAAAGTCACCTTCTCGCCGGTGCATGATCCCGTGCCAAAAACTTCCATCCCGACACGGTAGTTCCTGGCTGAATGAATGACTTCGTTCAAGATCACCAGCGAGGAGCCACAAGCCAGCGAGAGCAAGAGCCGCTTGTGACCGAGGCAGATCAACCGTTTCGCCGCTGGGGAAAACGAGCCCAGAATCGGAAATCTGAACGTTTTGCAGTACTTCAGTAATCCTCTCAGCCACCACCCCTTCGCCCAAATCAGGCATTTCCGCTGCAGCGATGGCTGCGGTCAGCTCGGACGGCAAAGAGGCGAATTCAGAATGGGCAAACGAGTCAAGCTGAGGCATCGAGGCATCTCCAATGGCAAAAACAGGCCAAATCGTGGCCAAACAATCCTGACGGAAGCAGTTTCGGGCAGATCGCGAAGGCTACCGACCCAGAACCTCCATTGCTAGACTACACTCTCCAGAGACGACAGCTCCGGCCCCAGCACGACGGGAAGTATCCCTCGGGTTACCCCGGCATGCCGACCACTGGCCCCCCGCATGAACCCAATGCGATCAACTGGCTGGTTCGCACCTGACGTCAGGGCTCCATCTGAAAGGATGAGGCCCGCCCGGAGCACGAACTCTTCAGTTGCCATGCGGAAGAGTACAAAGTTCCCCTGCGGGAGCGCATACAGCGGCTTGCCTGAAGGCATGCCACAAGAAATTGACCAGTCTTCATCCTCCTCCACTTTTCGACGAAACAGATGAGCAGCGGCGACCAAGCCTCAACGGACGGCCAAGAACCAAACAACGCATCAACTCCCCCCGCTCAAGTTGCTTCTGAAGCCGCTGAGCTGCAAGCTGTCGAAGCTTCGGGTGAGACTCATTCTGAAACGCCAGAAGATGCCACGGCAGCAGGGCCCCCAACAGAATCCACCCCGGCAGGAACCTCTGATGCCAAGCCAGAGAGTCCCGTCGCCCAGCGAGCTCGTGTTGCGGGTCCTTTGGCAGCGAGGGGACTGGGCTTAGCAAAGCCAGCGTCTCCCTCTGTCAGCACGGAAGATCTTGAAGCCGCCGGCCAGGCTGGGGCAGAAAGCTCGGGCAAAGGAAAGTCAGGAAAAAAGAAGTCAAGTCCACGGCCAAGATTGGCTGGTGACAAGCCAACGCCCAAGCGACCTCAGCAGGCACCCACCAGCAAGGTCGCCATTCCAAATGCCCGCCACGCGCTGCCTGATGACATTCAGGCAGAATTGGACGCCGAGCTTGCGGCAACTGATGTTGAAGCCATGCTTAGCGGGCCTGCCGGAATGGCCAACCGCGCCGAACCTTTGACTGAAGGTGCAAGCGTTCAGGGTCAAGTCCTCAAGATCCACGATGACAATGTCTTCGTGGCACTTGGCGGCCCCGATGAGGGTGTCGTGGCATTCGATCAATTCGAACAGGAGCCAGCGATCGGAGATTCGATCGAAGTCTTGGTACGAGGCATCAGCCGCGAAGACGGTTTGTACGCCCTCGGTCTGCCCGGCAGCGCGATCGAAGCTTCCGACTGGGAAGATATCGATGAGGGTGCTGTGGTGGAAGTAACCGTGACGGGCAGCAACTCCGGTGGCTTGGAATGCAAAGTGGGCGGCGCGAAGGGCTTCATTCCCATCAGCCAGATCAGCGAGTATCGCGTTGAGGACACGACGGAATTTGTCGACCAGAAGTTCCGATGCGTGGTCACTGAGTCGAGCCAAAAGCGAGGTAACCTTGTCCTGAGTCGGCGTGCAATCCTTGAGCGTGAGCGCGAAGAGAAACGCAAAGAGCAACTCGAGCAAATTGAAGTGGGTGACGAACTGCAGGGAACGGTCCGCACCATCAAGGACTTCGGAGCGTTCGTTGACCTAGGTGGTCTCGATGGCTTGATTCACATCAGTAAACTCAGCTGGGACCGAGTCAAGCATCCCAGCGAAGTGCTTGAAATCGGCCAACAGGTAACCGTCAAACTGGACTCAGTAGACAAAGAGACAGGCAAGATTTCCCTCTCTTACCGCGATCTACTTGAAAATCCGTGGGACACAGCGGAGCAAGAGTTTGAGGTTGGATCGGTCCACAAAGGTGCTGTTACTCGCATCGCCGCTTTCGGCTGCTTTGTACGACTCGCAGCAGGAGTTGAGGGGCTGGTACATATCAGTGAACTCGCTCACCACCGCGTCTCCAAAGTGGGCGCTTTCGTCAACGAAGGCGATGAAGTGGAAGTCAAAGTCCTGAGCTTCGATCGAGACGCCCAGAAAGTAAGCTTGTCGATCAAAGCCGCCCAGCAGGCTCCTGTAGATCCGACCAAACAAGCGGACAAGGAAGAGGTCGACGAGCCACCTCGGGAAGTTGCCATCAAGGCATCACATACAGGGCCTTTGAAAGGTGGCAATAACCAGGATACGGGTGGTTCGCAGTTTGGACTCCGCTGGTAGTGCGCGTCGTGAATAGCCTCCGCGGGGCATCCCCAAATTGGTGGTTCCAGATTTTGCCGTTAATTTCGGCATAATCGGTACAAACCGACCACGGAGTAATTAGTCTGCATCAGGTGCTGCAGCCACGCATGTCGAAATCATGCGTGGCAGGTAGCCGATCCCTGCGTGCGATGCTTCTGTTTGAGATGCTTCTGTTTGAACTGTGTTCTGATCTAGAGGGTGCTCGAGATCGAAGAGGCTTCCTTGGCGAACAAGGACGCGCGTCCGGGAGACGTTATGCCCCGTGATGTGGACGTGCCCGATGCACTTGTATTTTTTTCTGCTTGTTGTGCTCTCACTGAGCTGCGCGTCGCTTCCACCGGTGGACACGTCGCTGCAGCAAGCCACCCTTGCAAGCGGGTGCATGCTGACGGCACTGATTCTTCTGTGTCATATCGCAGCGAGAATCTGCTGGAGGCAGATCAAGAGTGAACAAATCGATGCTCGTTTAGGAGCCGATTTGCTGGACCGGCAAATGAACGCCTTTCGTTGGCTGGGTTTGGGCATCGTGATTCTCTGCCTTGCCGGCTTTGGCCTTGCGACCGCGACGGTACAGACTCCTTACCTCAACAACACACTCTTTTTACAAGCTGTGATTCTGCTCATCCCAGGGCTCACGATCACTGTGGCAACATGGTCAGCCGAGCGGTATTACCTGGGACTCACAGGGCTGGTCGACAACGATCCAGTCCTGCACGCGAAGTACCTCTGGCAACGTTTCCGCGGGACCGTCGCATGGCTCGTACTGCCAATCCTTCTGCTCTTGGGGATGACAGACCTGATTACTGGCCTACCGATTGGCGAGGCATCAGCAGCGATCATCACCACATTCGTTCTGCTGCTGTTCGTGCCCCTCGGATTACCTTGGCTGATCCGCCATCTTTTCAAAACAACTCGGCTCGATGAGCAGACCGAGCGGTGGGTGGATGAAATCATGAGCGCTGCTGGGCTCAAACGTACACGCATCGTTTGTTGGCAAACCGGCAATCGATCATTCAATGCGATGGTTGCAGGTTTCGTCCCCCCCCTGCGAACTTTACTGATTTCTGACCGTGCACTGAATGAACTGCCTCGATCAGAGCTTTCCATGGTCGTCCTCCACGAAGCCGCCCATCTCCGCCGCTATCACGTTCCTTTGCGGATGCTAACCATCGTTCCTGCTTGGCTATTGGGCGGTTTAATCACTCACTTCGCTGAGGGGCATTCGTGGGCAATGGCGGCTGGCAGTGGCGTCGCGATCGCAATGACATTGATCACCCTACGAATTGCGGCAGTTCGCACAGAACTGGATGCCGACGTGCAAGCTTGCCAAATGGCGACAGAAATGGCGGATCGCGTTCGGGACGTCCCGCGATCCTACGAGAATGCTTCCGAAGCGTTGTCGAACGCTTTACTTCGCATCACGGTGGAATCACCGTCCGCCAGAAAAGCAAGTTGGTTGCACCCAGCAGTTTCTCAACGAATTGCCAACATGCAGTCGCATGCAGTCCCCCCAAGTTCTCACGAGACAGACCGTTCCTCCGCAGCGGCAAATACTGCTCTCATGCACCACGCCTGATCACAAGCTGCCGGAAACCGCAGACGACAGAGCATTCCGACTCTTGGAGCCAAACCAGTGGCAGGCCGGAACACTGCACACAGGAAGACTCCGGTTGTATACGGGACAGGAGCCAAAAACCCACACGATTCGGGGGTTTGACGATCCGCTGCTGACTAGGTTTGATCGACGATTCGTATACAACTGACCCAACTCTATCCTATTCAGTACTCAGCCATAGGATACTGATGCCGCTCTGCAGACAGGTTGCCTTCTCCACCAGTATCGCACGCCGTCACCACAGAAAAGTCAAGCAGGCGGCAAAACACACAGGCATCCCGAGGACCGGCCGGTGCGTCAATCGCGCCCCATTCACTCAAACCAGCTGTGACTTCATAATCGAGGTCGTCAGCCGACCGGATCCCCCGGCCCGCTGCTAGCCGGATACAGTTCCGGTAATCAAGATCAGCCAACACAAAAAAATGTAACGGAGAGATATTCATGGGACGCTCAGGAATCATTACTTTCAAAGGAAACCCAATGACACTCGAGGGCGAGGACATTGCGATCGGCAGTAACGCCCCTGACTTCACCGTGCATTACGCGGACGCGGGAATTCAATCCTTGTCACTGGATGATTTAAAAGGAAAACCAACCATTATCAGCGTGGTTCCAAGCCTGGACACACCAGTTTGCGCGATCCAAACCAAGAAGTTCAACGAAGAGATCGCGTCCTTAGGAGACAAAATTAATGCCGTGACTGTCAGCCGTGATTTGCCTTTTGCTCAGGCTCGCTTTTGTGGTGCAGAGGACGTATCGATGCGAACGGCAAGCGATTACCAAAGTCATCAGTTTGGCACTGCCTTTGGCGTCACCATCGAGGAACTCAAGCTCTTAACACGAGCGGTGTTTGTATTGGATGCCGAAGGAAAAGTCGCCTACAAGGAAATCGTTGCTGAAGTCACTGAGGAGCCGGATTATTCGGCTGCCATGGCCGCTATGCGTATGCTTGTGTAGTCAAAACAGAAACCCGGTGACACGTTCAGGGATGGTATCCTGAGCGAGTCGCCGCGTTGACTTCTCGCAAAAGCAAAGATTGTCTCGCTTTCACTTCCCGTCGCTGCTAAGCAATTCACGTATCCAGAAGGTAATACGATGTCCGAATTTGTGGTTGCGGCGTTATACCGATTTGTACGTCTGGATGATTTTGAAGATCTGCAAAAACCGATCCATAATCACATGATCGAATTTGGGGTTTGTGGAAGCTTGCTCCTCGCCAGCGAAGGAATCAATGGAACCGTATCCGGAAGCCGTGAAGGGGTCGACAGCCTGCTCAGCTATCTGAGGGATGATCCGCGTCTGAGCAGCCTTGAGGTCAAGGAGTCGTTTGCTCTTGAAGCGCCGTTCAAACGCACCCGCGTCCGCTTGAAGAAAGAGATCGTGACCATGGGGGTCGAAGGAATCGATCCCACCGACGCCGTGGGGACGTATGTTGAACCGCAGGACTGGAACAAACTGATCAGCGATCCTGAGGTGACCGTGATCGATACACGGAACGATTACGAAGTCGCAATCGGCACTTTTGAAGGAGCGTTGAATCCCGACACGCAGTCATTTCGCCAGTTTCCGTCGTTTGTCGCCGACGAGCTTGATCCACAAAAGCATCGTAAAGTCGCGATGTTTTGCACCGGTGGGATACGCTGTGAAAAATCGACTGCATTCCTGCGGAAAAAGGGGTTTGAGGAGGTTTACCACCTCAAGGGCGGAATTTTGAAGTACCTCGAAGAGGTTCCTGAAGAGGAGTCGAAGTGGGAAGGGGACTGCTTTGTCTTCGATAAACGGGTTTCTGTGGGGCACAATCTGCAGATTGGTGAGCATTTAATGTGCTACGGCTGCGGCTGGCCCGTTGATCCGGAAGAACAGCGCGAAGCGAGCTTTGTGCCGGGCGTCCAATGTCCGCATTGTGCGGAACAGATCACTGAAGAACAGCGAAACCGGTTCACCGAGCGACAACGACAGATCGAGCAGGAGAAGGCAAAGACAGAGGTTTAGATCGAAATTCCGTCTCCTAGAGCAGTTTTATTGGTTTTAGCCGTATTTTGGGAATCCAGACCGGTCGTTAGACTAGGGACACAACTCAACCGTTTTTCCATTCAGGAATTTTCATGACAGCTGTAGAACTACCACCTGAGATCGAAGTCAAACTCAATCCCGCGGATCAAGATGAGGATGGTTTCGTCAGCATCTGGAATATCGCTTCGGCCTCCACTGATGGTGATCTGGAGCAGACACGAGCCTTAGCTGCTCAGTTCATGTGCTTTCTATGCAAGCGAAACTGCGATTTTGTTGTG
>Ga0315332_10002272_pt1 | contig 10678 bp, 9 predicted proteins | sample M110034915metaG_FD_203455 | JGI IMG/M metagenome (GOLD analysis project Ga0315332, IMG submission 203455) | Ammonia-oxidizing marine archaeal communities from Monterey Bay, California, United States - M1 100m 34915 | ecosystem: Environmental > Aquatic > Marine > Intertidal zone | place: USA... | reverse complement strand
AGTCTGATGGTGGCACTGAAGAAACATTGCCGGCTTTCGCACATTTGCTTGTCGAGGAATCGAGCAGCATGTTTTCGTCCAATCCTGCACAGAACCGCTGGCTTAATTATGAACTAACACTAATTCAGAGAATGGTTTACGTTGTGGGGTGGTGGCGATCAGGTGCTGCTGCCCCATACTTTCCAATCTTCTATCGATAATGGGCCGTCAACCCCGCCACATGCCGTGAACAATTTTCCAGGTGATGGTGATTTTTGCCTGCGGGGATGCCCCGCAGGACTGCACTCGAGTCTATCAGGAGGCCTGTCGTGGAAACATCTTCAGTGTTTTCGGGTTGGAACTGAACGTACAGACACGGCTCGCAGGGGGGGATGAGGCGCGTTGTCGTTCCCGGAAAACTTCTGCGTATTCCTTGTGCACCTGCGGCACGGTAGTCACTGCCGGAACACACGGTCCACTTGTGTCGTCACTCAAACAGTTTCCGCATTTCTGACACTAATTGAGATGCACCAACGTCAACCGCGCTGACGGTCCCTTCACGGTCAACCAGCCAGACGCTGGGACATCGGGACAGTCCCCAGAATCGAATTAGCGGGCTGTTCCACGAACGCAGATTTTCATCCGCGAAGAAGACCTGTTCGCCCGGAAGCTCTTCGCTGTTCTGAAATGCTCTGGCGAGAGACTCGTCTTCATCCAGGTTGACGCCAACGAACCGCAGTCGAGTCGAAGATACCTCCTTCGCCTGCAGCAGCAGTGGAAGCATGTTCTGCTGAAATTCCATATTTCTGCTGTCCCAGAAATAAATGATGGTCACCTGGCCCCGGAAAGTTTCAGAGTCGACGTAATTGCCGTCTAACGTGGGTCCGGAGAACTGGGACAGTTTTCTGCCGGGCAGAGACAGCCGTCTTAGGACGGCAGCGGCTTCATGGCCCTGCGAAGTTTCACCAAACTGACTGGCCAGAGTCCGGTAGCACAATTCCGCTTCCGCCATGAGTCGCATGGCAGCTGTCTGGTCATCACACACAGCAGCGTGCATTTCACAACTTCGTCCTGCGCCAAAAAGCAGCGAGACCGCTCGCTGTTCCTGACCGGGGAAGCGATCAGCAAATTCACGTGCCCACCTCGCAAAATTCTCGAACCATATTGTGCGGGAGTGGCCGACCATACGTGCTTTGGTGTGGGCGAACTTAGCAAGGTAGTAGACGCCCTCGGCGGCAGCATCGGATTCGGGATGTTGTTGGTTGAGTGCCTGCACGTCAGCATACAACCGGTCAACGTCCTGTTTAACATCGCTCAATGCCAATTGAAACCTGGCTTCCAGCAGATGTCTGACGGCCTGATTGAAGTGAGCCTGTTTTGACTCATGCTCCACAGTTAACTGAATTACCTGGGATGCCATCTGGACAATCCTGGTGTTGCGTTCCCTGCGGTCTGACTTGGCCTGCTCAAGTTTCGCCGGCGTTGTTGCAATCCGCAGTCGCTGGATATCGTCCAGCAGTTGCGTTACATGGTCGGAATCGTCGTGTCTCCGAGACGTTTGTTTGCCCGAAACACTGGCAGCGACAGACATGTCGTCCGGCAATCCCTGATCAACAGGACTGGGAAGTGAAACCGTGACCGTCGTTGAAGTCACAGGCTGAGAAGCGTCGTTCGTCGCGGGGCTTGATGATGAATCAAAGTTGCCGCATCCACAGACAATCAGCTCGCACAGCAACAAGGCGGAAGCACGCATTGTTTCGATCCTTCGAACGACGCGAGAAGAACGTGTCTTCTGGCCGATATTCAGACTGTGATCGTCAGAATTGCTGCCGAAATGTATAAGAATCGTGCCCCGTCGAAAATACCGACTTGTCCTGGCCAGTCGCCGCCTCAGGAAAACGACGGATTCTCCTTCCAGCGGCCCCGCAGATGGTTACAGACCCTGCCGCAGGGCATTCAGCGAATGACGCGTCAGTTTTGCATTGATCTTGTCGCTTAGTGCGTGACACATCTCGAGACAGCAGTCCACAGCACGGTCTTCATTAAGTTCATGCGACGTGAATTCGGACAGGGCTTCCTGCCGCAGAACGGTGACGTTATCCAGCATTGTCTGCAATCGCTGTGATTCTTCGGTGTTGCCTTCGCCATCGACTTCCATTTGCTGGCGTTCGAGTTCCAGCAGTTGTCGAATGTAGCGGTCCAGGCGATGTTCCTGACTGCGGATCAGACGCTTTGTCCACCAGCGGTGCAATAGCCATACAGCAGCCAGCAGCGAAACTACGAAGGACCGAATACCTTCCGTTCCTTCGACGAAATCAGGGTTAATGAACGGTTTCAGATCGGGGTAGAATATATGCGAGGCACCTGCATGCAGTTCAAATTCAGGTCGCTGAGTCGCATAGGTGGCGCCGCCTTCAATCAGTCTGTTCAAACCGTGTCGACGTTGAAAACGAGCGTCGGTAACGATTCGCGTGACTTCTTCCACCAGACCCACAGGGGTTCCGTTGCCAGCCAGAAGCTGAGCGTCGAGAGAGACGGTGTGAAAATCTTCTGGCGGGATCGCCGGAGCGATCTGGAAATATCCGGCAGGAACAACGTCGCGCGATAACGATGAGTTGCGACGAGCCAGTGCATCCACAAACGGCACGTCGACAAGTCTCGCCCGGGAAGCCGTCAGCAATTCCTTCACGACAGGGGCACGCAGCCCGCAACAGATAATTCCGATATCAACATTGCCGTCAGCAATTTGTTCTGGCAGGTCAGCATAGGGGACATGTTCCACGTTAATTGTTCTGTCATCGCTGATGTGACGCAACAGAAGTTGCGTCATCGCAAAGTCGCCCGACAGGTGATCGTTACAACACCAAATCCGCTTATCGATCCGATTGAGTGCTGCGGACGAATCATTTGCCGCGACCGGCAACAGAAATTCGGGGTACAGATTGCTGACAAACGCCGCTGGTTCTTCTTCTCCACGGAAGATGTTCGGTTCGGCAAGGATTTCCCGGGTTTCGGGTTGGTAAAGACCGAAGTGCACCTGATTCGTTTCCAGTTGGTTTAGGTTTTCCAGAGATCCTGCGGTTTCCGTCACGACGACCTCCACGGCCAGTCGTGTGCGAAGTTCCTGAGCCAAACCATTGGCCAGAGCGGCATATCGACCATTCGCAGGACCGCCTGCGATTCGCACAACTGCGGGTAGTTCCGTCGTCCACCAGTATGCAAAGAATATCGACGCTGTCAGAACGATGATGATGATCGCATACCCAGGTGGTGAGCGTTTCCAGGTCGTTCGCCAGGGCTGGGCATCATCTGGATTGGTCCTGGACATCTGTTTCTCCTCGGGCAGACTTCGTCAGGGATTGCCGGCTGCATTTTCCGTTGTGAGCGCCTGTGAATTGATATGACACCGTGGAAGACGACATTGAAAGTATCTGGAGTTCTAATGAATGAGCGAATGAGCCCGATCGGAACACAGGTCAATCCGGTTGTCGGCCAGGAGCCTGGTGACGGCGATTTCAGGACAAACTGTATCGCCTGCAACGAGTACGACAAGTTATTGCTTACATTCTGTATGCATGACCCTGGGGGATCGCGATCGCCGGGACAATTCGGGCGGATGGCTGCCAAAGATCTTCAGTCGGCGCGTCCGTTCCTGCTATGCGTCATCAAGATCCGCGCAATTGGGATTGTTTTCGTGTCGATTCACCGAATGTGGCGGAAATTCCGTATCTCACGGAAACCAGAATTGCAGAGTCGGTCGCGGAACATCAGTATTTGCCGCTGGTAAACCTCGTCTGTCTGAAAAGTACGCACTGTGCCTGTCCCGCAACGAACCTGCCGACTGATTACTCTCGGCTGCAAAGTTAACCAGTACGAAACTCAGCTGGTGCGGGAAGCCCTGCGCGAGAACGGATTTCGCGAAGCGGCCGATAAGGAATCGGCCGACCTGTGCGTGGTTAACACCTGCACCGTGACTAATAACGGTGACAGCAAATCCCGACAGGCGATTCGGCAGCTGGCTCGAAACAACCCAGGTACTAAAACGATTGTCATGGGATGCTACGCGACTCGTGACCCCCAGACGGTCAGTGAACTGCCCAACGTTATTGAGGTTGTGACTGATAAGCGTGAGCTGTCTGATGTTCTGGGGCGGTTTGGCGTTGTCGACATGCCCGCAGGCATCAGCGAATTCGAAGGGCATCATCGAGCGTTCGTCAAGATTCAGGACGGTTGTATTCTGAAGTGTTCGTACTGCATCATTCCGAGCGTTCGTCCGGGCTTGCGCAGCCGTCGCCCGGTGGACATCGAAGAAGAAGTTCGCCGGCTGGTGGACAATGGTTATCGGGAAATCGTGATTAGTGGAGTTCATGTTGGCCATTTCGGCATCGACACCAATAATCTGACACCTGGAGACAGGCCGGAGCGGTTGTGGGATCTGTTTCGGCGACTGGACCGGATACCGGGCGACTGGCGCATGCGTTTGTCGAGTATTGAAACAGTGGAGGTGAATGACGACTTCATCAAGGCGGCCGGAGACTGCGAACATCTTTGCCCTCAGTTCCACCCGGCACTGCAGAGCGGGGCGGATACAGTTTTGCAGCGCATGGGACGGCGATACCGCGTGGGCCGTTTTCTCGATCAGCTGGAACAGATTCGTGAACGGCTGGGGCACGATCCGGCATTCACGACAGATGTTATCGTTGGTTTTCCCGGTGAGACGGACGCCGAGTTTGAGGAAACTCTGGAAACCTGCCGGCGTGCACGTTTTATGAAGATCCATGTCTTCCCGTACAGTCGCCGCGACGGCACACCAGCGGCGAATTTCAGCGGCCAGGTCCCCAGCCGCATTATCAAGGCCCGCGTTCGGGCTCTGAGTGTGCTGGAGCGTGATCTTGCTCTGGATTTCTATCGTAGTCGTGTAAAGTCCGGTGCTGAACAGATTGTACTGGCCGAAAGAACTTGTGAGGATCGGTCAGGCTGGGTGAAAGGAACGGATCAGTGGTACATTCCTACGGAAGTACGCGGGACAGCTGCCGATTTTGGTACTTTTGTCTCTTGCGTCGCGGAGGACGCGAGTCGCGAGCGTGTTCAGGCGTCTCGTGTTATGGTGCCTGAGCACGTTGCAAGCCTCACAACGCCTGCTCGGTTGGAGGTCTCCTGACAGGCACGTCAGTCGAGTTTAATTCACTCGACTGAGTGGGTTGCGAGCCCAATGGGTTTGGGCACCGGCGAAAGCAGACTGCATTTCGGAAAACGGTAGATTTGTGGTGACCGTATTTATGGTCCATAGACTTTAGACACGAACAGATCGTCGTATGACTTCACTTATCGCCATTGAAGGTATTGATGGTTCGGGCAAGGGCACACAGTCGAAGCAGCTTGCAGAACGACTGGTTGCTGTCGGCGTCAGAGCCACGGTTCTGCAGTTTCCCAGATACTCGGAAACCACCTTTGGCGACGCGATCGGGGATTTCCTGAACGGCCGTTTTGGTTCGCTGGAGCAGGTTCACCCACAGTTGGCGTCTGTGTTGTACGCTGGAGACCGTTTCGAATCCCAATCTGTTCTGCAGCAGGCCATTCAGGATCACGACGTCGTCATCCTTGACCGGTTCACTGGTTCCAATCTGGCTCACCAGTCTGCCAAGCTGGATGGGCAGGAACGGTCAGAGCTGGTTTCATGGATTGATCACATCGAGCACGTTGTATTCGGGCTGCCACGGCCCGATCTGAACATTCTTATCGACATCAGTTCCAGGTGGAGTCGGGAACTGGTCAGTCGTAAAGATGAACGTGACTATACCGACGACGAAGCTGACATTCAGGAGTCTAATTTGCCCTATCTGGAACGTGTTCGTCGCTGCTATCTGAGCATTGCGGAGCAACGCGATGACTGGCATATTGTGGAAAGTCTTAACTCCGACGACGAATTGCGTTCTGTTAGCGACATCAACAACGAATTGCTGGAACTGATCCGGCCTCTTGCCGGGCTGTCGAAGAAAACCGCTCAAGTCTGAGGTTCGATACGTTTCACGCGCTTTGGGTGATGACATCGGGAGGGCGAAACGTCATTCCGCGGACGGAAATGGCGAGCGTGAGAACGCTGGATGTGGTGCAAAGTTGTGAACGGTGTTTGCGCTTACGTCGGTGCCCCGGATCTTAACCCGCGTTTCGCTGCGTTTCCGGAACCGGTGTGGTCACATCCCTGTCAGGTTCCGTACTGGCAGGTTTTGCCTCTGCAGACTCAGACTCCTGTTCCTGTTGGCGACCGATTGTCTCGTAGTCCGGCAGGTCTGAGACTTGACCAAGGCCGAACATATCGAGGAATTGTCGCGACGTGATGTACAGAAACGGCCTGCCCAGGGAGTCTTCTTCACCACCGACCTGTACCAGTCCGCGGTCAATCAGTTGACGGATCATTTCTGATGACTGCACACCTCGAATCGATTCCACTCGTGCTCGTGTCACCGGCTGCTGATACGCGATGATCGTCAGGGTGTCCATCATCGGTTGCGACAGCTGCATTTGTGACTGTCTTTGATGAAGTCGATCCAGCCAGCTGACCAGAGCAGGGCGGGTCATCAACAGGAAACCCATTGCTGTTCGTTCAACTCGAAATGCAGAATCAGTGAGGTCATAGCTTTGGTTCAACAGATCGACCAGCTGATTCACTTCCTGTGCGTCCACGAGTCCGGCCTGCTGGACCAGTTTACGGGCCGTTACTGCTGCATTCGAAATCAGTAGAACTGCTTCCAGTCGTGCCAGTCGGCTGGAGCGAATCAGCCGACCGTCCGTCAGCATGACCGAATCGTCGATCGACTCCTTCAGGGAGAACAGCGGTCCTGAGAGAAACTGAACGGTGTGACGCTGCTGACCGGAACGGTCCTTGTGAGCATGTCGCAGTTGATCCCATGAGACCGATGGGCCGGAGAAACGGACTGTTTGTGTACTGATGAAGTTGGTCATAAGGCCAGCGACGAATGAACTTCCGGACGACAGATAGCACTTTACAGTGGCCAGCGAAAGGTTTACGTAGAAGAACACCGGGGTGACCGCCATGCACGCGACCAACCGCTTCTCTGCACAGGGGTGTTCCCCTGCTGGCTACGGACTCTGTGATGACTTCCATTCGTTAGCTTGGCGTATCACGTCCCGCACGGCTGCAGCCTTCGAAGCGGCAATCGACTCAAATCTGTAGCGAACGATTCCCTGACCAGCGGGAAAGAATGCAACGAAGCCATATGTCGATGTATTGCCGGGAGAAAACCATAAGGTGCGCTTGGCCCCCAGTGTTTGAAGCTGAGCGGTCAACGCATCCAGTTCAGCGTTTGTGGATAAATCGGTTATTGGGGGCGGCTGGGTGAACACCTGCGGTGTTGCGACTGGTGGTATACGGGTCATTTCAGACTCAGATGGAAACGACGGCTCCTGCGAAAAACTGGCGCCTTCATCATCACCGACGTTGTCTTCCGAATCCAATATCTCGGCGAATTCAGCCTCAAAGTCACTTTCCGAGAAACCATCAAGGTCAGCCTCATTGTCTGGCGATTCTGAGTCTGAGGAATCGCCGGAACCGGCCGACAGCAGTGAGCTTAGAAGGTTGCCTTCCGGACCCGACGGCCTAAACATTGCCATAGCCGGTACCACGATTAGTGGCAGCATCATGATAAATGTTGTGAGCGGTCCGCCGCGCGAAGATTCCATTCCGACTTCCACATCAATTCCGGGAGATCCTTCTCCAAAGAAGCAGATTCTGCCGAAGTCTAGGAATAAGTCATTTTGACCACAATCTCAGTTTTACTGCACACTTCCCTTGTTGCCGGTACTGAGCTGAAAATTCTGCGAAACACGACTTTAGGGCGGCAGTTATCTCGCGACAAAACCGGAAATGCATGACAATCGCAGACAACTGCTGTGCAATTCCTGTGTGGTTTAACTGCCGCAAACTGTCTTGAACTGCGACACTTTAGAAGCGGCCTGCCGGAGAACCATCATGAATTGTGCTAAGTGCATCACCTTCTTCGTTACGATGAATCTGTTGCTGGCAGTTGCTGTTCAGGCGGATGAAGTCGGGAAGACAGAGCATCCGCTTCAACCGGCCATCCTTTACGCAAAGTCGTGTCTTAAGAAGATTGAGGCAATTCCCAGCTACGAAGCTTCTTTTTTTAAGCAGGAGGTCGTGGGGAGCATTCTGGTCAAGCAGAAGATCAAGATCAAGATTCGGCACAAGCCGTTTAGTGTTTACCTTTACTTCGAGAACCCGCACGAAGGTCGTGAGGTCCTGTATGTGGAAGGCCAGAATCGTGGCAATCTGCTCGCACACGAGGCCGGGTTGCTAAGTGTCGTAGGTACGATGGAACTGGCGCCCACGGATTCCACGGCAATGAGCGAAAATCGCTACCCCATCACCATGGCGGGCATTGGCAATCTTGTTGAGACCGTCATCAGGCAATGGCAGCAGGAAGCGAAGTTCGATGAGAGCGATGTTAAATATTACAAAGATGCCCAGCTGGGAAAAATGACGTGTCGTGTCGTTGAATGTTCTCACCCCACCCCTCGACGTAATTTTAAATTCCAGAAAACACGTCTGTGGGTTGACGATGCAACCGGCCTGCCGGTTCGCGTACAGCAATACGCATTCCCCAGGGTGACTGGTGCCAAACCGCCACTTGTTGAAGACTATACATTCAGCGATATCAGGACGAACGTACGGCTGACCGATGCTGACTTCGACCGGGACAATACGAAGTACGCTTTTTAGTTGGGCGCGATGCAGGTTGAAGCCTTACCGTCGGCAGTCCGCAGCGCGGTCCAGAGCCACAGATGCGGTGGTCGACGTACAGGCCTCGTGCCCACGATGGGCGCGCTGCACGTGGGGCATGTCAGCCTGTTGGACGCCGCGCGGAGCGAATGTGACTTTGTCATTGCCACGATCTTCGTAAATCCCATGCAGTTCGGGCCGCATGAGGACTTCGAACGTTATCCGAGAACCCTTGAGCAGGATCTGCAAAGGTGTGAGGCGGCGGGAGTCGACCTCGTCTTCACTCCGGAAACATCGCGGATGTATGCACCGGGCGCTGAATCGATTGTCAGTCTGACTGGACTGACTCGGAAACTGGAAGGCCGTCATCGCCCCGGTCATTTTGATGGTGTGACCACGGTGGTTGCGAAACTGTTCAACATTACAGTGCCGGATCGGGCGTATTTTGGACAGAAGGACTATCAGCAGCAGTTGATTATTCGACGCATGGCGAGCGACCTTGATTGGGGGGTCGAGATCGTCACGTGTCCCATCGTTCGCGAAGACGATGGACTGGCACTGAGCAGCCGCAATCGGTACCTGTCGCCTGCAGAGCGGGAAAAATCGTTGAGTCTGTCTCGCGCTCTGTCGCTGGCGCAGGATCTCGCCCAATCAGGCTCCGAGTCTCCGGACTCAATTGCTCGTCGGATGCAGCAGCTGATTTCAGGTGTTGAGGGCATTGATCCTGACTATGCCGTCGTCGTTGACTGCGACACGCTGGATCCGCTGGTCGATCGGCCCAAGCGGGCTGTAGCCCTGATTGCCGTCCGCATTGGAAAAACGCGGCTGATTGACAATCAGATACTGCGATTTCGCTGAATCGCCTCTATTCGCTAAACTGGTAGGCAGTACAATCCCAACCGACACGCCGACGTCGTTGCGATGCCAGAGCGATAAGATCGCCTCCGCAGTTCGTCGATTTGGGGCGGCTCGCGGTTCGATCTGTTATCTCGCGACAAAACATCATGCGAAAAGTTCTTCTTCGAATTGTCTTTGAACAGCTCTGGTATCTGGAGTCTGTCGGTAACGAATTACTGGTCGGATACGGGTGGATGATTGCTGCGTGGTTGATGATCGCGGTCATGAGTCTTGGCGTAATGTGGTGGATCACGCGTGATGTGAAACAGGTCTGTTCCTCGTTGTTCTTCTGGGCAGCGATTCCAGCGGCGATTGTCCTGATTCCTGTTACCGGGCTGCCGATCGTACAGACAGGAATCCCGGTCTTCGGCTATGGCTTCATGTTGTTTGTCGGATTCTCGACGGCAACGCTGCTGGCCGGCCGACGTGCGAAAACCGTGGGGCTGAGCCCGGACGTGATCTGGGACCTGATCATGTGGCTGATGATCCCCGGCATCATTGGTGCTCGAATTGTATACCTGCTGCAGAACGGGGACCGAGTGTTCGCTGGAAGAAGCGGCCCGGAGATTCTGAAGGCGACCATTGCATTGTGGGACGGCGGCATCGTTTTCTACGGCGGAATCATTGGAGGTGTTGTCGGTTTGCTGCTGTTCTGCCGTCGTCACGAAATTCGTCCGCTGCAGTTAGGCGACGTCATTATGCCGTCTTTGTTTCTGGGGCTGGGATTCGGACGCATCGGCTGTTTCCTGTATGGCTGCTGTTTCGGCGGAGCGTGCACGTTGCCGTGGGCCGTTCAGTTTCCGCCGGACAGCATGACATACAACGTTCTTTCACATCGCGGACCGGAGTTTCTGACGCCGGACATGTCGGCCACCATTGCGCTGCATCCGACTCAGATCTACAGTTCGATGCTGGCGTTTCTGCTGGCCGGGTTTCTGATGTGGTTCTTTAAACGTCGGCCGTTCGAAGGCGCCGTATTGTCACTTGGCTGGATTCTGTACCCCATCAACCGGTTTTCCCTGGAAATCATTCGTGACGACGAAC
>Ga0315332_10002269_pt1 | contig 10681 bp, 8 predicted proteins | sample M110034915metaG_FD_203455 | JGI IMG/M metagenome (GOLD analysis project Ga0315332, IMG submission 203455) | Ammonia-oxidizing marine archaeal communities from Monterey Bay, California, United States - M1 100m 34915 | ecosystem: Environmental > Aquatic > Marine > Intertidal zone | place: USA... | reverse complement strand
AGGCCCAGACATCGTCCTTATCCGCCGCTAAGCGAGTGGCTACTTCGGTTTTGAGTGGCTCAAGTTGGTAATAGACCGTTAGAGAATCGGGGGTTTGCGAGATGATTTGATCTTCATAGCAAATTAAATTCCCAAGCGTCTTTTGAAGTTTCGTTTTATCGATGACATTTCCGGTTTGAATGTCAATCTCCCATAGTTCTTTAGTGTGTGTGGGAACAAAATACGTTTGGTCGGCTAAGAAACCACGGCCATTGACGATTCCTGGTCTTATATCGACGGTTTCTTCCCAAACGCCTTCACCGCTGGCCATGTTGATCGCAGATATCTTTTGTTCTCCGACAATAACGATCGTTCCTTGGTTGACGCACGCTACATATAGATCCTTACTACGTGTGAGAGGTTTCCACTGCGGTTTGCCTGTCAATAAGTCCAAGCAGATCAGTTTGCTGCTTTCAACCGGAGTGGCAATAACCGAACCATCAGCGATCGTTAACGTGGCATCAATCCATTGCTGCGAGCGTTTGGTTGTATTGCCGAATGGAGTTCGACTAAAGGGGTAGCCTCGAACCATGTTCAAGTTTTCATAGGTATATCCCCATAATAGCGTTCTCGCTGAAATGTCGACAGCGACGATCGCTCCGGCAGATGTTGGGCAGACTAACACTCCATCGGCAAAGGAAGGAGTTGCTCCGGCGAGTCGTCGATTTTTGTCCAGTGAGATGACACGCGAATCGACATGCGCTAGTTGCTGTTGCCATTTCAAGGAACCGCTTGCGGCGTCAAGCACGCAGAGTCGGATTTCACCATCGAGTTCGGCAATGGCATACAGTTCACCATATAAAGGGAGCGGTGGGCCCAAGAAAAATGCGCCAGCTAGTGCTGGTTCGTCTTCGCCAGATGTACCGCCTACGATCCAGGCAAGCGAGCCTTCCGTTTCCAGGTCCAGAGCAGCAAGTTGATTGCTCGACTCTGCCGCAGATTGTTTCCCCGTGGCTGGATTGACATTGAAGCTGGTGCGTGAGGTTTGTTTAATGGCCGGTAAATCCCAAAGCAGAAATACTCGTTCTGAGTCGCTTGATACCTGACCATAGGCGTTGTCTTGCATTAGTCGTTGCCGCAATTCGAGTTGCCGAGTCGTGGATGCACCTTCAGGGTTTTGTGTCGAAGCTTTTAATAAGGACTCTTGATCGTCAGTTTCAAACCAAGGGAATTCCCAAAGTCTTTTGCCAGTAGTGAAGTCGACGGCAATGAGTTGACGCGGAGTGCGAGTTAGCACTGTATTTTGGACGACAAGTGGCTGTACGGTAGAAATGGCGTGCTGGTTTTGTAGCACCTCGCCTTGAACCATTGATTGTAAATGGACTTCATCGCTACGGTCTCGACCTGTCGGAATTGTCCAGCGTAGAGACGGCATTGGATTGCCGCCACGGCTATTCGCGTTTCGTGAGGGGGATCCCCGAAAGAGCACCCACTGAATGTTGTCGCTTAGCGAAATTATCTCGCCTTGCCCCGCTAATGTATTGAGCCATTGCAGTGGATCGTCGTTGGCTGAAAATATATCGTATTGTTTGCCGCCTACGTCAAAGCGAGTGTTAGGAATGTTTTTCTTTAATGCACGCAGTGTTTCCGTCGCTTTGCTAGGGATCTGCGCATGCAGCCAGCAGGTGGCAAGAATGAGTGATAATTCTGGATCATATTTACTGCGTGCTGCTGGTGAGTCATACACCCGCTTGAAGTTTAATGCGGCTGCTAAAGGGCGACCATGGTCACGGTCACGGTGACCAAGAAGAATCGCTGCTTCGTAACCGGCGGCAGTGTGGAAGTATTTACGTGTGATGGTTGTTAAGTTAGAGAAATCACCGGTAGCTAGCGCGTTATCTAGCATCCGAGTTGCATCGGACCCATATTGTAATTCATATAATTGCAAGGCGACTGGCGGTAAACTTCCAAGTAGACGCTGGGCTTCACCCTTGAGGCTAACATAGCTACCTGGAGCCTCGGGTGTTTCAACGAAGTAATCTTGGTTTTCTTCTACTACTTGAGGATCGCCCTCGGGGTCATTGGTTTCTTCCGGTTCAATTTCTTCGGTTAAAATGGTTCCCAAGTGCGAGACAGCATCGCTATATTGCATATCCATAATAGCGCGTCGCGCACGGGATAAATGTTGCTTTAAAATACGCGGCGCTGGCAAGAAAATATTAGGAGTGGTCGTGTCCTGAGCTTTTAGTAGTTGCGTCGCATGAGAGCCGAAGCAAAGGCACAGTAAAACGCTAATATGGGTAAGGCCAGCGACCCAAAAGTGTGGTTTAGTGTGACGAGCGGTGTTCATCCGGTAATTCTCTTTCATAGAACGATATATTCGATTTGGTATATTCGAACCGATTTGCAATCGTTTTTGGGGGGCAAAACTAATTTTTTGAGGTTTTTATCCAAAAAAAATTTCCCCCCCCTCTGCATCTCAATTTCTGTGTATGTGCAATTGTACCCACTTTCATAAAAAATGTCTTTGTTGTTGCTAGCGTTAGCCTACAAAATGGTAAAGAGGAACTTCGGATCGTATTTAACCTATGGTAATACTAGGTAATGAAAAAGAGATGTAAAGGCTTTATTTGTAAGGGGTTATGAATAAAATATTATGTAAAAACTGTGGAGATGGTGGCTGTTCGTGGAGATGAAAGGTTAAAAAAACAAGCGGAGACTTAAGCTCCTAATACAAATAAATACGGGGATTCTCTCGGCTGTAACGCGATGTCAGGCTTAGGAAATATATTGCCGTATCAGTGTCGATCTGTCTTCAAACGACTTGTTTTTAAATGTTTTTCCTTTAGAGGCTCTTGCAATTTTAGCCTCAGAAAGGCTTTAATTACTCGCATAAGGTCGCCGTCGATTTACTGATAGTCAAACGACGAACGAACGTACGACCTAAAACTTATATCCCTTCATGGAGGACATTTTTAATGGCTAAGGCTCCCACAAAAACCGCTGTACTGAACAGTATTACTGAGAAGTCCGGTTTAAACAAAAAAGATGTATCAGCAGTGCTCGACGCATTGGCTGCTAGTATTGGTGAAGTAATCAGTGATGGTGAAACCCCATTCACAATTCCTGGTCTGTGCAAAGTCGTACCCCAAATAAAGCCAGCTACTGAAGCTCGCTTTGGTGTACCTAATCCATTTCGCCCAGGTGAAACTATGGATGTCGCTGCAAAACCAGAACGTAAAGTGGTAAAAGTCCGACCTCTAAAAGGTCTTAAGGACATGGTAGCGGGAAATGCGGCTCCAGCAGCCCCAGCAGCCCCAGAAGCTCCAGCGGCATATGAAGCTCCTTCTGATCCGGAACCACCAGCAGCAGATCCACCTTCTTGGGGTTAGTTTCCAAAAGAAATTGAACCTTAAAGGGTAGTTCTGGAGGGTAACCTTCTTCAGGTGGCGCTTTTATATTATTAAAAGCGTCACTTTTTTTATGCGCTGGACATGGATCACCATCACATGCTAGGGTGCCAGCGCGGCGACTTATAATTAATAAGAGTAATTTTATGCAAACCATAACTGTTATTGGTCTCGGAACTATGGGGCACGGTATTGCCCAGACGTTTGCTGTGGCTGGGTTTAACGTCAGGTTGTTTGATGAAAACGAAACCGTGCGAGATTCAGTAATTACGCGAGTTCAGAAAAATTTGGAGGTTATGCTGCAGAACGGCTCGTTAGAGTCGATACTTGTTGATGATGTGATTTCACGAATGGTAGTTTGCCATGCTGAGCAAGAGGCGTGTGAGCAGAGCGAATTTATTATTGAAGCCATAGCGGAAGACTTAGAGATTAAACGGGAGTTTTTTAACCGGTGCGAGAAGGTAGTCACGGAGTCAGTAATATTGGCGAGTAACACTTCTAGCTTTCCTAATTCGATGATTGCCGCTGGACTGGCGCATCCGGCGAGATGTATCAATACTCATTGGTTTAATCCGGCGCATGTGATCCCAGTCGTTGAGATCATTCCGGGGAAACACACTTCAGAGGAAGTTGTTGATCGGGTAATGGATTTGTTGCGAGCTGTAGGTAAGCAGCCCATTCGGTTACATAAAGAAGTGCCAGGTTTTGTATTGAATCGAATTCAAGTTGCGATGTTTCGAGAGATGTTAGATTTAGTTGATCAAGGGGTTATTTCACCGAGTGACCTTGATCGAGCAGTTCGGGGAAGCTTGGCGATTCGTTGGGCAGCCGCAGGCCCAATGCGAGTTGGAGATTTCGGCGGTTGGGATGTTTTGAGTAAAGTGTACGAAAACATAGTTCCAAGTTTGCGTAATGACACACAGGTGCACGATGTTTTAGCGGGTATGATTTCACGCGGTGAGTATGGTGTTAAGAGTGGACAAGGATTTTATGAATATCCGCAACAAGAATTGTTTGATATTATTGCCGGTAAAGACGAACGTTTTATGACTTGGGCAAAATTGCTGTCAGATTCGATAACAAACGGTGAATGAACATAAAAGACAGAAAAATAAAGATAGCTTGCGCTGTTGAAAACCGGATACTGTTGAAGATATGGCCCACATCATCTTAATAACGATCGTCGTCATGTTGCCGCTGTTCGCTGTGATGCTGTTTCGTAAAATGTGGCAGCGTCGCTCAAAGCTTCGCAGTTTAATGTTGCGATTTGCATTGTTCACCATTTCGTCGCTGCTGATGTTTGCGGCAATGGAATACTATTTTTATTATCACGTTCATATGTCGGATGGCTTTGGGTTTACGCTCTCTGCGAGAAACTGGCGTAGTCGCTATGGCAGTGTGCCAAAGAATAGTTGGGGCATGCGTGACGTAGAGCACAGCGTAAGTTCCGTGATAGCTAAGAACAAGCTCTACGTTGTAGGTGATTCCTTTACAGCCGGACATGGAATAAACAATCATCGTGACCGTTATGCAAATATTGTTGCAACAGAGTTAGGTTCTCATTGGGAGATGATATTGGTAGCCAAAGGGGGTTGGGCAACGAAGCAACAGTTAAGCGAATTCGCTAAGGTGCAGGCAGCAATAAATGATCCTTTACCAAAGGGCAACGACATTTTGATCTGGCAGTACTATTTGAATGATATTGAGGATGCTGGTATCGCCGCCGGAATTAAAAAGCCATCGATATATCTTACAGCACCACGACTGCTGAGACCAATTGTCGACCATTACCATGTCGCAAATTTCGCCTATTGGAGTTTATTTCGCCAATTCAGCACTCGCGAGTTAATGGGTAGTTACCTGGGATTTATATCTGACTGCTTTGATGACTCGATGGCATGGAACCTACATCAACGAGAGTTGCGAGAAATTGTGGCTTTGGCAGAGCCAGGTTCTGCGCCCCAACAACGACGGATGATTGTCGTCGTCTATCCAAATTTAATGGATATCTCGGGAACACGTGAAATGTCCGATAGAGTTGTTGAATACTTTCAATCCCATGAGATTGCCGTCATTAATATGGCTGACATGCTTACCGGTAGCGCTGTTGATGAGATTACGGTGAATCCATTGGACGGGCACGCTAACGAAGCTGTGAATCGTCTGTTAGCCGAAAAATTATTACGAGAGCTTAGGCAGAAATAAAAGCTGTACAAGTTAGAACGAAAATGTTCGGCGCGGCAAGTGAAAAGTGGTCGGGGGCGGGCTCGAACCGCCGACACTCGGATTTTCAGTCCGATGCTCTACCAACTGAGCTACCCGACCATCGGGTTAGTGTAAAGTGTTAGCAATTATACCTGCCAAGGAGGTACAATACAGGCTCTTATCGGCAACTGTCTAACGTTACAACAGATTAAAGCAATAAAACGAGAACGGCAACCCCTGCACTGCGTGGTAGGTGGTCCTTTGTGGCAATAAAAAGGGCGTTCCATAATTGGAGGTCGAGCCTTGATTGACATTGTACTTTTAGTGTCTAATATTTGATTAAGTTTAATGCATGTAAAATATGATTTAAGTGGTATAAGATTGTATTAAATAAACTACCTTTACATCGTTTTAGCGTTTGTAATCATACTCCGGAGCTTAGATCTTTATGGGTCGTCGTCACTGCCTCTTAGCAATGATATGTTCGATAACATTGTTGTCTCAACCGCTGTTGATTGCGCAGGGTCCAAATTCCCCTCGGGTGAAAGCGATTGTCGAAAAGGGAATTACATTTCTCGAAGGTGATTTAACAGGCTATGACCAAATGAAGACGACCGGCGGGCCGGTCATTGTTGGTTTAGCTGTCTATAAATACCATGACGTCTATGGAGTCGCCGGTGGTAAAAATCATCCCAAGGTGGTTAAAGCTAAAGCCAATGCGGTTGATATTGCTCAAACGGTAGCCAGCCCATCATACAATGGTGAGAAAAAGTACTATGAACTGGGTATTGCGGCTATTTTATTACTTGAGGTGGACCCGGATGCATATCGACCTCAGATTGCAGCGCTCATCAAAGCGATTGAAGATGGGCAGAAACAGAATGGATCATGGGGATACCCGGAAGAGAAAATTGGTGATACCTCAGTAAGTCAGTTTTGCATTCTTGCCTTGTGGACGGCTAAAAATAGAGGATTTACTGTTAAAGTTGAAGGAATTGCAAATGCCTGTAATTGGTTGATGCGAACTCAGGATCAAAGTGGCGCTTGGGGTTACAAAGGGGTCAATGATCCAGGTGTTGGCCAGTTTCGTCGCACGTCACAAGCCAAAAATGAATTGGGTGGAACAAACTACGTAGGGGAACATTCCGATGCCGCATGTGGATTAGGAAGTCTCTATATTACCGCTGGCTTATTGCAGTTTGTTAACCAGCAGCCTGAACCGCCTAAAAAGAATTCAAATGTGAACAGTGCTTTGCAAGTCAAAAAAACGGATGCCCAAAATCTCAAGCCGCTAACAGATGCGGTTCCCGATGGATTTTTGCGTGGAGCTTTAACCCTGGGAGATGGTTGGTTTAATTCTAATTTTAATTCGTTTCTCCGCAAGGAATCTCCACGGTGGCCATTTTATTTCCTTTACACATATGAACGCTATCGCACCTTTAAAGGGTTGGCTGAAAAGGTACCGTTTGCCGAGGCTCCTCCATGGTACGTTACGGGAACGAATTATCTGGCTAGTAAGCAACAATCTAACGGTTCATTTACAGGCGCTATTCAGACCGGTGGTCCTGCGATGGACACATGCTTCGCGATGTTTTTTTTGATGCGAAGTACGCTCAAAAGTGTGCTTAACTTAGCACGCGATACGACATTTGTCTCGCTAGGGGAATTGCCTGAAGATGCAGCAAACGCGAGGATTGTGGATGGAAAAATCGTAACCACGCAACTCGGCGGAGATATTACAACAATCCTGAGCATGCTTGAAGATCCCAACGCGCCGCAGTTTAAAGACATGAAAGCGATTCCGGCCATTTTGGAGTTGTCGGCAGATGAAAAAGAACGTCAGGCTCAGATTGAACGCTTAAAGACATTGATATCCGAAGGGAATCCACAAGCGCGTCGCATTGCGATACGACAATTTTCGCGAGAACGTGGATTGGATGCGGTTCCGACTTTATTATACGCCCTGTCTGATCCCGACGAGACCGCGACGCGTGAAGCACGCAACGCTTTACGATTTATTAGCCGGCGCCTAAATGGTTTTGGCATGCCAGATGTTCCTTCGGCTGTCGAAAAAGCTGAGGCGATCGAAAAATGGAGGAACTGGTATTTGCAGGTGCGTCCTGAAGCGGAACTAGAACCTGAAGATATCGCTCCGTCAGCTTCAGCTCCCTAATCGTTTTTTTTAAATCATTCTTCTCTTCTCTTCTCTTTTTACTATTCACTTTATGAGCACAGCCAAATCACTACAGTTACCGACCAGTAGGCCGGTTCGATTTGAGTACATGATTAAGATCAATGATTATGATCGTGTGACAAGCTTCTTAATTGCCCTTAATTTGTTAATGGCAATGGCGGTAGCAATATTACTGTTGATGTGGCTCAGCACCATTGATATTCAGCGGATTGCCCCGATTCCAGTCGTGATGGTGCCGCCAAAACCACCTGGCGATAACCCTAAAGGATATGAAGAGGATGTGGAAGCTCCGGGGCTAGAGGAAGTACAGGATTTCACAGAGCCACGTATTGAAGAGACTTTTTTAGCTGTCACGGACCTCGTCACAGCGACTTCAGGGGCACTTGTAGCCCTCAATACTGGAGCGACCTCTAGTAGCAATGGTAGCGGCATGGGCGACAAACGGTCACCCGGTGGAACTGGCGGCGGTGGCGGTGAAGATTATAGTGACCGGTGGCGAGTTAACATTACAGCCCTCAATATTGGGAGTTTTGCACGTATTTTGGACTCTTTTGGAATAGAGTGTGTGGTTTTTGGCGGAGGTGTAAAAACATTTGACTATGCCAAGAGCCTTTCCGACACTGCACCAATGTCGTATTCGCGTGAAAAGGCGGATAGTCGTGGAGTATATGATCCGTCGGATGCTAATGCGCGGTTATGGACTCGTGAACTATGCGAGAAGGCGGGGATACCCGTGCAAGGGCGATTTCCGACGCACGCGTACCCCGTCGTTTTAAATCAAAAACTTACAGACCTTGAATTCGCCGCGGCGACAGCCGCGGGCAAGCAAATGGATGAAGTGCGACGGACGACATTTGAAGTTCGCGGCACTGGTGGTGCTTTTGAATTTTATGTCACGAAACAAGAATACAAAGTTGCTGCGCGCCGCCAATAACGGTGGCTCCTGCTTTTAAATATAATTATTATTACCCCGTTCAGTTCAGTAAGAAAAAAGTTAGAGAGAATAAAGCATGCTATTATTTGCACAAGCTGAAAGTTCAGCAGACATTCAAGACCAGATTTTTAATCTCGTTGGTAATTCTATCTACGCAATATTAGCGTTGCTGTCACTGTGGGGTTTGTACCTAGTTGTCGTGACTTGGCGACGGGTAGGTGCTAAGCGATTCAAACAGGAAAAGCAGCTGAATGAATTCTTGGCAGTTGTTGAATCGCCATTGCTGGAAAAGGATTTTGAAGGTGTTGCTGAGATCTGTGATCGTGATAAACGAGCGATGGCACAGTTGATCTATTTGGCTGTATTAAATCGTGCGTTGGGATATATTCAAGTCCGCCAGTTGTTAGCAGATCGCTTTCGCCGCGATATTTTGGCCGACCTAGAGAACCGTTGCAGCTTGATTAATACGGTTGTTAAAAGTGCACCGATGGTTGGGCTGTTTGGTACTGTGATCGGGATGATGGGGGCGTTTGGTAAATTGGCCACTGCGGATCAAGTCGATCCAGCAATTCTTGCTGGGAATATTATGGTGGCTCTAATAACTACAGCCAGTGGTTTGGCAATCGCGATTCCACTGACAGTTATGTTGGCATTTATCAATATTAGAATTCGCAAGATGGAAGATATGGTAGGAGCAGGTTTAACTCGGTTTTTGCCCGCGTTAAAGCAAAGTTTAGATGACTAGTAGGCAACGGTAGAGGATATGTACTGCGGAATGAAAATCGTGGACAATTCAGCGGCGGGGACGCTGACGAAATAGTTTGAGAATAATAACGATATGAGTAACGACCTAAATTCTGACACGGTGCTCAAACGGAGCAAATTAGAAGAAACCGAAATGGATATCACTCCGATGATTGATATCACGTTTCTACTTCTCATTTTTTTCATTGTTGCCTCAAAAATGGATACACCTGCTTCGGCGGAACTACCTGACGCAGTTGCCAATAAACCTGTAATGGCCGACAAAGCGATTGTGATTAACATTCACAAAGAGGGTGACCGAGTGATCGTGTCAGCGCCTGTGCCGGGTACCTCAAAACCGAAGGTGTTCTCGTCGGACCCGGACACTCAGTCAACGGAAATCACTGAGTTTGTGAATCAATTTGTGCAGCAGGATGAAAAACGGCAGGTTTTATTGCAGGCTTCCGGACTGGTTAAACACAAGGATATTTCCCGCGTTGGTCAAGCGATTGGCGCAGTCGGTACGGATTCGACGAAGAGTATATTTATCGCTATCAAACAAGTTCCTAAGTGACGTTGGTTGTAGGAGCAATTACTGAAGTGATGAGAGTAGTTTGTTGATTTAAAAAGTCGGAGTGTATTGGTGACAACAGAGAACGAAGATTGGCAAGACGATGATATAGTGGACTTCGGCGGTTCTAAGCCCGACGATGGTGAGCTCGATATGACGCCCATGGTGGACGTTACGTTCTTGCTATTGATTTTCTTCGTGATGACGGCGGCTTTTACCATTCAAACCTCGTTACCCATTCCGACTCCGCAAAGTGAAGAGGCTAGCACTCAATCGATACCGGATGATAAGGATGAAGACCCAGAATTTATTACGGTCAAAGTGGATGCAGAAAACGTATTTTGGGTGATGGGTGAAGATGGGCTGGATATTGAATGCTCCAACGTCAAGGATTTGCGTGTTCAAATGCGGCTTGTGCGAGCCGATTTAGGAGACCCAGACAAGTTGATTGTAGAAGCTAATGAAGAAGCATTACATCAACAGGTTATCGCCGCGATTGATGCGGGTATGGTGATTGGTGTAGATCAAGTGCAATTGATGACGGTGCAAGAAGATGACATTAATTACTAAAACAATTTTGGATTCAGGATGTGTTTGACATTAAAACGCACCTTTTGATTACAAACAAGACAGTAGAAACTCTT
>Ga0315332_10002263_pt1 | contig 10687 bp, 6 predicted proteins | sample M110034915metaG_FD_203455 | JGI IMG/M metagenome (GOLD analysis project Ga0315332, IMG submission 203455) | Ammonia-oxidizing marine archaeal communities from Monterey Bay, California, United States - M1 100m 34915 | ecosystem: Environmental > Aquatic > Marine > Intertidal zone | place: USA... | reverse complement strand
CGTAGTTATACTCACCCTGATGAAACCTTCCTCTCGAAATGACCATATCTACTTCATCGGCGCCATTATCCACTGCCAATTTTGTGTCAGAGATTTTAACATCCAAACTAGATTGACCCGCAGGAAAAGCGGTCGCTACAGATGCTACATTAATATTCGTGCCTAGCAGTGCCTTCTTAGCTTGTGACACGAAGTTTGGATAAACACAAACAGCAGCTACAGTAGGCAAATCTGGATTTGATCCGTGCAAAAATTTTGCCTTATTGCATAATTGACTCACTTTACCCTGAGTATCAGCACCTTCTAAGGTCGTCAAGTCAATCATATTCAGAATCATTTTAAGACCCTGAAGCTTTGAGCTACTTTTAATACTCCTGGTTGTAATCCTACTAATCCTATCCCCAACGCCTACTTGATCAATTCTAGGCGACAATCTAAAATCTGGTATCAGCTGTGCTTTCGATTTTCCCATAAATGCCTGTTGCTCTACAAATATAACCAAATCCAAGAGGGCAACTGCTATCTTATTTCTATAAGACTATTCAAAATTCAATATTTACCTACATTTGTAAGCTGAATGAAATCTGAAGATAGGAATTTGCATACTGTATTTGACGAGCTGCTGAATCGAAAAGATAAAGAAAAGCTCTTAAGTCAACGCGGAATAGTTATCTGGCTAACTGGGCTTTCTGGGTCTGGAAAAACAACCATTGCTAATCATTTGGAGCGCCGCCTTAATTCGGAAGGCATCATCACGAAACTATTAGATGGCGATAATATTCGAACAGGGGTAGGCAATAATTTAGGATTTTCAACTGAGGACAGGGCGGAGAATATTCGCAGAATCGCTGAAGTGGCTAAACTTTTTATGAATACCGGAATTGTAACTATTTGCTCCTTTATTAGCCCTACAAAAGAAATTAGAGCCAAAGCTCGAGCTATTATTGGTACTGCTGACTTTCATGAAGTCTATATAAATACACCGCTTGAAATCTGTGAAAAAAGAGATGTTAAGGGCTTGTATCAAAAAGCGAGGGCTGGAGAAATAACTAATTTTACGGGAATTGGTGCTCCCTATGAAAATCCAGATAACGATTACATCGAAATAGTAACCAATAATAAAACGATAGATGATACAGTTACTAGCTTGTATCAACAAATCATCAAGAAAATAAAATGGAGTTAGTATGAATTCATATAGCTTAACACATTTAAAAGAGCTTGAGGCAGAATCTATTTTCACGCTTAGAGAAGTCGCTGCGCAATTTGAAAATCCAGTTCTGCTATTCTCTGGTGGAAAAGATTCTATTGTTTGTTTTCATTTAGCCACAAAGGCATTTTGGCCAGCTCCAGTTCCATTCCCATTAATGCACATAGACACGGGACATAATTTTAAAGAAACGATTGACTTTAGAGATCAGCTAATTAAAAAAACGGGGGCAAGATTAGTTATTGCTTCTGTCCAAGAAGCAATTGATCAAGGAAAAGTAACAGAGGAAAAGGGAATTAATGCTAGCCGAAATGGCCTTCAAACAACGGCGTTACTTGATGGGATTTCTGAACACAAGTTTGATTGTGCCATGGGTGGTGCCCGCAGAGATGAAGAGAAAGCCCGGGCAAAAGAACGCTTTTTTTCGCACCGAGATGAGTTTGGTCAATGGGATCCGAAAAATCAAAGACCAGAGCTCTGGAATATTTTTAATGGGAAGAAAAAATCAGGCGAGCATTTTAGGGTTTTTCCAATTTCTAATTGGACTGAAATGGATATTTGGCAATACATTTTACACGAAAAAATTGAATTGCCCTCTCTTTATTTTTCGCACCAAAGGGAGGTGTTTGAAAGAGATGGAACCCTTTTAGCAAAAACCGAGTTTATCCAATTGAAAGATTCGGAAATATGTGAAAATAAAACCATTCGATTTAGAACCATTGGTGATGCAACTTGTACGGGCGCAATAGCCTCAAATGCTGCTAGCATTGATGACATCATTCAAGAAGTTGCAACTACCAGAATTACAGAACGAGGAGGTAGAGCAGATGATAAACGTTCGGAAGCAGCAATGGAAGATCGAAAAAAAGAAGGTTATTTTTAACAATAGTATTTAGACTTATAATAATCGTACAAACATGGATTCAAAGACCTATTTAGACATGGATTTACTTCGGTTCACAACGGCCGGTAGCGTTGATGATGGAAAGAGTACTCTTATTGGGCGACTGCTATATGATTCTAAATCCATTTTTGAAGACCAGCTTGAAGCCATTGAGCGGGTAAGTGAGAAAAAAGGAAACGGCACTATAGATTTAGCGTTATTAACAGATGGCTTGCGAGCTGAGAGAGAGCAAGGAATTACCATTGACGTTGCATACCGATATTTTGCCACTCCAAAAAGAAAATTTATTGTTGCTGATACGCCTGGACATATACAGTACACCCGAAACATGATTACAGGCGCTTCTACTGCTAACTTAGCCATTATCTTAATCGATGCTCGTCATGGTGTTGTTGAACAAACTAAACGGCACACATTCATCGCTTCCTTATTGGGCATACCTCACATAGTATATTGCATCAATAAAATGGACCTGGTAGATTACAGTCAGGAAGTTTTTGAAAAAACAAGCTCAGAATTAAGGGCGTTTAGTTCAAAATTAGACACCAAGGATATTCGTTTTATTCCAATTAGTGCTTTAAATGGGGATCATATTGTTAACCGTTCAGAACATATGGATTGGTACGAAGGATCTACTCTATTACACACGTTAGAAAATATTCATATTGCCGGTGACGAAAATCACATCGACTGTAGATTCCCGGTGCAATATGTAATTCGTCCAAAAAGTGCTGATTTTCCGGACTACCGTGGATATGCTGGCCGTGTGGCTGGTGGTATTTTTAAACCCGGAGATGAAGTTATGGTGCTGCCTTCTGGATTTACTTCTAAAATTAAATCGATTGATGCTCTTGGCGAAAAGCTTCAAGAAGCTTACGCACCTATGAGCGTCTGCATTACATTGGAAAACGAAATTGATATTTCCCGAGGAGACATGATTGTACGATTGAATAATGCTCCGCAAGCTGAACAAGACATTGATTTAATAATTTGTTGGATGGGCAATCAACCCATGATACCCAATGGGAAATATGCACTAAAGCATACCTCAAAAGATGCTCGATGTTTAATCAAAGAAATCAATTATAAGGTGGATATAAATACCTTACATCGTAATGAATCAGACAAATTGATTAGCATGAATGATATTGCCCGAATTAAAATAAGAACTACTTCTCCCCTTTTCATTGACAGATACAACCGAAATCGAAGAACCGGAAGTTTGATTTTGATAGATGAATCAACCAACAATACAGTTGGAGCAGGCATTGTAATATAAAAAGACCTCCACATAAGAATGTAGAGGCCGTTTAATTTAAATGCGATTTTTACCTTATTTCAATCGAAACATGACGGGTAATTTAAAATAACTTCGTACTGCTTTTCCGTTATTTTTTCCTGGCGCCCATTTCCCTGGAATTCTTTTTACTTTCTTTACCGCTTCTTTGCCAAGGGCCTTGTGAGGTACTTTTCCAATAGTCTTGACATCCGAAATCGTACCGTTTTTTTCTACTACAAATTGCACAAAAACCCGGCCTTGAATGTTTGATTCCGCGGCTATTTCGGGGTATTCAATGTTTTTATTCAACCACGACAATAAAGCACTTTGTCCGCCAGGATATTCCGCTTTTTGTTCGACAATATCTGCAATTGCATCAATTTCTATCTCTGGTTCTTCCCAAACATCCTGAACGATTACAGTATCCTCATTCTGTTCAAGACTTATGTCGTCTTCTTCCTTATCATCCTCAACTATTTCCACATCTTGCACTACTACAGGTGGTGGTGGCGGTGGTGGCGGTGGTGGCGGTGGTGGCGGTGGTGTGTTCACCATTATTTCTTCCACAACTTCATCTTCCATTCCACCGTCATCAAATTCTGCGAGTACAGGCAACGGGAGAATTCCAGACTTTAACTCAAACGAGATTAATACCACAGCTAGGGCAATTAGCAAACCTATACCAACATAGCCGGCACGTGTGCCGATATTGTTCGTGTCTGCATCTGGGTTTTTCTTTAATTCCATGAGTAAATTTCCTTTCTGTGCTAAATTAATACAAAATAATTACTTTCTGTACCCGTGAGGGCAAACAACGCATAATCTTGATTATGATGCACGAAATAATTCTTTTCCATAAATTAAACGAAAGAAAACTATTCCTAGTACACAACCCAGTAAATTGGCAACGACATCATATGCCTCTCCTGTCCTGTCTTCAATAAGCGTATACTGCACAAGCTCCAGTATTACACCATAAGTCATCGATAGAAAAACAGCAAATAAAAGTGCCTTTGTTCTAAATGTCTTTGATTTTTTTTGTCTGCGAAATGCTACTGTTAAGCTAAGTGCTAATAGCCCGAAAAGAAGTGCATGCACAAGTTTATCAAAGCTCAATAGCTGCAAGTAATCGATAGATGGCAAATCTTCTGTACTCATCAGGCACAAAAAAAAGATACAAAAAACCCAAAAAACAGAAAACCAAAAATGGCGCATCTTAGCTAATTAGTGCTTCATATGCTTCAGCGTTCAACAGCTCCTCTAATTCAGACAAATCACTCATTTTCACTTTAATCATCCAGCCTGTGCCAAAGGCATCGTCGTTTACCGTTTCAGGATTAGACTCTAATGCTTCATTAAATTCCATCACCTCTCCACTAACAGGCATAAATAAGTCTGAAACAGTTTTAACGGCTTCAATAGTGCCAAATACTTCTTCTCTATCCAGTGTTTCTCCTACTGTTTCAATCTCGACATAAACAATGTCTCCAAGTTCTCTCTGAGCAAAATCAGTGACTCCGATAGTCGCCACATCACCATCTACCTTGATCCATTCGTGATCATTTGTGTATTTCAAATCTGCTGATAAATTCATGTGTTCTAAAATTAATAATTGTACAATAGATATTTTGGATTGGTAAAAATAGCAAAATCAACAATCAAAAAACATAGGCTAAATCTGATATTAGAAAAAATAAAAATAACGACCTTAATTAACTATTGCAGTGTAAACCTTAGGGCTAAACCGGCATTCGTATTCGCTGTAGGGAAAGAGGTAGATATATACGGGGTGGTTACGATCCTATCAAAATAAGCCCTAACACTCAATGCTTTTCCTAATTTATAGTCTGCTGTACATTTTATCGAAATCAGACGCTGACCCGCTGTTACCTGGTTTTGATTCTCAATAATCTTTCTGGTTATTGTTTTGTTACCTCGGATAGACACATCTACCCTTACATTTAAATTACTCACTGGTTTTTTTCCTCCAATTTTAAATGGTAGCTCCACATTATCAAACCTATAACCAGATCCAATAACAAATTCATTGCCTTTAATTTCTGTAATTTGATTATTAGCCATGGATAGCGATACATTCCTATCCTTCTTGAATTCTGCTTTTAAAATAAGGCTGTTATGCAACGTAGCATCAAAATTTAATAACGGTGCAAATTGCTCCATAATAGACGCCGTCATTATTTGTTTTTCAGCAATGAAATTGCCGGAAGCATCTCTTGCCGTAATGTGACCATTGGTAGGGTTAGTCGCAGAACTTAAGTTTGTCGTAAAGGAACCAATCGTAAAGCTAGATTTATAAGCATGGCTAAATGTAATTGATTTAAAGATTTTTTTCATGAAAGGAATACGAGAAATACCGTCAATTGTAATTCTCCAATTCGGCAATGGTATAATACTAAAAGGATTAATGCTTTTCTTGCTGGGGTCTTTTCCTGTGTAAGCAGCAATAAAAGAACCAAGTATAACATCTTGCTGACCTGCACCGTAGCCGTCCGAATAGCCAGCATCTTCTGTGTGTGCTCCTACTGAATTATCGTTTTGATCCGATAGTAATTGTGATACTCCTGTTCTAAAATCCCGAAGGTCAGAAAATATCTCGCTCGTATTTGAAGTATCGCTCTCAAATGCTGTTTTCCAGGTAAGGATAGAAGTACTAAATGTTCCTGTTTCAACTGGGTTTTGATGTTGATATAATAACAAAGAATCGTTCCACCTAAAATTATCAGTTGTATTAACCGATAAGTTTCTATTTATATTTAAATCAATGCGGATTCCACCTATCGGTTCTATTGTCGCCTTACCAGTAATGTTTTCAGCGTGGTTAGTCGTGTACTGCGTATTTAAACGTTGACTGTTCGAATCTCGAATCATCCAATTGTTATCAGCAACAAATTGAGCGAAATCATTTCCGGTTGTGTCCCCTAATAAATCGTAACGCTGGTAACCACCCATTACAAAATCCAATCCTGGCGCATCAAAGCCCGGACTCATCCCAATTACATTGGTAGAGGGTGTATAGCCTGGCAGCAGAACACCATCAGTTGTACTGTAAGTAAGGTTAACGTTTTTCAGCATCATTACCACCCTGGCCGCCTGCTCCAATATATTGAAATCACTTTCTTTTTTATCATCGTCATCATCCTTGCCTCCCGGTTTAGAAACAGCAGGAGCTTTGCCTCGGGCTCGAGAGCTAGCATTTCTTCCTTTACGCCCATATTTTCTGTTTACTTTTTTGAAATACGGAATCTTATTATACAAATTGACCAGATTAGCTTGCCCATTCCAGTTCACTCTTCTGCTATTTTGAATGGTATTTCCTAGCTCGGTTTGCGCCAATGGAGCCCTAGCCCAATCATATGCGACGGAATATTTAGTAGACACATTGATCCAATCTGTCAATGGAAATTTGTTTAATGGCAACTGATAGCTCACGTTTAAGCCGTGACCGTATTGCATGGTCGTTCCCCAATTTCGTAGGCTTTGCGTAACAGAATCCTTAAAATTCTTGTACTCATCTGGATACCATTCTTTGTTCACCCAAGTTTCATTTTCCGCTATAATTGCTGTATTGTTTGCGCTAAAATCAACTTTTAACGCCTTCGTAATGTCGTATTTCAGATCATATCCACGATTCCAGTTAAATGTCTTGTAAAACTGAGGAATGGTAAGTGCATTGTAATTTCCTCTAATTTGAGATTCATTGTAAGACCGGTCTATATTGGTCCGTATACTAACCGATTTTGGTTTAGGATTCAGATTAAAATCTTTCAGTAATCGAAGCCATTTCGATTTACGAATAAACTTCACCTTAGAAAAAGGTTTCCATGGTTTTGAATTCGGATTGTAGGAATAATTGAGACTCGTATTATAGACTTTAAATGTATTAAACTCCGTATTTATATTTCTTTTGTAGGTTTGGTTATAGCTCAAACTATACGTCCAGTTTCCTATGTCCCAAAAATGCGGTTTTGCTCCCTCTCTTTTTCGATCAATACGAACATTCGTAAAATTGATACTTTTTCTTTGCGTATAGTCTCGCGAAATTCCTCTTGCTCTTTTCAATTCATCTTGAGGCAAATTTTTCATTAATATATCTGGATTTAAAGGGTCAAACATAGGATCTATAATCATATCTCCATACCCAACATACATCGGCAATGAAACGCCTGATTTATCTCCAAAAAACTTACCAAGCTGGATGGTTGCTGATGCATCAAATGATTTTATGGTTTCTCTTTGACGTTCAGAGATTCTTTTTTCAATACTTCCAAATCCAGGCGTACTTATTCCTCCTGACATAGCCACATTTGCAAAATCTGCCAATTGTGCGGTCAATCTTCCCTGAGCAGCCCATCCACCGAAATCATCAAAATCAGTCAATCTCAACTCATTAACCCAAACTTCTGCACACTTTTCCAAACCGTCATCCGGTTGCCACTGATGCGTTGGGTCGTCTTTCCAAGGATTACGCACGCCAATCATGATTGTTTTAATCCCTGCCAAAGAGGGGTTTCCTACAATTGTAATTCGTCTACTGGGGTCATCGGGGTCAGGTACAATATAAGGTGTTGATCCACCAGAGGACAATCCATTTGGTCTACTAATTTTTAACCCTCTCAATTTTGAGAAATCAATAACAACATTGTTGGCTTCTGGCCAAACCTCATCGGGTACACCCGTATTAACAGGTGAAACTTTGATAGGAACTTCGTACTCATAATAATTGTTTTCAAAGTCTGTCCCTAGTCGAATAAAACAAGTTACATCATTGTCATTTAAGGGTTTCGACGCATCCGATTCATGCGCATGGATAAACATTCTTAATTTCTTATAAGAAAGTACGTCAAAAGAGGTATTTCTAAAAGCAGCCCTTGCATCGCCATCTTTCAAATTACAAACTTCTAAAACCATGGATTGTTCATTAAGTCTGGCTAAATTTTGTGTTTGCACATTGACCTGTCTATTGATCCCTGGAGGTACAATGTAGTTATCATTTTCTTCAATATTAACCGCACCAATATTAAAAGTCGTACCACTTTCTTCATCCTGAATGTAATCACCAGGCGTCCACAAATCTCGGAGGAAAGTTCTCCATTCGCCGCGAATTAATTCTAGCCGACCAAAGCGAAGAACAAGCTCCTCATCAAAGTTTTTCATAAACATCCGAATAAATCGAATCGACCTAAAGTCTTGTATCCCATTAATTCGGGCAGAAGGACTAGCCACAGGAATTTTAAACTGATACCAATTAACTTGTTTCGTTGTTGTTCCATTAGTATAGGTGCCTACGACTTTGTCTGTAATGTAATTCTGACCAACAACCAGATTTTGCGGTCTTAAATCAATGTGGTATTGAAAATAAGCTTCCGCTTCATTCAGGTTGTTATCTTGATTAATATCCTCAACATTAGGAAGTGTTGTTGCAGAAGTTGGATACCCCTCTGCGTTCTGAGATGCAGACATGTCTGTTGTTGGAGAATTACCGTCGTGACCGTTGTATTTTTTATAGCGCTTTAGTATATCATAACCTAGCGCATCATAATTATCGTCTCGGTAATATGTGTAATTGTCAGCAGAAGGATCATTAATCATTTCACTTTCAACAGAAGTGGGAAGACCTAAGCCAGAGACATAACTAACAAATGAAGAATAAAAAGTTTGCTCATCAATATCCTTCATCCCATCCAACCCGATGTCTTGATTTGGTCTGGCTGCTAAATCATTGTCAAATGCGTTTACGATTACTTGTGTGGTAGGCACTCTGGCTAAATTAGTTTCCCGAACAATTGTGGTGTCAAAAGAACCACTGGTGGAATTTCCGTTTTCAAAAGATTTTGCCCCGTCTTTTATAATGTCCTCTGAAATATTACCTATGTTGATATAAAAATCTCCACCGCTATGATTTTTTGAATCCACATTAGAGGCATTGGGGTGTCCTGCACCGTCTGGAGTAAAAGGATCCATAATCCAAAATTGGATATACTGTACATTTGCCGCCTCAAAATCGTTGGTTGTTAATGACCGCATAATTCCTGACCATCTACCATCTGGATCATTTAATTTACCATTCGTCGCATTAATTCCAGCCGCATAAGTTCCATTATCATAATTATAAATTCCTCTCTCATCCGGATAAAATGCCATGTCAAACATTCCAATGTAAGTCGGTGTACCGGTACTTAAATCTTTATTTGGAAAAAGTTCTTCCATCAAAACACGTCTTTGGCGATGATCATCCACTATTGTGGTATTACCAGAAATATTATCCGGTGTTAAAGAGTTGTCATTGTGAAATAAAGGATCGATAACGTACCAAGCTAATTTGGCTCGATTCATCCCCGACCTTAAATCGTCTGTAAAAACCGATTCTGGAAAAAGAGAGGTCTGCCCTTGAGGAATAGATGCAGGCACCCACGAAGTAAAAGAACGAATGTCAATAGCACTTTGAGACCCTTCAAAATCATCAATATAAGATGTCCCTTCGTCTCCAATTGCTCGGTTGAACCCTGGCATTAAATAAGCTGCTTCTCCAGAAAATGAAACGCTGGATTTCTTTTTGGTGTTTATCCCTGGAATTTTATCGATCAGCTTAGTTAAGTACGGTACTTTTTTTCTGAAATCTCCATTTAACCCAAAAATAGTGTTTGAAATTGGTTCATCGCCCTGATTCACTTTTTGAGTGAGGGGACGCTCCGTTAAATTCATTACAGTTGCACCTAAATTAAAGTCTTTGTTTACTCGATAATCCATGTGTGTTCCCATCAATGTTTTAGACTGGATGCTGAATAGCGAATTACTTTCTAAAGAGATTTTAATTGGTGTCCCTGAACTCAATATACCGTCATTCAAAATTTTGACACGACCAAGGTTATAATCAACTGTATAGTCCTGTCCCTCGGTCAGGGTTGAACCTCCGGCGGTAACCTGAACGGAACCTCTTGGAATATTAAAAGCATTTAAAGCAATTTCAGAACTGGAAGAAGACTCGTAGGTCCCTTTCAATTTGTACCTATTCAGTTCTGGTATTTGTCGTGCTGCTGTTTGAGTTGAATCATAAAGCGCTTGATAAACAATTTGACTTCTGGTATTCGTGTCAATTCCGTAACCCGTTAATTCTTTATTCAGGTGATAACCGAACGGTTCTACTGTGGTAAAATAAACCCTGCCGTTTCGGGTGTTAATGGTGCCTCCATTCTGAATTTTGCCATTTTGATCTGTTAAGGGCACGAAATCAAAAACCCCGTCAGGATTATCCATTTGCTGCGCATTATAGCGA
>Ga0315332_10002262_pt1 | contig 10692 bp, 10 predicted proteins | sample M110034915metaG_FD_203455 | JGI IMG/M metagenome (GOLD analysis project Ga0315332, IMG submission 203455) | Ammonia-oxidizing marine archaeal communities from Monterey Bay, California, United States - M1 100m 34915 | ecosystem: Environmental > Aquatic > Marine > Intertidal zone | place: USA... | reverse complement strand
TAGATCCTCATAGGTCAAAGGACCGCCGCTAGCCGATGAGGTTTTTGTCAGTGAGGGGATGTGATCCGAGCTGTTCGGATTTCCCTGTTGTGTTCCGCTAACGCCGGAATTTTCGGAGTGGGTAGCCAGAATCGAGCCGGGCAGGATCGCTTCGGCCATTTGCGGAGGTGCAAAGGCAGCACCGAAAACCGAGCCGGTTGTGCCCATTTGCAGGGCAGAATTCGTTGGTCCTGTCGCATGGACCGGTGTGGTCGATGAGTCAGGAATCGCGTGGTAGCGACGGAACGGCAGTGCGGCGAGCGTGCCGCCAGAGACGATCAGAACGCCAAGTGTGAGAGTTCGCAAGGGAACGGGTCCGGAGCTGGAGTGAGCGAAAATCGCCGCCACCGGGCCGAAAAAGCTGGGCGTAGGCGCGTCTACCAGCTTCGTCCATGAATGCTATGTCAAAATGCTTCGTGCATGAAGGAGATTCGGCAGATCTGATTAGCCAGCATCACGGGAATCGCCGTTTTTTCTTTGCCCCCCAAATCGCTGGTCATCCGAACTGAAAAATCGTTAAACCTTCCCACCTTCGTTCTGCACCGTTTGACTGATAACATTTGCAGTAGCACCGCTCTGATTTACTCAATTTGATATGGACAGCCATGGAAGCCGGAATTGTTGGCTTGCCCAACGTTGGCAAGAGTACCCTGTTCAATGCTCTGACCAGCTCACAAGCAGCACAAAGCGAAAATTACCCGTTTTGCACGATTGAACCCAATGAGGGAATCGTCAACGTCCCTGATGAACGTCTCGGACGGATCACAAAATTTATCGTTCCTCAGAAAACGATTCCGGCAACCCTCAAGTTGGTCGACATTGCTGGGATCGTGAAAGGCGCTAGTGATGGTGAGGGGCTTGGAAATAAGTTTCTCAGTCACATTCGCCAAGTGGACGCCATTGTCCAAGTCGTGCGTTGTTTCGAAGATCCCGATGTGATTCATGTTTCAGGTGAGGTCGATCCCATCGCGGATATCGAGATCATTGAAACAGAATTGATGTTGGCCGATATGCAAACGCTCGATAACGCACTCAGCAAGGCACAGCGAACGGCCCGCAGTGGTGACAAAGAGGCAAAGCTGAGAGTAGAGGTGATTGGGAAATGCAACCAGCATCTCGAGACGGAATCGCCTTTGAGAACCCTGGAACTGAATGAGGCTGAAGCAGCAGCTATTTCCAGTTATGGCCTGATGACCGCAAAGCCAGTGCTTTATGTCGCCAATGTGGATGAGCTGGATCTGGAAGGCAAAGATCCGTTGGTTCAACGTGTTCGGGATCATGCGAAAGAGAGTGGTGCTCGAGTGGTGTGCGTGTGCGCAAAACTCGAAGCAGAAATAGCAGAACTTGATGAACAGGATCGAGCTGAAATGCTGTCCGAGGCTGGGCTGGAATATCCTGCTCTTAGTCAGATCGCCCGCGAGGCCTACCATACTCTTGGCTTGCAGAGCTACTTTACTGCGGGTGAAAAGGAAGTTCGTGCATGGACAGTGCATGTTGGTGCTACTGCGCCGCAAGCTGCTGGTGTGATTCATACCGACTTTGAACGAGGGTTCATTCGGGCTGAGGTTTATACCTTGGATGATTTGGAAACACACGAGAGTGAGAAAGAAATTCGACAAGCAGGTAAACTGCGTGTAGAAGGAAAAAACTACGTCATGCAGGATGGTGATATCTGCCACTTCCTGTTCAACGTTTAAAACTGCTGACGAGCCTGTCCGCCAAATGCGGGGCCGCCCTGAGTAGAAAACATTCGTTTCCCCCTTTGAGGTTTTCATGAATAAGATGTTGATCCCGATTTTATTTGCCATTGGCACCGCTCTTTTCTGGGGTTGTTACGGTCCCACTATCGGAAACGCACAAACACCACGAGTTGATGGCAAGCCTCTGTTGCCGCCCGAGGGTTGGACCCCGTTCAAGCCTTATGTCTTCATCGGCATCGCGTACCTTGTCATTGCGGTCGCAGGTGGTCTGGTCATGATGAAGGTCAAAGGTGACAGTTTCAGTTTCACTGGCGCCCATTTTCCAACGATGAAGTGGGGATTCCTTGCAGGTACCCTCGGTGCGGCGGGAGCTCTTTGCTTGACGACAGCCATGATGACCAGTCGCGGAAATGCGTTGCTGGTGATGCCGATTGTGTTCGGAGGGGCCGTGTCGGTGACTGCGATCGTTTCAGTGATTCGATTGCATGACTTCAGTACGGTAAGTCCGTTGCTGTGGGTAGGTATGCTGGTTACCGTCGCGGGCGTTGTGACCGTTGCCATGAATACTCCCCACGGGCACGCGCCGGCGAAGCCAAAGACAGACGTGGTGGAAACTGCCGCAGGTAACGCAACGAACGCTACGGAATCAGTGGTAAGCGACACGTCGCAAGGATCCGGGGAAGCTTAGGCGGATGGCTTTAGAGAACTCCGATCCAGTGGAACAGGTGCGTGCCATCGACACCGAGGTGACGCACGTTTGGATGATACGCACTTTCCTCAAGCATGCAGACGAGGCTGAGGATGATGAGGATTTGCGCGCGATCGTGCGTGATCTGTACGATTTTATCCTAGCCGTAGGACCGTTGGACGAAGTGGAAGATCCAGCGGTCTATTTGAAAATGGCCAAGAAGAAAGCATCTAAACTGCGTCGTGCCACTGAGCTGTACGAAGAGATTCAGCCTGAAGTCAGTGGTCACACCAATTTTGTCATGGCGGCGCGCTCATTGAGAACCGCTGTGGACCGGATTCTTGCCGTGATCAAGTCGCGATAGATCCCCTCGTGGAAAAACTATTCGCGGCCGGGGTGGTCAACACGAAACTGGATCAGTCGTTGGGAATCGACTTCGGTGACGTAGATCGTTCGCCGATCGGGGCCACCAAAGCAAAGGTTGCTGGGACGTTTTCCCAGCACCGGCACCTCCCTCAGAATCTCACCGCTCGGCGTCATCTTGATCACCGTGCCCTTTCCGTGTCGAGTGATATACAGGTTCCCCTTGATGTCGCAGCGCATTCCGTCGAATCCGTGATCGTCGAAATGTCGTATCAAGCGTTTGTTGCTCAGGGTTCCTTCACTGCTCAGGTCAAACGCCCAAACGTTACGCTGCTTCGACTCATTGACGTACAGTGTTTTTCCGTCCGGGCTGACTTCGATGCCATTTGTGGTTCCCATGTCCTGTGCAAGCCGTGTGACAGTGCCCTTGCTGTCGATGCGCCATAAATTCCCGGTTCCTTCTTTCCAGCTGGGATCACTTGCATACAGAGTTTTTCCATCAGGACTCAGTGCCAAATCGTTGGGTTGATTCATGTCAGGATGGTGAGCATGCACGGAGATTTCTTTAGTGCGGGGGTCAACCCGCAGGATGTTGTGCTGCTTGTAGTCTGCAACAAAGAAAGTTCCGTCAGGAGCGAAACGGATTCCGTTTCCGATACTTCCCTCTGGTAATGCTACGAATAAGCTCGCTATGCCTTCGGGGGTAACTTTGCCAATTGTTCCTTGTCTCGCGAAGTTAACTACAAAGACATTTCCTGTCTGGTCACAGGCGGGACCTTCGATGCCGTTCGTGAAATCGTGGGGCCTGGTTAACACACGCGGAGTCCAAAGAGGGTCAGGTGCATTAAAGACGATATTGCTGGAGCCGCCAAACTTGGCTGGTAACGGCATCTGTGTCAGGTTCGACGCGGTGCCTGAGTTCATTTGCCAAGAGCCCGCAAGCGGGAATGTGTCAAGCCTATTCTCGATCTGGGGAGCGTCCAACATCCGGTTACCCTTGGTCTGAATGACCAGTAGATTTGCATCGTCAATCGTTACCGCGCTGCGAGGAACGAGGTGCAACTGACTGTGGGGTTGGCTGGTGCTGTTCTTTTGTTCAACGCCATTGAGCCAAACGCGGGCATCCTTCTGATGGTGGATGCGGATACCGATGGTTGATTCCATGGGGTTCTTGTTTGTACCGAACCATCTGTCGGGTATTCGCACGACACAGCGAAAGAAACGTGATTTTTCTGGAGGAGTGTGAGCGTTCTGCCTGGCAGAATCGGAGGCCGTGGCATCTTTGAGTTCCACCAATTGCCAGTGATCTGTTCTGGGTTCCCGGTCTCTGGTCGATGTGCTGTGTGTACCCGGTTTGCTGTCAGTGTCTGGTGTGCTGTCACCCTCGAATCGAAATGGTGTTCCGCCAATCCACTGGTCGCTGGTCATGGTGGGACACACGAAACGTTCGACATGTGAGATGACTCGCCGCGTTCCTTCGAAATGACTGACGTAGGGCCAGCGAGCGGGGTTGTACATGGTGTCAGTCATGTCTCGCATCAACACGACATTTTTTCCATTCCTTGCCATTTGTCGCAGGCCAAACGGTCGTCCCAGGACGCACATGTTGGTGTGAACACCAGTCAGCACTACATTTTTGATTTTTCGCTGGGCAAGGATATTCCAGACCTCGTCACCCCGGTCACTGATATAGTCTTTTTGTGAATCGATGGTGATTCCAGCGTTCTGCCGTTGCCAAGGCATGTTGGGGTTGCGCCCCATTTCAGTTAGCTTTTTTGCCCATGCGGCATGCACCGATCTGTCGTCGTCTTCACCACCGTCTGATTGATCAATTGGATAGGCGGCCTTTTCTTCTGCTGGGATCGCGGAGCACCATGAACGAATGTCGGTTGGTTGATTCTTTGCGTGCGGGGCAGCAATTGCGCGACGTCGAGCGGGATGGTCCTGATAGGCGTCCATGCAGTCACTCGGTGCGTGGATGATCGTTACGCCTTTGCCCCGGGCAGATTTCAGAACAGCATCAAGACGTGGCAGCAACTGCTGAAGGCGTGCAACCGCATTCGGACTGTGGTGATAGTCCCAGACATCGCACACGATGATTGCAGTTTCGGTGGGAGTCCATTTTTCATCGCGGCTGACCACGCTGAATTTGTCGGGATCACTCGGTGCCGGACGTTGTAGCTTCAACGAAACTTCGAGGTGTGCGACTGGAAGAGCGGATGCTTCTGAGAGAACCGGTGCGTCTGATAAAACGCGGGATGCTGGTGACAAGATAAAAGCCAAAGCGAGGGCAGCAAGCGGGTGTGCAGAGATTAGATCGAAGGCGGGGATTGGCTTTTTCAGCATTGTTTTCTCTTTTCGTTATCGGTGCAGTGGCGGGAGGATGGACTTTGCCGCGGAAGCAATCCCCTGTTTCACATGATAACAGTCGTGAAACAGTCACTGTTCGTCTCACTTGGCATGAAATTTCCGTTCAAGCCAAAACGGTCTAGCGATTAATGGCAGGCACGTGTTACAGACAGGCTCCATGAGTCATTTTTCGATTGAGGCTGCTTTTGACTGCTGATACCATTCCGTCCTGCTACCGCCATTGGCCGTGCAAAAACCTGTTTTGGGTTGCATGTGTCCTGGCTGTCGCATGCACTGGGTGTGTCCGGCGGCGGATGACGGTTCGAACCAGTCCTCCGGGAGCAACCGTTTCGATTGACAATCAAGTGATCGGAACTAGCCCTGCTGCCACTAGTTTTGTGCATTATGGCACACGCGAATTCCGGATTGAAAAAGACGGGTATCGCACCGAAGTGATTCGCCGGAAGATCAAACCACCTTGGTACGAGTGGCCAGGAATTGATTTTTTCTCAGAAACATTGTGGCCCGGTGAACTACGCGATGAGCGTATCATAGACGTGCAGCTCGCACCGAAAGAACTAGAGCCGGCAGAAGATTTGATGAATCGCGCTGATACACTACGTAGTCAGTCCAAAGCCGGAATCATCACCGCACCTCCTTGATCTGTTGACCATGTCGTATTCGAAAACGAGCGTTCTTTTCGCGCCCGTTTTGATTTTGGCGCTCCTGTCGCCTTCCTTGCTCGGTTTTGATTGCCTTGCTTTCCGTGATGTGGCATTTTTTTACACGCCGCTGTACGACTATGTCGCCGAACGTTGTAGTGAAGCGTGGCTGCCACTTTGGAATCCCCTGGATCAGACCGGGATGCCTCTGATTGGGGAAACGACATCAGCGGTGCTGTATCCGCTGCGTTACCTGATGTTTTCTCTGCCGATCTCGACCGAGCCAGCCATGGCTTGGTACGTGGCGGTGCATTTGATGATCGCATCCATGGCGGCAGGATTACTGGCTCGTTGGGCCGGTTGCCGACCGTTCGGTGCCACGATCGCGTCGTTGTTGTACCCGCTGTCTGGGTCGGTTCTGTTCCTGTACACCAACCCGCCTTTTTTAGTGGGGGCCGCTTGGTTGCCGATTGCTTTAGGAGCCATGCTGCTTCCTCAGGTAGGAAACCGGCGATTTCGAATCACTGTTGCCGGTTTAGCGATGGCAATGATGATTCTGGGTGGTGATCCGCAGTCAGCATTGCATGTGATGCTTGTGGTTTCTGTTGTTGGGCTAGTGCGTCTCGCCAAGCGGTCGGCAGATCGAATCGATGGGGTTGCGTTGGTTGGTGTCCCCATGCTCGCCGCCATCCTGTCGGCACCTCAACTGGTGGCATCCATCAGTTGGAGCCAGCAGAGTGAACGACTGCAACCGGTGATGAGTGAATCGTGGATGGATCCGCCCCAGGTCAATGGGATGCGTTCTCAGGCATTCCAATATTCTTTGCCGCCTTGGCATCTCGCTGAAATGGTAACGCCCAATGCGTTTGGATCTTTTATACCGATCAACCAGCGATTCAGTCGTTTGTGGGCAGGGGATGGGCGTGCATGGACACCTTCGATTTACATGGGCGTGGTGGCATTCCTTGCCTTGTGGATTCGATTGCGGTTTCGCCATGAACGCTTTTGTGGACCATGGTTGGCACTGTGTTGGATTTCGTTTTTGTTAACGCTTGGGCATTTTGGCTTGGCGTGGTTGGTCCAGTCAGGAACAGGCCGTCTGCTGAATTACGATAGTGCCATCGGTGGACCTTACTGGTTTCTGTACCAATTTCTGCCGGGTTATGATTCGTTTCGTTATCCAACCAAGTGGTTGCCGTTCTTCGCCTTGGCCGTGACCATGGTGACAGCGCAAATGTTCGATCGTCTGTCTGAGGAGCGACATGCAGTTTTTGCATCCCGCGTTTCGGCATCAGCCTTATGGCTTGCGGTTGGAACGATGGGCACCGCGATCGGAATTCAGATTTACCGATGGATGTTTTTTGAGGACTTGCGTCTCGTTCAAGGCACCAGCGATTCGTGGTGGGGGCCAATCAATGTGCTTGCAGGGTTGTCGCAATTAACAACGTCTCTTTTTCATTCCATGATTATTCTGCTGGCCATTTCATTGATCTTAAGGTTTCTGGGGCGATCCAAGGATAATCGCAGTCGCTGGGCAATGGCGGCGATCGCGGTGGTTTGTCTGGATCTCGGAATCAGTGGCCACGGCATGGTGCATCAGGTGTCCACCGCCGAGGTCAGCGAAGCGGTTCTGGCTTTGGGGCGACCAGCACGAACCGAAGGAAATCGCTGGATGCGAACCAAGACAGGTTCTGGTTGGCCTGCGGTGTGGACCCAAGGCAGCAGTGATGACCGTCTTTTGGAAGTTGAAGCCAGCAGTCGAGTGGCATGGTTCGGTCGTTGGCATCTTACCGCTCGGGTTCACATGCTGAACAACATGGTTTCCATTCGCAGTCGGAACATGGCTGTGTTCTGGCAAGCGATCAATCAATTGACTGCTGAATTGGAAGTGGGTGAGCAAGTTCGGTTGTGGCGTTCGTTGCGGATCTGGTTGGCGATGGAAGGTTTCGTACATGCCTCTGATCACGTTGATGTGGTCAATGTGAAAGGCAGGAAACTGGATTTGGTCGATCTGTCCTCCCGCTTTGAAGGACACAGGAGTGGTTTGAATGCATATCAGACTTGGGAGTTTTCTTCCAAACGTTTAACGCCTGCTATCTTGACTGATCGATTTCAGCAGGCAGGTTTTTTGCTCGATGAAAATGGTCAGCCTGATCCGAAACGCCAAACTCCTGTGGTTCAGTTGGTGGGGGATTCCAAGGCCACTGTGATTGATGATGACTGGCAGACCGGCAAGCCCTGGATTGATTCAAAAGCCTTTTGGAAGGCGAAGCGATTGCAGCAAGAACCTGATTCAACAGTCTATCAGGTGCAAGCTGAAACTCCGTTGTTGATCACGCGACCCATCATTCAGGATGGCAATTGGCACGCACGTTTTAGATCAGTTGAACCGGAAGCAGTTTTTTTTAAGTTTGACCGCAGATCATGGCGGACAGTGGAGGTGCATGGCGTTGACGGAATCACTCAGGGAGTGATCTTGCCAAGCGGTCAATGGTGGGTGGAATTCTACTATCAACCTTGGTGGTTGCCTTGGGCACTGCTCACGTGTTTTATCGGTTGGGTGGCCACGATCATCTGTTTCATTCTTTGTCAAAAAGATTGTGGGGCCACTGTCCCTGACGCTCCAGTTCCAGCAGAAGATGTTTCGTGCTGATGCCGCCTTTGGCACTGTATCCTTGCAGGTTGCCTGAGGTGGAAACGACGCGATGGCATGGAATGATTAGCAGGATCCGATTGCGTGACATGGCCGCTCCCACGGCACGACTTGCTCTTTCATTGCCAGCCAGTCCGGCAAGTTCTTTGTAGGTAATTGTGTTGCCAAATGGGATCTCAAGGCAGTGTGCATACACTCGTTGTGTGAAGGGTGTCCAGCCCGTGGGATCGAGCACAATGTCATGCCAAGAGACGTTTTTGCCTTCGAAGTAATCCTGCAGCCGTGTGTCAAGCATGCCGACCTGCTTTTGGAGGGCCGATGCGTCCTGTTGGGCTTGGTCGCTCGCTGGTGTTTGCCAACTTAGTTGGTGCAGGCCCTTGGTTGTCCAGTGTGACCAAAGTGGGCCTAAGGGACTGGCGTGCTGTGTTGTCAGAACGTTCCTGATGCGTGGCTTTGACGCTTTGGATCGAGGCATGAAAGTCAAGCCTTCTCACTTGCCGATGCAGAAACGGCCAAAAACGCGATCAAGGATGTCGTCGGTGTAAACAGTCCCTGTCACTTCGCCAAGACATTGGGCGACGGTACGCAATTCAGCAGACACGAACTCGTGCCCTTCCTGATGAGTGGTTAATTGAATTGCCTGTTGAATCGCAGCGATTGCCTGGTGCAGAGATTGGCTGCAGCGGGCCGCCGTGCCAACGACCGAACCTATCTCTTCAGCATCATGCTGCTTTAGATTCTCGCAGATTGACTTCTTTAGACGATCGATCCCATCACCATTCAATGCACTGCACTGAATCCAAGGCGGGTTGATCTCAGGCAGGTTGGGGCCGGAGTTCAGGGTCGAGTCCATGACCGCGTCCATTTTGGTGGCGACCCAGAGATCAATGGTCTTCGGGTTTCGCGTGCGATTTGCCAATTCTTCTAATTCAATCGCGTTGGCAGCGAAGTCATCACTGCTTGAATCGACGCACCACAGTCGTACACGAGATTCACTGGTTGAGCGTCGTGATTGAGCTTGGGACCGCAGTGAGACTTCTGTTTCTGCCTCCTCGATACCTGCAGTGTCGATCAGGGTCAGGTGATTGCCCTCGAACTCGATATCAACCGTCACTGTGTCACGTGTTGTACCAGCTACCGGAGCCACAATCGCCACCTGTTGATCGGCCAGACGGTTGATCAAGCAACTCTTGCCTGCATTGGGAGGGCCACATAGTGCTACGGTGATGCGAGCAGAACCACCACCGCGGTTCTGCATCAGGCGAAGAGTTTGCTCAAGCTCAACGGCAATGGCAGACAGGCGATCCACAAGATCCTGATCACTGATAAATGAGATGTCTTCATCGACAAAGTCGAGCCCGGCTTCGACATCAGCAAGCAGGTCCAGCAGCGTGCTTCGCATTCGTTCCAGAGGTTGAGACAGATTACCGCTGAGTTGTCTGAGTGCGTGATCGAGTGTGCCACGTTGTTCTGCTTCGATGACGCCCAATACCGCTTCGGCTTGCGTCAGGTCGAGTCGACCGGCCAAAAAGGCACGCATGGTGTATTCACCAGGGCGGGCTGGTCGTGCACCACAGCGACCAGCTTTGTCAACTAATCCCTGTAGCAGTGGCAGTGAACCATAGGTGTGCAGTTCTGCTGAGGGTTGTCCGGTGTAACTGCGGTGGGTGGGCCACACCATCACATCAACGGCAAGCTTTCCAAGAGGGCTTCCGAGATCAACATGGGTGGAGAGTCGCTGGGGTCTTTTGATTCCCTCACACTGGACGCCCATCTGTTCGAGGATGGCCACGGTTTCACCGCCGGACATTCGGACAACACCACGGGGTGCAGGTGATGTCGGCGAGGCAATCGCGACGATCGTATCATCAGCATCAAGCAGAGTCATCTTCGCAGGATCCGTGTAGAGTTCCGAATCACTGTGTAGCGATCGTGGCGACGTTTTGGTCACGAGCCGAAAACGACAGGGAAGAACTGCTGACGCTTGCACCGGCCTGTCGCAGCGCATCGACCACGGCCTGTTGAGTTACAAGGTCACGCATGATGATAGGGGCCTTGCTCTGGTCTCCTGGGTAAATCACCAGTAGGGGAATCGACCGGGAATCCAGTTCGCTGAGCTTCTGCTTGATCTTCTCGTCAGGATCGGTCCAGTCAGCGTACATGGCGACCGCTCCCAGTTCGTCCATTACTTTTCGGGTCTTGGCAGTATTCAACGCGACCTCGTAATTGACAATGCAG
>Ga0315332_10002254_pt1 | contig 10718 bp, 5 predicted proteins | sample M110034915metaG_FD_203455 | JGI IMG/M metagenome (GOLD analysis project Ga0315332, IMG submission 203455) | Ammonia-oxidizing marine archaeal communities from Monterey Bay, California, United States - M1 100m 34915 | ecosystem: Environmental > Aquatic > Marine > Intertidal zone | place: USA... | reverse complement strand
TGGTATTTTATTATATGCTCGGTTAGATTTTCTAATTTGTTTAGTCGCTTCAACCCCTCCCATATTAGGCATTTGTACGTCCATTAGAATGAGGTCATAATCATCAGATTGGAGCATACTAATTACCTCTATTCCGTCATTTGCAAAATCAAAGTTATTATACCCCCAATTGTTGAAAATAGTTTTTATAAGAAGTTGATTAATCTCATTATCTTCAGCAATAAGCAATCTCGAACTTAAATTAATTTGAACAACGCTTGATTTCTTTTTTTTATCGTTAAATATCTCTTTTTCAGCACCAATCGGTAATTCTATTTCAAAAAAGAACGTACACCCATTTATTGCATTTGGCCTATATGCAATCTCCCCTCCCATTAATTCAATTAAGTTTTTAGATATTGTTAATCCAAGACCTGTTCCTTTACTGGAATCTTTAAATTCATGTAATTGTGAAAAAGGTTTAAAAAGAAGATCTTCTTTGTTTTCCTTAACACCAATTCCTGAATCGCATACACTAAAGTTTATTTTGACCATCCCGTTGCTTTCAGTTTTAGAATAACTAATTTTTATTTCCCCGTCATCAGTGAATTTTATTGCATTACTAACCAAATTAATCATAATTTGTTTAATTCGATAATAGTCGCCATAAACATAACAAGCAGTATTTCCTATTTCCTTAAAATTATAATATACCGAATTTTTTGCTTTATGCTCTAGGGTTTTACAAACACTATTAAACAAGTCGTTAAAATCAAAATGATGATATTCTAATTCAATACTTCCTTCTTGAATTTTGCTAAAGTCTAAAATATCATTAATTAACACTGTCATTAAATCGCCAGATTCAATAATTAATTTAAAAAATTTTGAATTTTCACTCGTTTCGGCTTTTTTTCTGATTATATTAATAAACCCTATTATAGCACTTAGAGGAGTTCTTAATTCATGACTCATATTTGCTAGAAATACTTTTTGAAGTTTTTCATTATTCAAGTATTCTTTAGACTGAATAGTTGCATCTAATTCTTTTTGTATTGAAGTTTGAAGTTTTAATAAAATAATAAGAAGAAGAATGGTTATTAACGAGATAAGCGTTAATGCAATTAAAATCGTTTTAAAAAGCAATTTAGATGTTCCCTCAAATAATTTATTTTTTGAATATTTTATTAAAATATAACCAAGTGCATTTAGTTCTCTATCATGCATTGTGTAAAATGTGTTGACGGTTTCAGAACTTTCATAATGATATATTTTATTCATTGTTTTATCTGGAATCTCACCTAACCCCGTTATTTTAGATAAATCTGCTGAAAAAAATGCAATAGAAACAATGCTAGAATCAATGGAGTAATATCTAAGAATTAGCTTTTGTAAATTCAACGTATCATCCAAGAGTATGCTAATAGCGGCATCCTTCTCAACGGATTTTAAAACAAATTCTGATTTAGCATAAACATCATGGACTAACTCAACCTTATGAAGATTGAGAATTTCATTAATAGCAATTCCAGAGATTGCCGAGGTAAAAGCAATAGTTATAATTATAAACCAATACCTCTTGTTACTTAATAATGTTATTATTTTTTTAATACCTGATTTTACCATTCGCAAGGAACTAGAACTAAGGAAGTAATTATTTCATTTTCAGCAATTAAAATTGCCATTTTATCGGCATTAGAGCAATTCTGATGAAGATTTTTAATTAAATTAAAGGAAGACTTATACGCAGCTAGATTGGTAGTTTTTAATTCAAACTGAATGGCCACTAGTTCTTCATATAAGTCTAATATTTTACTTTTTCTTTCCGTGGCAGAGGATATTTTTGGCAACTTTTCAATTTCAATTAGTATCGAACTTAAAATCAAATATGTTATCTCATTAACTAATTTTTCCTTGGAAATAGAATATACACTAAGACTATCAAACCGCTGAGATTGATACTCACAACCATTAATAATTATAAACTCAAAATGCGTTAAAGTAATTTCAGCACTATTTAAATCATCATTAGCTATGTCATCGAATAGCTTTCCCCAAATAAAAGATGCAGATACAGGTAAGTCGTCCCTATTAATTGGACGATAACTCGCAGACAAACAGGTGCTTGTAACGAGCAGACAACTTGCTGCAATGATTATGATAACTTTTGTCAAAATTCAGCTGAAACTCTAGTAATTAAACGATTATTATTGAAGTCATCAATCTCATTAAGCACATTATAATCAACCGAGAAATTGAAGCTTTTATTAATATGGAAATTCATTCCAAAAGATATTGTTGACCATTCTACTTCTCTAGAAATCAATAGATTAATGTCATTTAGAAGATAATCCCATCTTAATTTTGGAACAATACTACTACACCATTTATTTTCTTTAAACTTAATCGGTTTGGATATCTCACACATAATTCCGGAAACATTGTCATTTGCAACAAATCCTGAAACAAGTGATTGATAATTTTTCTGTGTAAGTATTGCATAGCTCCTTAATTCTATAAATTTTGTGGTAGCTTTAAAATCAATTCCAATAGAATTAAATGATAAATCATAATAGGTGGAACTATTTATTGATGATAATGTGTCTCCCTCATTTATCAAACCATTAGCATAACTAAAACCAATATTCAATTTTTCTCCAAATCCTGGAAAAACACTAACTCTTGAATTAAATGTTTTATTTTCATTCATATCCCACGATGTATACCCACTAATATCCCAAGCATCATATCCATTACCTAATGACATAACGTAGTTAAGTCCCCAATTCTCGCCATGTGATAAAAAACCGTCTAATCTTATCCCTTTTTCATTGTAATGAGTTGGGTAAGCTCCAGATGCTAAAGGCATAAGAGAGAATAAATTTTGAGCCCCAAGCCAATCTTGATTATGAATCCCAAAGGGGCTCCAAAACGTTCCTACAGAAATATTGGCATAATTCTTATGAATTTTCCAATTTGCATTCGCTTCTGTCAGGACAATTGTCAAGCCACCTGGACCTGCCATACCTGTTCCCGCAGGTGATGCCACTAAATGAAGCTCCATTAATATAGAAGTATTTTCAGTTAGTTCTGAACTTATCCATAGCGCTTCATCATTTTGAAATGATGAGTTATTTGTATTTGGCACTAACACTTGACCAGGCATTCCCATTCCATTAAAATTTGAAGCAGTCCACTGAGGTGAAGGACCTGCGAATACAGCATTTACGTATCCGTGAATAGAGAAAAATGCCACCGGAGTAATGTATTTACCACCAGGGATTTTCCATTGAAACTTACTATCATAAATGTTTTGAGCACAAGCTATAGTTGAACTCATAATAATTAACAAAGTTATTAGTCTAGTATTATTTAAAATCATAATTACGTTTTTGTTAACCTATATCAAGTGTATATAGTTCCGCTTTACATCGACTTAAATAAAGCTTTTAAGTGACTAATCCGAACGTAAGAACCATTATCATATCCTTGATAAATATATTATTTATCGCTAATGTGACAACATACATGAATGTAACACCTTGACAAGTTAAAATAATTTAAGCAACTAACAAAAGTTACACTGCTAATTATTTGCAATAATCAATATTAAATAAGATTGCTGTTGCTGAGATTTTTATTTTCTTCTTTAAAAATTTAGTAGACGCAATAATAAAGTTAGCTTACCTCAGGCGTTCCTTATTTGAAATGAAAATCTCTTGTATTAGAAGAAAATAATTAAACGAAACTAGGTTTGGATTTTTATTTATACTGTTGATTCGGGCTAAAAGAATGCTCAATCAAACTCAAAATAATGAAATTATTCTTTTTTCTTGCCAAACATATTTCTAAAAAACTTACCAAATGAGTCAAACTCGACAGTATAAAATAAACCAATACCCTGCGTATACTTAATGTTATTTGTGGTAACATCATTATAATCATTCGATTCACTGTAAACCCTTGCTCGCATCTTACCGTCTTTACTAATCTTATACTCTAAATCAAAGTCTCCTGCGATTCCTGATGAGTTGGAAGAAGAACTATTCTCTCCTGTTACCCCAACATTAGTCTCCACTGTTATCCTGTCATTAAATAATTGGGTTGAGAGAGCCACTTCAACCTCACTTGCAGCCACTTCATTGCCAGCTCTGTAATTCACCCCAACATCAAAATCATCACTAATTTGCGAAAGCCAGTTACTTAATTGGCTTGATAACAATTCCGTAGAAGTTGAACTCCCTGCTCCTCCAGCATTAAATCCACCTCTGTCAGTTAAAGGTACAAAGCGATTAATAATCAGTAAACTAAACATTTGTTTGTTCATTGAACTATTACTGTTAATAGCAGTTTTAAAATCAGTATTAGTTTTTTCCGTTGAATTTGGTAAATCGATGTCAAAAGCTATTTTCGGATTACTCAAACTCTCTTTCATTTTCAGATGGCAGTCAACAGCAACGCGTTTACCAGTCGTATCTAGACTAGATATTCCTAGATCTTTAAGTGATGCTTTTAATTTATATATAGCAGTAACATCAAGTACCGCTTCTAGTGGGTCTCCATCAAAAGAAATCGTGCTACCAGATGCCACTAAAAATTTCTTATTAATTACATTCTCCAATGTAAAAAGATAATCACCATCAGTAATTTCATAATTACCATAAATATTAAAATCTCCCGAAGGGCTGATTTCCATTTTGATTTGTCCTTGCCCTTGTGTTTTTATAATGTCTCCAACATCTTCATCAAATATTATTTGCATTTTAGCCTCAGGTGTTACCTCCAAATCAAAAGTCATTTCCATTCCATCTAAATCAACTTTATATTCTTCTTTTTCAGAAAGCAGCGTTGAATCTTTTATGACAAACTTGATATAATCTATTTCTGAATATTCTTTTGAACCATCAAGTGGAATATATAAATCTGTGCCTTTTTCAGTGCGTACATTAATATCCATTTTCATAGTTTCTGCGTATCCACTAACGTTTACAACACCACTAATGTATGCGTCTCCATAATAAACAGGGTTGTCTTCTGCTACTGTATGCAAAGACTCAAAGAACTTAGGGAAAACGGCAATATCAAAATTCATGTTTTTGAAGCCTTCATGAATAATTGTCCCCGTTGCTTTAGCTGTGCCGCCATGTCGATCTTCTATTGTAATAATATCAAAACCGAACCAATCTTCCTCAATTGTAATGAATTCATTTCTGAGCGTATAATACGTATTAATGTAATCGACATTTATTCCAGCATCAATAAGATTTAATGTTCCTTTAACTTTTGGATCAGATAAAGTTCCTTTAATTTTTAATGCCCCAGACAAATCTCCTTTGATATCTGATAGTATACCCCGTACAAATGGCTCAAACTTTTTTAATCCTAGCTTTTTCATAGATAAAATGATATCTAAGTTTTCGATTTTCGATTTCGGGTTGTAGCTTCCTGTAAAAGCAAACTCTTTTCCGAAATCGCCATTTGTTTTGATTACTCGGTCTTCAGCAATCCATCGTGCATTTATGTTTCCTGTTAGAAGTGAATCTCCGTTTACCACCAATTCTTTAAGATTTAAATCAGCAGAAAAAATAAGCTCATTGTAAGGGTCTGAAAATACTGCATTGCCATTTGCTATACCAAACAGAGAAAGCCCTATTCCTTTATAAAATTTATCAAACGTTTCTAGCTTAACATTTTCCGCCAAAAGCAATATTTTATCCTCAGGATTTTCGGTGATCTTACCATCTATAGTTAGCTTCTGTAAAGCGTTTTGTAACTGAAAATTCTTTACAGAAATACTTGTAGAGTCAATTTCGACTGAATTATTCTCTTTTAATCTCCAGTGTAAACCATCAAGCGACACATCAGAATTTGTTAGACCAAAGTTAAATTTACTAGAACTCTCACACAATAACATTCCATCTATACTAGCGTAGTTTAGAGCAGAGTCTTGATTATCAAAAGATGTTTCAAAAAGAAAACGATTATCAACCCCTTTGGTGAAAAACTGATAGTTTAAGAAAATTAAACTATCACCAAACAATATTTTATCGGAGGTAATATTCGCTTTAAGAACTCCGCTATCGCTTAATACTTCTGTGCTGAAATTATTAATAATAGCATTTGAATACTGTAACTGATTACTTGTTACTGTATGAACAAAACTGCTGTCTCGTGAGTCAAGATTTCCTGAAATATTTAATGGCTCAATAATATCAAGCGATGGAAGAAATATATCAGTTGCTTCTTGCGTATTCGCTACCTCAAATTCGTAACTGAAATAGACTGAATCAGGTGACTTAACTTCTTCATTAAAAAGCGTTGGCAACGATTGATAGACCATATGGCTGACAGATTGTGTTATGTCAACCATTTTAAAAGTTCCAACAATTTCACCGTTAACCATGTCGGAAACTAATTTTAGTTTTCTAGCAACGCTATCACGAGATGCAAATAGCTCTATGTCGGCAATAACCATCTGTTTATCTTTTTGCTGATAATCAGTCTTATATACTCCAATATATCCCTCAATATCGTCTATAGAATTCGCTTTAAAGTCAGCTGTAATAAAGGTAGAAATATTACAATTACAAGAATCGGATGCAATGTTAAGCGCACTTAAATTGGCGTTTTGAACATTTGCTACGAATTGAAACTTAGGAAGTTTAGTCTCAAAATCTACGACACCATCAAACCGTAAAAAAGCATTTTTATCATCAACGACAGTATATCCATTAAATCTACTGTTAGAGATCTCTCCCTCCAATTCAATATCTGAGTAAACATAATTTAACAATTCAATCGATTTTATTTCACCAAGTAAATTGGCCTGTATGTCCTCCGGATTAAAACCTGATCCAGAAAGATCAAAGTCGAAAGTTACTGGACCAATGTCAGAATTTTCTATCAACTTGCCTACATCAAAATCAATAGCATAAACTCTTCCATTGTAATAGTTAACCCCCTTCTCGATATTCTCAGTATACCGCATTTTGGCGACTACTGTTCCTAGCAGCGTATTAAGCTTGCCATTCAGCTCGAATTCAGAAATCAGACCTTTATAATCTCCATCAAAAGAAAACATACCGAGCTTTTTAAGCTCATTTGGCAACTCAAGATATTTAGTTTGATTATAGGGTGGCACTTGTACTTCTTCTAGATCTGAATAATGAGTTTTTATCTTTGCATCATCAAAATGAATGAACGTGCTATTAATATCTGGTAATCCAGCAACCTCTATTTCTGCAGTTATTTTAGTGTATTTTTCGAATGCTATATCTAAATCAGAGAGAATAAAGCTATTTATGCTGCCTTTAAAGGCAGATGAAATTATAACTTCTTGATCTGCACCGTTAAGGACTGGAACGAAATAAGCGATGTCAGAAAGGTTCAATTTTGTAGAATCTAGATGAGACTCAATTTGAATTTCATTTATGAAGTTAGAATAATCTTCGTATTTTTTGTAGCTAAAATTCAAGTCTCCAATAATTTCGGATGAATTTGTTATCAAATGTAATTCATCAATAGCAGCGTGAACAGAGCTGATACTTGTCATTGCTGTAAATTTATTTATTTCGAAACCGCTTTTTTCTGTAACATTTAGATTCTCAATTTTTCCAATAAGTGTGTCCCCTATAACATGCATTTTATGGAATGAACCATTGCTAACAATTAAGTCTAAATCTTTAAAATTAATTCCAGAATTGATTGTGTCTATGCTGTTTTCATCGTGATACTTAAAATGAATATTATCTAGCAATAGATTCTCCCCATCTATAAGCCACCTTACGCTTGCTGTAGCCGTATCTTCTGCTGCAAAATGGTCAATTATGAATTGAAGATTCAATTCGTCTTCACCCAAGTATTTCTTTAAATAGAAAGCTGTATTCGTAAGTTCAACGTCAGAAATATTAAAGTAGTTACTGTCCAAATTATAGTTAGAAACATTTAATGAGAAATAATTTACATAAAGTAAAGTGTCTTTATGTAAATCTTTAATTAATACGCCTTCGAGAACAATCGTTTTAATTAGTTTAATATCAACACTTTCTATAGTAACTTCGGTATTTAATTCTTCCGAAAGCTTTTCAGCTAAGTTTTTTGTTATATAGGTTTGCACTTTTGGTGATTTCAACCCAGAATAGGATATCAACAGCAGAAAGATGATTACACCAACCACCCACAATGCTATTTTAACCCACTTTTTAATACCTTTGAAATTAACTTAATTGAAGTTATCAAATTTAGAACAATTGGCTGAACCTATAACGATATTGGCAATAGAATCATCGTGCGATGACACCTCTGCTGCTGTATTAAAAAACTATAAAGTCTTATCGAACGTTGTTGCTACCCAAAAGGTACATAAAAAATTTGGAGGTGTTGTTCCAGAATTAGCTTCTAGAGCTCATCAACAAAACATTATTCCTGTTGTTGACCGTGCGATAAAAGAAGCTGGGGTCTCTAAGGAAGATTTCAATGCGGTTGCTTACACAAAAGGACCTGGTTTATTAGGCTCGCTAATTGTAGGAGGCTCTTTTGCAAAAGGTTTTTCTTCTGGGTTAGAAATTCCATTAATTGAAGTTAATCATATGCAAGCGCATATTTTAGCACATCAAATTAATGGAAACAATGCGAAAAATAGTAAACCTAATTTTCCATTTTTATGCCTTACCGTTTCTGGTGGACATACTCAGATTGTTAGAGTTGATTCTCCCTTGCAAATGGAAGTTATTGGCGCAACGCTTGATGATGCCGCTGGAGAAGCGTTCGATAAGGTTGCTAAAATTCTTGGATTACCTTATCCAGGTGGTCCATTAGTGGATAAATACGCAGCAAAAGGAAATAAACTAAAGTATTCATTTCCAAAAAGCAAGATTGATAAACTAAACTTCAGTTTTAGTGGATTAAAAACGGCTTTCTTGTATTTTATTCGGCAAGAAATAAAAGAAAATAAAAATTTTATTGATGAAAACCTTTACGACATCTGTGCCTCAATTCAGTATACTATAGTTTCAACATTGTTGGATAAGCTTCATAAGGCTGTGTTAGAAACTGGTATAACCGAAATTGCAATTGCCGGAGGTGTTTCTGCTAATTCTAGTTTGCGAGAGACATTACAAAAACTAGGTGCAGAAAATAATTGGACTATTTTTATTCCGAAATTTGAATACTGTACAGACAATGCTGCTATGATTGGCATTGTTGGAATGTACAAGTACAAGGAGAAAAAATTTGCATCGTTATCTTCCAAACCTGAAGCAAGACTTACTTTTTGAAAACCAAACTCCTCATAGCGTCAATACTACTATCAACGAATTTTTGTTTTTCGCAAAGTTGGAAGATTAACAATACTCCTCATAAAGTTAGGACGATAGTAAAAGGAAATCCTTTTTCAATTCTGGCAGGAGTTATTCCATTAACATCTGAATACCGATTAATTACGGAATGTGTTGTTAGTAAAAATCAGTCAATTCAACTTGGGTTTTCATATTTAGGTAAAAGTCCATTTCTTTCATTATTGGAATCGGGGAACAACCTAAACAATGGATTACAACAAAAGTTTATCGTTAGGGGCTATCGGCTGCAAACAAGTCATAAATACTATTTCTCGCAATTTGGTGATAAATTGAATACTTCGGAATATATGGCTCCGCAAGGATTTTATATTTCTCCGCACGTTTCGTTTTCTTCAGCTAAAATATATATGCAGTACTTTCAGGTATATGATATTTGGATTCGGGCAACACAATTTAACGCTAGCATGCTTATTGGTGCACAAGCTTTTCTTGGCAATTTTGCTATTGATGTATTCACTGGAATTGGATATAAACAAAACGAATGGAGCGAACGGTATTCCTCTACTCAAATTCTAATTATCAATCCATCTGACTTGGCGCTTCCGCAAACTTATTCTGGTCCAATAAAATTTAGTTTAGGATTTAATATTGGGTATGGGTTTTAGTTTCCTGTTTCTTTATTCCAAATAAGCTCTGTTATTTGTTGCTCATTTTTAAAGAAAAACTTACCGCCCCAACTATGCTTAATCATTTTGTACTCATCTCCATGGTTGTCCTTGACCACATATCGCTTAGTAATCGTTTTGTTTCCTGATGTTTCAACCTCTTCTGTAACACCCTCTGGATATTTTTGAGCGATGTCATTCTTAAAATCTTCAATTGGTATTTGTTGATTTTCTTGATTTTCTTTCGCTAAACTTTCTCTGCTCGCTTGAATCCCTATCATCTTTCTTATTAGACTTATTCGTTCTTTTGGGTAATCTTGATCTGGTCTCATTGCTAACGCATTTTCATATTCAGTAAGAGCCGCTTCATATTTTTTAAAATTGTAGTGTAAATCTGCTTTGTCAATAACATCTCTATATTCTGATAAAGAGTATTGTTCAGACGAAATTTTATCCAATCGCGCCAAACGTTCTGCTTCTGCTGCTTCTGCTGCTTCTGCTGATCTAACACGCGCTGCTTCTTGGTCTGCTTTAATTAGCGCTAACCGAACAGCTTCTGCTTTATCTGCTGCGGCTTTTGCTAATCTATTAGCTTCCGCATTATCTGCTGCTGCTTTAGCTAATCGTTCCTCTTCTGCTTGGGCTGCTTGGGCTTCTTTCTGCTCATTTGCTAACCGATCTGCTGCTGCTTGGGCTAGTTTATCAGCTTCTGCTTTGTCCGCTAATTCTTTGGCTAATCGTTCCTCTTCTGCTTGCACTGCCTCAGCTTCTCTCTGTT
>Ga0315332_10002252_pt1 | contig 10720 bp, 9 predicted proteins | sample M110034915metaG_FD_203455 | JGI IMG/M metagenome (GOLD analysis project Ga0315332, IMG submission 203455) | Ammonia-oxidizing marine archaeal communities from Monterey Bay, California, United States - M1 100m 34915 | ecosystem: Environmental > Aquatic > Marine > Intertidal zone | place: USA... | reverse complement strand
CCCTTGTTCGGGCTGGGCGCTCGCCGCGAATGGCATTTGATGACGCGGTCGAGATGGCGACCAAGATGCGCGCAGTAGCGAAGCGATATCCGGGTCGCAAGAAGTTGGATGCTGCGGACCTGGGCTTGCCAATACTGGAGGACGTTCGCATCGCGCTCAACGTGACCGAGTGTGATGCGCAGCAATTGGTGGTCTTACGCGGCGATGATCAGCAGATTAAAAAGATGCGTCAGAAGCTCGTTGCGTTGAGCTGGTCGGAGCAGCTGATCGGGCGTTTCTTGTATGCGGTTGCCGATGACAACACGGACTGGAAGTCGCTCAAGGGTGCCGACAAGGGGTCGAAGGCTGGAGTGATGATTGTCCGTACGGAACAATACGGTCTAACCGGTGAGGTGGTTTCCGCTGCGAAGGCTTCCGCAACGGTTACGGAGCTCCAGGAGATGCTGCTCGCGGCAGTCGCTAGTCACCGGCCTAAGGCTGTCGATACACGTCGCCTTCGCCGTAAGGGCATTCGTGATCGGGTGCAGTGGAAGGCAGAAATATCGCCTCCCAAAGGTCGCTGAGGTCGAATCGCGGAACTTCGCCTAGCGAAATCATGGCTGATGATTGCCATGGCATCGGTGGTTTGAGGAAGTGAGAGCTAAGCCAGCGTGAGCACCGATAGTAAGGGTAGGATGCTAGACCAAATCGCTTCCTCGATTACCTTCGGGGGCCACGCATAATGAGCAAGATTGTTCGAGAACTACGCAATTACTACTCCGTAATCGCCGACATCGCGTCGGAGTCGGAGGAGTGGAAGTCGAAGCCGGCTTGGTTGGAGTTCGCTCCAAATAACGTCTGCAATCTTCGCTGCATCATGTGCCAGCAGGCTGATGGCTTGCCTGTTGAGGTGATGAAGAAGGGCGACGCCGTTAAGTTGCTCGATGACATCTTGCCGGAGATGACTCTGTGGACGCCATCTGCGTTGTCGGAACCAATGCTCGCTAACTTTCCGTTGGTGTTGCAGAAGTGCCGCGAGCACGAGGTCTTCCTCAACATGTATTCGAATTGCACGCTGCTCACCGGCGAGAAGTTCGCAGATATGGCCGATCGAGTTCACAAGTTGTGGATCTCGTTCGATAGCCCGCGCAAGGATGTGTTTGAGATGCTGCGCGATCGCGCAGACTTTGAAACCGTCGTTAAGAACGTGCGCGACATCTTGAAGATCGCGACGGAGCGAGGTGTCCCAGTTGGTTTCGTGGCGGTGTTGGTTAAAGACAACCTTGAGCACATTGATGAGTTGGTCGACTTCGTTGCCGACCTCGGTGCCGTCGAGGCCGCTTGCGACTTGCGTATTCAGCCAATGCTCGACAACGCTGTGCGTTGCCGCGATCAGAACGTTTTTGCGGCTTACACCGAAGAGCAGATTTGTGCCTCGTTTGACAAGGCCTGCAAGCGAGCCGAAGAGCGCGGGTTGATCTTTCACATCGACATGGATGATCCCTACCGACGCGCAGTCGTGCCAAGCGCGCCGATGTCGCGTCAGATCACGCCAGAAGTGTTGTCGGTCATGCTTGACGAGGTGCGCGACAGGTTCCCTCACTTCTGTTCGATGGCGAGTAACTACGTCAAGATTGAGCCTAGCGGCGAGGTCTACCCATGCTGTCGCGGTCCGCGTGAGTTGTTGATGGGTAACGTCAACGACAACTCGATGACCGAGATCTGGAATGGCGAGAAGTATCGCGAGTTCCGCCGCAACATGAACAACAAGGACTATGCCGATGTTTGCAGCACGTGTGACGTGCTGACGGCTAACCCCAACTTCGATAAGAGTTGGCTCAAAAAGAAGCAGCCGTCCGACTCTGAAGAGTAGCGGTGCGGCCGCTTGCGCAGGTGGTCGTTAGTCGACCTGCTGCCAAGCGATCGTCTCGCCGGCGCGCATTGGCACCAGCATCTCGTCGCCGAACGGTAGTTCGGCTGGCACACTGAGTTCACGCCGTTCGAGGGTGACCTTGTCCTGATTGCGCGGCAAGCCGTAGAAATCGGCGCCGCGATGGCTGGCAAACGCCTCGAGCTTGTCGAGCGCCGAGACCTGCTCGAATGCTTCGGCGTAGAGTTCGAGTGCCGCGTGCGACGTGTAGATGCCGGCGCACCCACAGTCGCTTTCCTTTCGGCCGCGAGCGTGGGGTGCGCTGTCCGTGCCTAGAAAGAAACTCGCATCGTCACCGGTTGCTGCGGCGACCAGGGCTTTGCGATGGATTTCTCGTTTCAGCACCGGCAGGCAGAAAGCGTGTGGTCGTATCCCGCCGCGGAAGATCTCGTTTCGGTTCCACAATAAGTGGTGTGCGGTGATCGTTGCCGCGACGTTTGAGCCAGCATTGCGAACAAAGTCTACGGCGTCCTTGGTCGTGACGTGCTCAAGCACAATGCGCAACTTGGGGAAGTTGCGCTGCAGTGGCGTTAGGTGTTGTTCGAGGAAAACGCGTTCGCGGTCGAAGATATCGATCGTCTGATCAGTGACTTCGCCATGAAGCAACAATGGCATGTCAACGCGTTCAAGCATCGCCAGTGTCTCGTGGACTTTGCCCCAATCGGTGACGCCGTTCTCTGAGTTGGTTGTCGCGCCGGCGGGATAAAACTTCACCGCGTGCACAAAGCCGGATTGCTTGGCCGCTTCGATCTCGCTCGGCTGAGTGCTGTCGGTTAGGTAGAGCGTCATCAGTGGCTCGAACTGTGCGCCGGCGGGCACCGCCGCAAGGATGCGTTCGCGGTAGCTTGCAGCCTCGGCCACGGTTGTTACTGGTGGCTTTAGGTTGGGCATGACGACCGCACGCGCAAACTGGCGGGCGATGTCAGGGGTCACAGAATTGAGGCCAGCACCGTCGCGAAGATGCACGTGCCAGTCGTCTGGTCGGGTCAGCTCAAGTCGCATTGCACAACCAGCCTACCCGCCTGCGCACGCGTTCCGACTCTCGACTCGGAGTCATCGAAAGTAACTCGCGGTGTTCTTTGTCGGTTCCGTGGTCCTGGGCGCGCTGGAACTCCGCACTAGTGAGCTCCTCAGTGCGTTGTTCCGGCATTTCTGCCGCTCTCTGCGCCAATTCCGGGGTTTGGGTGCGTCGGCTAGCTGTTGGCGTTGGCGGCCCTGGGCAGTGTTCTTGCTCTGTCGGAGAATTGGGCCGGTGGCATGCTGGTTCTGCCAGTTTGAGGTCGCCGACATGCCAGTCTTGTCGGCTCCACATGTTGCGGTGGGGCCAATCATGATCTGAGCATGAGGCATATGCGTGAGCGAGGAGTGATGGACCCGCGGTGGCGTGGTCCGTAGCCTGCACGCGTGCGTGGTGACCACCTGTTCCAATTCGGCTTCTCGCCGTGCCCAAATGATACGTTTGCTTTCTGGGCGGCGGTGCATGGGGCGATCGATTCCTCGATCTCTTTTGAACCGGTGCTCGCAGACATCGAGACGCTCAACGAGCAGGCCGTGTCTGGTCCCTGCGCCCCGGCCGTAACGAAATTGAGTCTGCCAGCGTTGGCTCGCTGTATCGATCGCTATGCAGTGCTCGGTAGTGGCGCGGCGTTGGGGTTTGGCTGTGGCCCGCTCGTTGTTTGTAGCGACCCGGAGATGACGCTCGAAGATCTGCCGAAGTCGCGTGTCGCGATTCCCGGTCATCACACGACAGCCAGTTTGTTGATGGCGAGTATGCTGCCCAAGGCGGGCGAGATCGTCGCGATGCGTTTTGATGAGATCATGCCGGCCGTTGCGTCGGGAGATTGCGATGCCGGACTCGTGATCCACGAGAGCCGCTTTACTTTTTCTGAGCATGGTCTGCGTGAGCTCGCGGACTTAGGTGTCTTGTGGGAGCGTGAAACTGGCGGTCCGTTACCACTCGGTGTGATTTGCGCGCGGCGTGATCTCAGCGAATCAGACTTCTTCGCCATTGAGGCTGCTCTGCGCGATTCCGTTCGGTTGGCGCGCCGCGAGCCCGAACGGGCCCGTGCGTGGATTCGTGAGCATGCGCAGGAGATGGCCGACGACGTCTGTGACCAGCACATTGCGCTTTACGTCAATGACTTCAGCGAAGACCTTGGCGAGGTGGGCCGTGCTGCGATAGATGAGTTGTTGCGTCGTGGGCGGGTCGCAGGATTATTGCCCGCTGGCGGCTCTGCCTATCGGGAGGCTTCCCAATGACCTATCCACTGGAAGTCGCGCTGTGGCTCATAGCTCTGGTCTTAAGCGGTGGGCTTGTCGGCGGTGTGGTCCTGTGGCGATTGCAACAGCCGTTGACGGCGTATCTCCGCGGTTGCGTCCGGGTGACCGTTGTCATGTGTGTGATCGCCGCTGGTGTGCGGTTTCTCCTGTTGCCAACGCTCGCAGCGCTGTTCTTCTCCTCGGTGACGATGGTGTTTGTGCTCATCGTTGGCTTGGTGCGATGGCTGTTGAGCCGGCCGCAGCGGCACTTCTGGCATGTCGTCGGATGGAGCCATCTTGGGTTGTTCACGATTCATCTGTTCGTGACGTTCCCCGTATTCCTTGGTTGGTTCGGTTCGCGTCAATTGCAATCACGTGGATTGGAGCAACGCTACGATGGCCCACGTATTGCGGCTGATGGTGAGATGGCCATGCAGACGTGGGGCACGCTCAAATCCGAGCGCGATGCTGGCGTCCCATCTGTCGGAGGCTTCATTGTCGAGGCCGCGCGCAAGCGGGCGCACAGTGTGCCGAGTTCAGATGGAGTGACGATTCGCACGTATCGCCTCGAAGCGAAAGTCGAAGAACCAGTTGCTGTTGCGGTGCTCGTCCATGGCTTGTTCCGCTCGTCGATGGAGTTGGAGCCAGTGGCGAACATGCTTCGCAATCGCGGTTGTGAATGCTGGCTAGTTGACCAGCGCAACCACGGTCGCAGCACGAGGGCACCGTTTACTGGTGGTTTACGAGAGAGCGACGATGTTGTCGCGGTCGTCGAATATGTGCGTGCGCAACCGGGTCGAGCAAAAACTCCGCTAGTTTTATTCGGCGTGAGCCTCGGCACGATCGCCATTTCTTTGGCTCTCCCACGGATAGACAACGTGGCAGGCGTTTTGCTAGACGCTCCGATCGACGATCTCACTGCTGCCGCACACCGTATGATGGAGTTCAATCGGCCTGGAGATAAACGCTCGATGACTTATCTTTACGAGCCATGGCGTTCTTTGATCCTGACGTCACTCGGTGCTTGGTCAGACTTTTCACCGGCAGATGTGTCGCCGATCGAGCAGTTGGCGACGCTGCCACATGACATCCCCGTTTTGGTGGTTGGTGAAGAGCTTGACGATCGGGCACCACCTCAGACGGTGAGGAACCTCTTTGAGCGTATGCCTCAGCACGAAGGCGTTAAGGAGCTATTGGAAGTCCCGGGTGTTGGCCACGGGCGCGCGTTTTTGGAGTCGCCGGCAGTGTTTGATCAAGCTCTTGGCCGCTTGCTTGAGCGTTTACGTTTGCCGCAGTGAGCGAAGCCTGTTTGCGCCGCGCCCTGGCTCCGGCAAAGTTCGGTTAGAGGTCGCTATGCGTTGATGATCGCCGTTGCTTTAGCCCGCGTTGGCGTCAGGATCTGTCAGTGGAATCAGCGCGATTGCGAGCGACAGTAGTACGCAAGCGACGGCTAGGGATGGCACCGCGTTGCCATTGAGCATCCAGATGGTGATCGCTAACAGTCCGCCTCCTTCAATGATTGTTAGCGGTATGATGCGAGAGAGGAGTCGCGGTCTGGCTCGATGTTCCTTATCCGTTGCTTCGGCCTTCTTGATGAATATCCAACGAATGAGCATTGCGACGACGGCGACGGTGATGCCCACTACGAGTGCTACGGTGTCGAGCACTTCCATTGGTTCGTCGCTCAATCCAATGCCCTCGTTCATCTTCAAGATGACGCCGACAACGATTGCGTACATGGCGATGCCAAATACGAGCGCAATACAGATCATGCGTTGATCTGAAAAGGATGGGCCTTCGTGCCGGTTCATATCGTCATTATAGACATGTTCGCCGCAGGCTACGAATCTTTGGCGCTAACGAGAATGTGTGTTTCGCTCAAGTGCTGTGGCGAACTCGTGTGAGGGCCACGAGAGGGACGGTTTTGTCGTGGCGAGGTTGCTGTGCATCAAAGGGTGGTCGACACGCGGCATGGTCAATTCCGTCCATTCGCGTACATTCTGAATTGCGATGATCTCGACAGGGTAAAGGCGACACGCAGGGTCTTCGTAGTTCTTGCCAGCGCCACGAGCTTCTTTGAGGTGCCAATCGAGCAAGTCGGACATCGCGCGGCCAAGGAGCCGTTCGTCGCCCTTCCAATGCAGCATGACTTCTTCGAATGGTCCGAGTCGTGACGACATGTTGGGGCGGCGCCCGGCGCGTAGTACGAGCAGCTCGCGCGTGAAGAACGCAACACTGTCCTTCTCGCTAAACGCGATGTCCGGTAGCGACATCATGAACTCGTAAAGTGGCTCGGCACCTGGGTCGTGTAGCGCGAGCCCTAGGAGCGACGTCCATGCTCCGTGCAATAGTGAGAATGGTAGGCGCGCATGCTTGCCACGCCGTGGTCCAGTCTGGTGCTTCATGCGTGCTAGCAGTGAGCTGCGCCGCAATGTTTGCCCCTGGCGTGCTTCGTTAAATCCATCATTATCATTATTGAGCACTCGTAGCATGCCGTTGCCGAGGTGCCACGAGCCGAGCATCCAGGCTGCGACGTTAGCTTGGGTGCGCCGAGTGGGGTCTCGTAGCACCCGCTGCAATTGGACTTCTTGGTCGTCGCGCAGGAACTTCTGGTTGCCGTCACGGTTGGCCCATTCGTTCAGGCCGCGGTGCAGGGAGGTCAGGGTTGCTAGAGACATATCGGGTGCTGCGAAGAGTAGCCTTCGTTTGAGCCCACGGGAAACGTAGAGTCCGCGAGTGGACGTGTTGCTCTGGGTCCTGTTTGGTTTGTTGCCTGCGATTGCGGCGATGCTGTTTGGCGTTGGCGTGGGCGGGCCACGTTGGCTTGCCTTGGCGCTAGCGGTCGCGATTTGTGTGCCGTCTTGCATGGCCGATGGCTGGCCTGGCTGGGTCTGGGATTTGGACTTGATGTACGGTGAGCCGCGTTCGGCGCTTTGGTGGACGCTGCTGATCGGCGGGCTGATTGGGACTGTCTTTGACTCCAGGCTGCTGCCGCGGGGCCTCAATGTCGTTCTTGAGGCTGGGCTGGTGCTGATGTTGCCGTGGTTGTTGTCAGCGCCCTTGCGTCAGGCCTCGAGCTTCGAGGGGGGATTGCTCTATTTGGCGGTGGGCTGGTTCTTGATCTTGGTGCTGTGGTTGGGGTTGCGTAGGTCGGCGATGGCGCAGCCAGGCCTGTCGGTGCCGCTAGCGATGACCATCGCATTGGGTGTCGATGCGTGGCTGCTGCGCGAAAATACTGGCGGTCCGGATTGGCAACTCGCAGGCGTCGCATCGGTGGCGCTTGGCTTCGCGGTGATTACGACGATCTGGCGTCGTCCGTTTGTGTGTGGCTCGGGAGCGGCGTTGACGATCACGCTGGCGCACACTGGTTTACTGATTTGTGGTCGTAGTGAGCGAGAGTTGCTGCAGTTGCCGTTCGTGTTGGCGTGGATTGCGCCGTTGGCGATGTGGCTAGTGGTTGCTCCGTGTGTCGCAAGGCAACGCCAGCTTGGTGCGTTTGTTGCGGTGCTGTTGGTCGCTACGTGTGGTGGGTTCGCGATCTGGTTGTCGGCGAGTGCCTAGTGTCTGACGACTTCGACGGAAAGCCAGCCATGGCTCAGGGGCCGTGCTATGGTGCCGAGGGTGATGAATAATAGGGCGGCAAAATGGCTGAGCAGGTGCGTGGTTTGCGCTCCAGCGGTGCGAAGGGCGAGTTGATCTATTCGATTGTGACAGGATGTCGGGTGGTCCCTTGTGTGTCAGGCCAGAGTCCCGACAATCGGGTAACTACCGTGTTGATGCATTGCATGATTATTGCCTGCTGGTTTGTTGCAGCGCTCACCGCTCAGCAGTCCGAGCACTGGTCTTATCGGCCGATTCTTCGCACCGATGCAAAGCCGGCCGAAGTTGCGATGGCTGCGCCTGGTGATTGGTCGAAGTCACCACTCGATGGGCACGTGTTACGTGCGATGAAGGCCAATGGCTTGGAGCCGTCGCACCCTGCTGACTTGGCGACTTGGTTGCGACGCGTCACGTTGGACCTGACTGGTTTGCCGCCGACGATTGACGAACTCGATGCGTTGGTCGCGGATCAGAGATCAGGCGCCCGGGATCGAGTGGTTGATCGCTTGCTTGCGTCGGACGCCTACGCTGAGCGCTGGTCCTCGTGGTGGCTAGACTTGGCTCGGTATGCAGACAGTCAGGGTTACGAGAAAGACTCGCTGCGTCGCAGCATGTGGCGCTATCGCGATTGGGTGATCGAGGCGTTCCGCAGCAACATGCCGTTTGATCAGTTCACGGTCTTGCAGTTGGCAGGTGATTTGTTGCCGGGGGCGACCACTGAGCAGCGATTGGCGACGGCGTTCCATCGCCAGACGATGACCAACACTGAGGGTGGTACCGACAACGAAGAATTTCGAGTTGCTGCCGTTATTGATCGGGTTGATACCACGATGTCCGTTTGGATGGGCTCGACGCTCGGGTGCGCTCAGTGTCACGACCACAAATACGACCCGTTCTCGCAGAAGGAGTTCTTCGAGTTATTCGCGTTCTTTGACCAGACCGAGGATGCTGATCGTGACAACGATGCGCCGACGATGTTGGCTCCGACACTTGCAGACGATGCCGCAATAAAGGTCATCGAATTGGAGTTGGGTGCGGCGCGCAAGGAACTCGAAGATCGTGATGACGTGCGTCCGACGATGTCGTCGTGGCATATGCTCGGCCCCGTTAAGGGGGAGAACTTCAACGATGCACGCGATCGCAAGTTCGCACCCGAACGCGATGGTGTTTTGTTGGCACGCGAGCAAGAGGGCCAGTCTTGGCGCGAGCGAAAAGACCTTTCAGACGGCGCGGTGCACACTTGGAATGGTCCGAATAGTGCGTTTTATCTGCATCGCACGTTAACTAGCAAGTCTGCGAGCAAGGCGGTGTTGTCGCTCGGGAGCGATGATGCGATTGCCGTCTGGTTGAATGGCAAGCAGTTGCTTAACAAGAATGTTGCGCGCGGTGCCGCAGCGGCTCAGGAAATGCTGACCGTTGACCTTGTAGCTGGCGACAACGAGTTGCTTCTTAAGGTGACGAACGGTGGTGGTGTCGGTGGCTTCTATTTCCAATTGTGGGGAGCGGGCGAAGGCGCGTTGCGCGACCGCATTCAGAAGCTAGAAAAAGACTTTGATCAGCGACGCGGGCCAATGGTGCCTATTCTGCGTGAGTTGTCGGCTGACAAGCGGCGCACAACGCGTATTCACATTCGCGGCAGCTTCCTCGATCAAGGTGATGAAGTGCACGCGGCGACTCCGACAGTGTGGCCCGCGATGCCCAAAGAGCTGCCGCGAAACCGTCTGGGACTGGCGCGTTGGCTGATGTCACGTGACAACCCGCTGACTGCCCGCGTGCTGAGCAATCGCATTTGGAGCGAGTTGTTTGGCCAAGGCCTTGTGTTAACGCTTGAGGACTTTGGCACACAGGGTGATAAGCCTTCGCATCCAGAGTTGCTTGATTGGCTGGCCATTGAGTTCATGGACTCTGGTTGGTCTCTGCACCATTTGTTGCGCACGATCGTGCTGTCAGAGACCTATGCGCAGAGTTCAAAGCAGGACTCGCGGCATCGTGAACATGATCCGAACAATCAGTGGTTGTCGCGTGGACCATCATTTCGGTTGTCTGCTGAGCAGCTGCGCGACCAGGCGCTGTCCGTAGCTGGCCTGTTGCATATGCAGTTGGGTGGCAAGAGTGTGATGCCGCCACAGCCTGACGGTATCTGGCGGCAGATCTACAGCGGTGCACGGTGGACCAACGCGAGTGACAAGAATCGCTTCCGCCGGGCTCTCTACACGTTCTGGCGACGTACTAGTCCTCATCCGGCGATGTTGATGTTCGATGCTCAGAGCCGGGAAGCGTGTGTGTTGAGGCGGCGCCGCACGAATACCCCGCTACAAGCGTTGGTGTTATGGAATGACCCGCAGTTTCACGAACCAGCACTTGAGCTTGGTCGTCGAGCGCTGGCGGTTGCTGTAGAGGATGCTGCGAGCGGAATCGCTTGGCTGTGGCGTCAATGCTTGCTGCGCGAGCCAACTCCATCGGAAACGGATCGCTTACTAGACTTGCTTAAGGACGAGGAGTCGCGTGGTGTTGCCGATCTAGATGCGTGGGGCATGGTGGCCAGTGTTGTGATGTGTCTGGACGAGTTTGTGACCAAACGATGAATCATCTCTCTCAACAGGCACTCCAAGAAATCTGTCGCCGCCGGTTTCTCGGTGGTTCGGCGCTGTCGCTGGGCTCGATTGCGATGCAGCAGTTGCTCCAGGGGGATGGCGACAAGGTCCAGAAGCCACCGTTTACGCCGCGTGCAAAGAACGTCATCTATATGCACATGGAGGGCGCGCCGCCGACGCTCGATATGTTCGATCGCAAGCCGACGCTCGATCGATTTGATGGCGAAAAGTGTCCGGATGAGTTGATGAACAAGGAGCGGTTTGCGTTCATCAAAGGCCATCCCAAGATGCTTGGCCATAAGCATGGCTGGATCCGTGCCAGCAACGGCATCGAGATGTGTGAGTTGTTCCCCAACCT
>Ga0315332_10002250_pt1 | contig 10723 bp, 10 predicted proteins | sample M110034915metaG_FD_203455 | JGI IMG/M metagenome (GOLD analysis project Ga0315332, IMG submission 203455) | Ammonia-oxidizing marine archaeal communities from Monterey Bay, California, United States - M1 100m 34915 | ecosystem: Environmental > Aquatic > Marine > Intertidal zone | place: USA... | reverse complement strand
GCTATTTCGGACTTCGCAGTGAAATATAAAAAGAGGTCATCACATCCTAAGCAATGCACATAAACTAGCTCGCTAATATCAACGAACTAAACTTAATCCAATGTTGGCAAGACAATACAACTCCTAAAAGCTAGAAATATACTTCTATTGCACATTAAGATTGAATTGATAAAAAGCGCTTTCTGCAAAGATGCCTTTATATTAATTGAACCAATTTTTGGTAACAAACTTTACAGTCTTCGAGCAAAGGTTTCAAATGCTTTGGAAACGGCTCCGATTTGGGGCTATAATTTATAAATCCCGTTGACTTATGTATGCTTCCATACCAATATTTTGCCCAAACACCATCTTCTGGCCTTGCTCCCATTTTCCAGCTTAACATATCAGAGTCGAAGGCAATACCAGCCTTTTCACAAAGTTCACCTATAGCTTTTTCCGGATCTAATAATATTCGTTTGGAATCAATAATTATCGGTTTTACTGCAATCGATTCCAAATAAGAAACTAAATCAACATGTAACTGGTAACCGACATCAGTCATGGTGGGATTATCAATTACTTCAGCAAAAGATGGAAGCATTTCAACAGGATCCCGAGTAAGAATAACATTTATCGTGTCTTTCAAAAACGATTTATCTAAATCAAGGATATGATGCGTCATGTTTTTAAAAAACACTATTGGTTTTTCATGCTCTCCCATCATCATCTCGATCACCTTTTCTCCATCATTTTCTAATGACATCATGACATCATCAGCTCCTGGATGATACTCATTAGCATTCGTTTGACATAGATAATGGGCATATAATGGCTCATCATAAACTTTAGTATCAGCTCTTTGAGCAAAAGAGTACATCAGTGCTGTAGAAATGTTCCTTGGCCCTGACCATAAACAAATTCTTTTAGTGCTATCCATACTAGCTGGTTTCACTTTGAATTAATTGCTCATATAAGTTACTCACCTTTCTCGACAACTTGCCAAACTTACCATCGCCAATTGTTTTTCCATCAATTTTTGTGACCGGTGTAACACCTCCAAATGTTCCCGTCACAAATGCTTCATCAGCTCCATAAACATCAAAAAGGGAGAAGTTTTTTTGTTTACAGCTAATGCCATTGTTATTACATACGCTAATTACGTTCCCTCTTGTAATGCCATTCATGCAATACTCTCCTGTTGAAGTCCAAACTTCACTATCCTTAACCATAAAAAAATTAGTGGCATTGCAAGTGGCGACAAATCCGTTGACATCTAACATCAATGCCTCATCTGCACCAGCTTCAATTGCTTGCATCAAGGCCTGAACCTCATGCAATTTACTATGGCAATTTAGCCTTGGGTCTAAAGAATCGGGAGATCCCCTTCTTATTGTACTTGTAAACAAAGTTACACCTTGCTCTTTGCTATCAATAGATGCTTTTTTATGTTCCGCAATAATAACAAGGTTGGGTCCAGAAATGGTAAATCTTGGATCTTGAGTCGGTGTTTTCTTAATGCCCCTTGTCACCATGACTCGCAAATGAATATTGTTGTGCATATCATTTACAGCAAGAGTTTTTTGAATGTCATTTACTAAATCCTCCTTAGTAAAAATCAGGTTCATTCCAATTGCTTTCGCTGAATGCCATAACCTATTTAAATGAAGGTCGATAAAAACTACAACATCATTGTGCAGTCTCATACCTTCCCAAACCCCATCACCAATTAAATAACCGCTGTCAAAAACAGATATTTTGGCATCATCTCGATGAAAAAATTCTCCATTGATAAAAATTTTAACATCCTTATTTCTTGGATCAATTTCTGAATTATGGGTTCCATGTACCATGATCTAATTCGATTTTTAGTTAAGCTCCGAAATTAAAAAACAAAAAGTTAGAAATCGGAATCACTAAACATTAATTGCTGCTTTAAACATACCTAAATGTTCTTTAACAAAAGAAAGGTTTCTACTTAAATAGGGTTCATAAATAAGAGCCTGCTAGACTTGAAGTATCTGGATTTACCTAAAAAATACATCTAAATTGCGAGTTTTTTTTAAATGCCAAATTGATTTGCAGACTAATCTTGGCGCATGGCAACTTCTTCAAGTATAAACACACCTGCTTGTCCGTTTTCTTTAAGCTGCGTTTGAGCCACCATTTCCATCATAGTTCCATTGTTCCATGATGAGAAATCATACGTGTTTGGCGTTTCGAACCATTCTTGAATGTCCATTTCAATATGAAATTCTACATGGTGCGCACCAGCAACGGTAAATGACTCGTTAAGCGTAATTTCCCAGCTATTTTCTTGCGCCATTCCCATTCCATCAATGCTACCTATATGCGTATTATAAGCTTGCAACGTTGAGTTGGTATTTAGAGAATCGTAAAATCCTTCTAGCTTCATAAAATGATACCCTCCTCCCATAGCGTCTGGCCATACCATATTGGTTTCTGGAGAGGATGTAAAAACAGAAGCTATGTTGTCTGATTCGTTTAAACCAAATGTAAATGTAATGCCAGTATAGTCACCAGCGGGTACCTCAACAGTGCTTGTTTGCGTCAATGTATTCTCATCTTCCGCATCTACATAAATGTTTCTAAACACTTCAACATCACCAACTGAGCTATTTACTGTTACCCGAGAAAGAACATATTTAATAGTTTCTATAGAGTATTCATGCCCTGCTGCACTGTAATAAAATTTATTGGTGAAAACCAAATCATCAGCGCCTACTTTGTGATCTAATGTTACTATAACACCTGCATCACTATACTCGCAGGTGCCATCGTCTTTTTTTGCCTTAGATTCATAGTTAGTAGCAAGTTCATTTGTGCATCCTTTTCTTTTACAGGATGTACAAATTAAAATACTTAAAGCTAAAATTGATAATATAGTTATTTTAATTGTTTTCATTTTAATTGTATTTTGTTTTTAATTGAAAAGGACGAAACCAATTAGATTTCGCCTAACTTAAATTTTTAGAAATTCTTGGTCAGTTTCTCCATCAGCTTTTTTAACTCCTCTGCTAAATGATATCTCTGTTACATTATATCTCTGGTTTCCTTTTAATTTACAAATAAAACTGTTCATTGTAGCTGTGGCATATAGAATAATCTTCTAACGCTGAAATTGGTTTCGGTATTGCAACTGCATAGAGTAAATTAAAAAGATATTTCATTTATATTTCAATTGTCAAAGATATCAAATATACTTTCTCTTTGCTCAACAACCGTCTATCAGTATTATAACCCTAATAAATATTTTAGCCCTATAAATATCAGTTTAAACGTTTAACTTTGAAAAAACACGTTATTTGAATACGAAATTTTTATATTGGATAGCACAGGTCTTCGGCTGGACAACATATATTGTACTAACTATAATTTTAAATATCGGTGCAAAAGAACTGAATACTGATTTCTTTCTTACAATGTTTGCCGTTTGGGCGATAGGAATTAGCCTTTCACAGCTACTTAGATACCTATATGTGAATCAAGGATGGCTCGATTTAGGCATAATAAAACTAATACCAAGGGTGCTTCCTACCATTGTGATTTTCGGTGTCGCACTTGAATTTCTTTATTACTTGAGTCAATTCATTATTACAAGCGACCCAGTCGTCTTTGGTGGAAATAAGTTTTTTTCAGAAACAATTAGTTGGTTCTTTTTATTTTTAATGTGGACGTTGTTCTACTTTTCGTTTCATTTTTTTCAGAATTATAGAAAGGAAGAAATAAAAAATTTACAATGGGAAGCTTCTAAGAATGAGATTGAATTAAATCGACTGAGAGCTCAATTAAACCCCCACTTTATATTCAACTCAATGAATACAATAAGAGCATTAGTAGATGATAATCCTAAAAAATCGAAAAAAAATATTACAAAACTTTCAAAAATATTGAGAAGCACTCTTTTAACGGAAAAGAAAAAGTTTATTACCCTTGAAGAAGAACTAGATCTCGTTAAAGACTACTTAGATTTGGAACATTCACGATTCGAAGAAAGACTAAACATTATTTATAATATAGCGCCAAATACTTCTAAACTTTTGATTCCGCCAATGATGTTGCAGACATTAGTGGAGAATTCAATTAAACATGGTATTTCTCAACTACCTGAAGGTGGAATAGTTGCGATTAAAACAAGTTGTGATTATAGCAACTTATATATTGAAATCTTAAATAGCGGAACATATCAACCACCAGATTCTCCTCAATCAAATTCTGCAGGATTTGGATTAAGCGGGACGGTTAAAAGACTGGAACTGCTCTACGGAGCCAAAGGTGTTTTCGAAATTTATAATAAAAATAACAAAGTTGTTTCCAACTTAACAATCCCACAAACCAAAAATGATGAGTATTACAGCGATAATAATTGATGATGAAAGATTAGCTAGAAAAGAACTGACTTCTCTTCTCGCTCAGCACAAAAAAATTGAAATTATTGATGAAGCTGCAAATGCAGACGAAGCTCTTATCAAGATTCATGAAAAACGACCAAATCTTATTTTTCTTGATATTCAGATGCCCGGTAAAACTGGTTTCGATTTATTAGAGGAACTCGACTACGTTCCTGATGTAATCTTTACCACTGCATATGATGAATATGCTATAAAAGCATTCGAAGTAAATGCCTTGGACTATTTACTAAAACCAATTGAAGATGATCGCCTTAGAGATTCTATTGATAAAGTTTCTGAAAAAATTGATATAGATGAACCAAGTATTTCGAGCGATGGAATACTTACCGAAAATGACCAAGTTTTTGTTAAAGATGGAGAAAAGTGTTGGTTTATTACCCTAAAAGAAGTCCGGTATTTCGAATCGGTAGGTAATTATGTTAAAGTTCATTTCGATTCTAACCGACCAATGATTTTAAAATCGCTCAATAATCTTGAAAAAAAATTAGATTCTAAAACCTTCTTTAGAGCCAATAGGAAACACATTATTAATCTTAAGTGGATTCAAAAATCAGAAACTTGGTTTAACGGAGGGCTTTTAGTTACTGTTAACGGAGAAGAAACAATTGAAATCTCAAGAAGGCAAGCTGCCAAATTAAAAGACATAATGAGTCTATAACTTCCTTTAAGCGATATCACCTGATTTTCGATCAATTATCCTTAATTATAATCAATTAATTCCCCAATAATACAAGATAAACATTAATCCATTTCCACTTATGATTAATCGATAAGTTTTATTCATTGGTAGAAATTATGTTTTAATTTCCAAGAATTCTTTACATCTTTACTTTAGCAATGGATGCAATAAATATATTAGGCAACGATATTTACCCCACAGTAGTTTTCGATCCAGAGAATGGTTTATTTAAAATAGCTGGACGATCGATGATGGATGACGCAGAATTCTTCTATCGAGAATTACTGTCTTGGATGGATGAATACGCTGAAAATCCAAATGACATTGAGTTCACTATTGATATGGAATGCTTTAATATCGCATCATCAAAAAGACTCTTATTCTTGTTGTATAAATTAGAAGAAATTAACAAAGCAAATAAAGTTTCAGTATCTGTTGTCTGGTGCTGTTCAGAAAATGAAGATGACATGTTTGAAGTAGGTCAAGACTTTGCAGTTATGGTTAAAATTCCATTTAGTTTTTACATTTGCGCGCCCCAAGAAGATGCTGTTTTAGCATAATTTTCAATTATCAATAATTTCTACTTAATAGGTCAATACTTATTCGCAAGTAAGGTTATCTTTGCACCCTTAAATTGATCTTTTATGAAACAAGTTTCTTTAATTTTCAACCTTTTTCTTAGCATTGCCGTTGCTATTTTATTCTACCTCCATTTTTCTGAAGGAAAAACAAATGAATCTCTGAATAACGACAAAAATTCCATCGACCAAGTTGCTCCTGTCGAAAAATCCACAAACTCAATTGTTTATGTCAATTCTGATACTTTGTGGGAGAAATATGAACTAATTATTGAGCTTCAAAATCAACTTGCCGAAACTAAAAGAGCAAAAGAAAGCTACCTAGTTAGCAAAGGGCAAAAATTAGAAGAAGATGCATACCAATTTCAAATGGAGGCTTCGCAAATGACAGAACCACAAATGATTTTAAACCAGGCAAAACTGCAACAAACCCAAATCGATTTGCAATCTCGCCAAGAACAGCTAATGGAAGAACAACAGCGTATAGAAAAGAACTTTTATGACGAGCAGCAAGCGATGGGGCTTAAGATTAGAGATGAATTAACTATAATTCTAAAACAATACAGTGTTGACAATGGATACCAAGTTATTCTAGCATACAGTGCGTTAAGTGATTTATTATATGCTCCAGATAGCCTTGATATAACAACAGATTTAGTTAACAGTCTTAATGCAAAATATCAAGCAGATAATGCTAAAGTAGAATAACAATGTTAATTGCTAATAACAAAAAAGAAACCAACATTGCCGAATACATTTTGTATATGTGGCAAATTGAAGCTCTAATTCGCTCCTGTAACTTTAATATTTATGAACTAGAAGAAGCTGTAATAAGTAATTATGGCGTTTCTAGCGCAAAACAATTGGAAATATTCAATTGGTACAAGCAATTAATCGCTGAAATGAAGCTTCAAGGCATCAAAAAAACAGGTCATTTGAATTCCCTAAAAGAAATAATTAGTGAATTAGTAATGTTGCACAACATGCTCGTGAATCTTTTTAAAGATGAAAAGTATTTAATACTTTACGGTCAAGCACTTCCAAATATTGATGCTTTGTTGGCAAAGTCGGGCACCGCCAAAATAAGTGAAATTGAAGTTTGTCTTAATGGTTTATTTGGTAAACTAAGTTTAAAGATTCAAAAGAAAGAGATTTCTGAAGATACTGAAAAAGCAATCGAAAGTTTTAGTAAGCTTATTGCATTTCTTACTGCCAAGTATCATGAGATGAAAGCTGGTAAATTTGTGTTACCAGATGAGGTTAGAAATTAAAATATTTAATTCAATAAATTTTATTTAGTTTCGCGGTCGATTAGATAATTTTTCGACGAATGCTATTAAAAAACACACTAATTACATCACTTATTCTTTGGAGCAGTATTTGTATTTCTGCAACAATTGAGTCCGGTAGTTCTGGAATTTGGGACGACCCTACAACTTGGGTTGGCGGAAATGTACCAACAGATGGCGATATTGCCGTAATATCTGAATTACATACAGTCGATGTGGACTGTAATTGTGGTACATATGTTAATTTTAGAATTGAAATTTATGGAACTCTCAACTTCTTTAATGGTAAAAAATTAAATATGGATGAGGCTAGCGAGGTGCAAATTTATTCAGGCGGTTTATTAACTGGAGGAAATGGTGGCTCAAAAATAATTATAGGTGGAGTTGGGAAATGGGATGGTAGTGAAGGTGATGTTATAGGACCTGCATACACTAATAGTATCACAACTGGTTTTACGCAAGGTATTCTGCCTATCGAATTACTAAACTTTAACGCAGAGGTAACCGAAGAAAACTCTATAAGAATACACTGGTCCACTGCACAAGAAATTAACAATGATTTTTTCACTATTGAGCGAAGTTATGCAGGTTCTAATTTCAGAGAATTTATTGAAATTCCTGGAGCTGGTAATAGCAGTGAAGAATTAAGCTATGAAACATACGACAACGAGCCTCTCGAAGGAGATGTCTTTTACAGGCTTAAACAAACAGATTACGATGGTAATTATGAGTACTTTAGCATAGTTGGTGTCTCTTTTGAAAGTAATCACATTAAAACTGCTGGCTGCAGAACCCTAAGTGTCTTTCCTAATCCATGTATAGGAGAATGTCAAGTTAAGCTATCTAATTGCGAAGAAGATATTAGAAATGATTTTAAAATTGAAATATTAGATGTTTTTGGTCGTATTATGTCATCTGAAATACCACATAAACAAACTGATGGATCTTTAACATATTCGATTAACACAGCAAATAATTTTTCTCCTGGTATTTACATCGTTAAAGGCTTTGGAAGCAATGCTAAAAGTCAAAAAATAATAGTTAAATAATTTTCTTTATTATCGAAGTAATTAGACGTTGAACTTATAACGTTTCTATTTTCATTCCTCTTAATAAAAACAATACAACAAAATATTGCTGACTTTAAAGCTTTAGTAATGAGTTAATATTAATTTAGCTGCAAATCTTTATTATGAGGTATTTGCCATTTCTAGGACTTCTTTTTATAAGTTCATTCAGCTTCTCCCAAAACACAACATTAGTTTCCCCCGCTGACACTTCTGTAACTGATTCACTTACGATTTCAGAGAGTGATACGTTAATTATTCCTATCGAAGCTCAGGAAAAGTATAATGAAGGAGTTAAAGCATTTCAAAACAAAAAATACAATATTGCTGTTGACAGGTTTAGTCAAGCCATTGCAATCGAACCAAGATTCATTGCTCCTTATTATAATCGTGCCTTAGTTAGAACCGAAACTAAAGATTACAATGGAGCAATTAAAGACTTTGATGTTGTTATCGAAAAGGACACCTTATTTGAAAATGACGCAGCACTATATCAAAGAGGAAAAGCCAAATACGAATCTGGAAAACCAGACGAAGCATTAAATGATTATAAGGCGGCCTCTAAGATAAATCCTAAAAATGCCCAATATTACTACTATAGCGGATTAATTAAATTTGAACAAGGAAAATTTAAAGAGTCAGTTTTCTCCTTTAACAAGGCATTAATTGTTGATAAAAAATATGCATACGCATACAACGACCGGGGAAGTGCCAAACGTAAACTTGAAGATTACAAAGGTGCTATGGCCGATTACGAAAAAGCAATTATTAGCGATCCCTCCCTGGCCTTTGCATACAACAACTTAGGAAGTATGAAAAGAAAAACAGGTGATTCAAAAGGTGCTATTGAAGAGTACAACCAAGCAATTAGGCTTAAACCAGATTATTATGTTGCATATAACAATAGAGGTAGTGCTAAATTTGAATTAGGAGAATATACAGAGGCAATAAAAGACTTTAATAAAGCATTAAAAATAGAACCTAAATATGCTTTTGCATTAAACAACAGAGCAACGGCTAAATATAAACTCCGAGATTACGAAGGAGCAATTAGCGACTGCAATCAAGCCATTAAAATTGACAAAAAATATGGGGAAGCCTATTTAAATAGAGGTATTTCGAAAGAGATGATCAGAGATAAAGATGGCGCTTGTATTGACTGGAGTAGAGCCGCAGAATTAGGAATTAACAACGGCCAAACATACGTTGACAACACTTGTAACGACTAATTATGAAAACATTCAAAAACATAGCAATAGTTATACTTATTGGACTTTCAAATCAGCTGTTTAGTCAAAAAAATGTTGAATTTATCAAAGATAATTTTCCTGAGAATAAAAAAGAAATGAAAATCGCCATTAATCAAATTAAAGAGGGTGATGCTCATATTACGCAGTTTACACGAGAGGATGGCGTTACGATGAGAGCCGGTTACAAACTTTCACTGCCATTATACGAACAAGCGCAAAAGTTTAATCCAAATAATGCCTCCTTAAACTTTAAGATTGGAAAATGCTATCTAAAAGGGACGAATGATAAGACAGAATCGCTTCAATATTTCTTAAAATCCTATAAACTTGACCCAAGGGTTGATAAGCAAATATTTTATATGATTGGGAGAGGTTATCACTTAAAAGGAGAATGGGATAAAGCAATTAACGAATACAAAAAGTATCAAAAAATGATGCCAGCAGATGCATCTCCGAAAACAAAAACGGATATAATAAAAAAAATACAAGAGTGCGGAACTGGCAAAACACTGGAAGCTGAACCTACTCGAGTTTTTATAGACAATATGGGTGGTGTCATAAACGGAAAACATCCAGAATACGGTGCAATTATATCTGCTGACGAGTCAATCATGATGTTTACGTCTCGTCGAGAGGGTTCTACTGGAGATAAGAAAGATCCGCTTACACAAGAATACTTTGAAGACGTTTATGTAACACACCACAATGGAGATTCATGGAGTGCTCCTGAAAACATGGGAAAACAAATTAATAGTGATGGGCATGATGCGACAATTGGACTCTCACCGGATGGAACAAAATTGCTTATATACCTTGATGATAAAGGAGATGGAAACATTTATGAATGTTTTTTAAAGGGTGAAGAATGGAGCAAGCCAAAAAAGCTTGGAAAAAATGTCAACACCAAATTCCACGAATCTTCTGCGTCATTTTCTTTCGATGGCAAAATACTGTATTTTGTGAGTAATAAACCTGAAGGAGGAATGGGATCTCACGACATTTACAAAAGTGAATGGAATGAGGAAAAAGAACTATGGGGAGTGCCAAAAAACCTTGGGCCAAACATCAATACAAAATACGATGAAGAAGCCGTGTTTATGCATCCTGATGGACAAACTATGTATTTTAGTTCAACTGGTCATAACACAATGGGAGGATATGATGTATTTGTTTCAAAACTTGTTGGAGGAATTTGGCAAAAGCCTATGAATATTGGATACCCCATTAACTCACCAGATAATGACATCTTTTTCGTTGTTTCCGCAAGTGGCAAACATGGTTACCTTTCATCGCATAAGCACAACGAAGGTCAGGGAGAAAAAGATATTTATTTAGTTACTTTTTTGGGGCCAGAAAAAGAGGTAATACTTAACAACGAAGATAACCTGCTTGCCAATGTAGCTAAACCTGTTAAGGAAATTGTAATCGAACCTGCTGTCGAAGTATCTGCC
>Ga0315332_10002241_pt1 | contig 10739 bp, 9 predicted proteins | sample M110034915metaG_FD_203455 | JGI IMG/M metagenome (GOLD analysis project Ga0315332, IMG submission 203455) | Ammonia-oxidizing marine archaeal communities from Monterey Bay, California, United States - M1 100m 34915 | ecosystem: Environmental > Aquatic > Marine > Intertidal zone | place: USA... | reverse complement strand
GAATAGATATAAAAAAGCCCACAATTAAGTGGGCCATTTTATCCTGTAAATATTTAGTTATTTACCATCAAAGTTTTTGACTAACTGGACTAATTCACTATTAACAACAGTTCTAACTTCTCCTACATCATCAATAAATTCACTAAAATCATTTGAGGAAGTGATCTTAGAAAAACCTTCTGATAACTCACTCATAGAATCAGCGCCTAGATAAACCATATGAGAGGAATATCTATTCCCATAAGAAATAGCGTTTAAGCCAAATGAGCCAGGAATATTATCAAGTTGAGCTTCAACTAATTTTTTCCATGCTGAAGCATAATGACCTGCATGACCTTCATCAACTTTAAAATTAATTTTTCTGAAGACCGTATTCGTTTGCCAGTCTCTCCCTGAGAGTGCATTTTCTGAAATCCAATTCCATGATCTGCTTGTATCAGTTGTTCTTTTAAAGCTTTTCATCATCATTGCTGATGCTGGGCATGAAGTGAATATAGCTCTTCCCTTCTCCATCATGTCCCAATTTTCATAGTTAACTAATATAAAGTGTGATGAGCCGGAACCTCGCAGAGACCATAAACTCACATTCACACCAGATTCTTCTCTCCATTTAGATGCACATTCTGATTTATCAAATTTGTTTAATGTTTTCATGAACTCAGCTGGGTCTGTAACAGTAACATAATTAAATTCTGCAACTGAGCCATCGCTTTCAATTGAAACCTCTTCAGCATTTGTAAAAGGAGAAATGACTAAACAAAAAGCAAATAAAGTAAAAATATTTTTCATAATAATTGTCCTATTTAAATAATTAGATATAAGAATGTAACAAATTTTTTGCTTATAGTTATAAGTATTATATTAAAAAAATATACATAAAATAGATCTATGCATTAACTAGATTCTTTAAACATTCTTAATTTAAGCGATTATTGATTTCTTCTTTAATGAGCCACATTCGATCTTGACCCCATACATAAAAAGGATCAGATCCGTCCTCATTTGTAATTTTAAAACTCGGGACTCCCCAACAATTACCCTCATACATTTCCTTCAAGTTGTTATCAAGGTCTTTTTTCCATGAATTAGATTTAAAGGTTTTTTTTATTTCATCCCAATTTAAACCGAGTTTACAAACCAGGTTTTGCAGATAAGCATCATCACCAATATTTACTCCATCTTGAAAAGATGCATTAAGTAATTCAGTTATATAATCAAAACCCATTCCAGCTTCATCTATAGCTGGAAATAATGAATATGCTTTTCGAGCTGGCAAGCCAATTGGTGAATATATAGATTTAATTTCATGATTATATTTTCTTCCTTCTCGTGCCGCATCTGAAATAATATATTTACCTTTGTAGCTAGGTATTGTCATACCACGCATTAACATTGGCAAAACTGGTTTTGTTATTAGGTTTATTGAGGAATTTGTTGCTAACTCCTGGACTCGTTGTGTACTTATATGAGTATAAGGGCTGTTTAATGAAGGAAAATAAGTTAGATTTACTTTCTTACTAGAATTAAGGGTTTCAGGAGCCTTTAATCGTAAAGAACAAATAGGCTTAACATCAAAACTTTTCTTTAGCCCTAATTCGGTTAACCTTTCTTCTAGATAAGAAAGCCTATCAACCCCCCAATATAATTCTTTTTCATAGTAAAAAGCTGAACCAAAATAGTAGCCCTTATCATTTCTTAACTTATTGCCTGAGAGTATTTTATTAGCAACTGTAGAGTCTGATGATGGAAATACTTTACACAAGTTATCAATTGTTTCTAAATCATTAGACCATAATGCAAAGCTTACTTTGGAAGCAATTTCGATAAATTTGTTTGCATCAACTTGACTTAAAATTGAATTTGCCTTGTAAATCAAATCTTTTGATGGATATGATTTTGCTGGAAAAACAATGTCATAGAAAGGTGCTATCCTTTTAACATCTTCGAGGCAGTAATTCCTATATAAAGAGGTTTCATGAACAGCCTCAGGGTTCTCTTCTCCAACTAAAATCGATTTAACACTAATTGCATACGATGACTTGAGTTTTTCGATACATTGAATAGTTAAGTGAGAATACGGATCATCAACTTTATGAAAATATAAAACTTCATGTGGTCTATTTTCTTCTTTTCTTTTTATTTCTGCATTTACTCTGACTGATTTAAAGAGCTTATAACTGGAAGCGTTATTCATAAATTGATTTCTGATCTTTGCAGTAATCGTTCTTTTAGCCATGTAACTTTTAAAAGCTTTTAACATAATTATCTTATTTAAAGTTTTTTTACACTATCTTTTTTATCAAAAAATAATACTTAATCTTTTTATAAAGATGATTTAGTATAAGTTATGAGTAATTTAAAGCTAGTAAGTTCATTCTTAAAAATTAGATTGCATAATATAGGCTCCTTACTTTTGAAAACTGCTGCAACATACGCAGTTGGTTGTTTTGCAGCTATCCAACTATCTAGTATTGTTGTTGCTAATGTATCTACAGAAGAGGTTCTTGGATTAACTCCTGAATCATTTATGCAATTACTATTTATAGCTGTTTTGATTGGCTTTCCTGTAGTTTTAATTTCAACATTTATTTACAAAAGAAATTCTTTAAATGCTCCAATAGAAGAATCATATAATGAATTAATTAAAGGCATTTCAAGTCAAAAACCAAAAATTGGAATAATGCCATTTGAAAATTTAAATAATGATAATGATGGAGCTTTTCTTGTTGATGGAATAGTAGAAGACTTAATTACTGAGCTATCTATGGTAAAAGAAATTTCAGTTGCTACAAGAAAAACATGTTTTGGATTTAGAGGAAAAGATTACACCAGCGAGGCTTTTAAAAAGGAATGGGGATTTGATTACGTTGTCTCAGGTAGTATCAGGTCATCTGAAGATAGATTGAGAATATCTGTTGAGTTAAGTGACATGGATCATGATGAGGTTATATGGAGTTCTAAATATGACAAAGTAAAGGCAGACATCTTTGATCTGCAGGATGAAATTGTAATAAAAGTCATTACATCTGTAATTGGTGAAATAGAAATAACTAGTCTTAAAAGAGCACATAGAAAGCCTACTGAAGATATGACTTCCTATGAATATACTCTTAAAGGACGTGCTTTGAACCAGAAGTTTGAGAAAGAAGCTAATGATGAGGCATTAATCATGCTTGATGCTGCAATTGAAGCAGATGCTCTAAATCCTCTCCCTCACTCATGGAAGGCTTGCACTTTGGGTCAACGAATGTTCATGGGTTGGGATGATCAAGGGTCAGATACAATGAGCACATTCCTTGAAACTCTTAGTAAAGCTAATGAATTAGATGATAGTAATTGGAACACCAATAGAATACTCGCAGAAGCTCATTTAACTCTAAATGATTTTGAAAAGTTAAAAATATATGCCACAAAAGCTTACAAAGCTAATCCTAGTAACCCGCATGTTTTATCTATTTATGGCGATGCTTTATTAAGAAATAATGAGATAGAAAGTGCTATAAAAATATTTGAAAAAATGTATGAGTTAGAGCCAGTTGTTGCGAGTGATATAAATTCAGATAGACCATTACAATCAATCTTTTTTGCTTATTATTTAAATAAAGATTTTGATAAATGTATAGAAATATTTAATGAAATAGAGGAGTTTAATATTAGGACATGGATTTCATTATTAGATATTTATAAAAAGACAGATAGAGATCATTTATCAGAAAACTGGTATGAATTAGGAATGAAGAAATTTAGAGACATCAATTGGAAAAATGAAATTAAATCTTTTCATTTAAGCAACAAAGAGATCAGAGATAATTTTAAAAATATTGCATCTTCCTTAGCTTAATTAGTTTTCACTTCTTATGTTAGAATCTCAAAAAATTATACTAATTAAAACTTATGCTATATAAATCTATATTAGAAACAATTGGTAATACACCAAGTGTTAAAATTAATAATTTGGGGCCTGAGGGTGTTGATATTTATGTAAAACCTGAATATTTCAATCCAGGTAGCTCCGTTAAGGACAGATTGGCCTTAAATATCATAAATGATGGAGAGGCATCTGGTTTATTAAAGCCTGGCCAGACTGTTGTGGAGGCTACCAGTGGGAATACGGGTATTGGTTTAGCTATGGTTTGCGCCTCTAAAAACTACCCTCTCGTAATAACCATGCCTGAAAGTGCTTCCATTGAAAGAAGAAAAATGATGAGATTTCTTGGAGCAAAAGTTATTTTAACTCCTGCTGCTGAAGCAGGTTCAGGAGCTTACATTAAAGCTAGGGAGCTAGCAGAAGCTAATAATTGGTTTTATGCAAAACAGTTTGAAAATACTGCGAATGCTGATATACACGAATCAACAACTGGCCAAGAAATTATAGATGACTTTAAAGACACTGGGCTAGATTATTGGGTTTCAGGATATGGAACAGGCGGAACATTTACTGGGGTTTCAAGAGCATTGAGACATACATTGCCAAATACAAAATTAATTATGGCTGAGCCTGATACAGCACCCCTTATCAAAAATGGTCAAACTCAAAAAAGAAATGATGATGGAACATTTGCATCATCTCATCCTGATTGGAATCCACATCCAATACAGGGATGGACTACTGACTTTATACCTTTAGTTTTACAAGAATCAATAGATAAGAGTTATATAGATGAAGTTATACCAGTATCAGGAATAGATGGTATTAAATGGTCTCAAAAACTTGCAGCTGAAGAAGGAATATTAACTGGTATTTCTGGAGGTGCTACATTTGCTGTAGCAATAGAGGTTGCACAAAAAGCTAAGCCTGGATCAAAAATTCTTTGCATGCTTGCAGATACTGCTGAAAGATATCTATCAAGTCTTCTTTTTGAAGATATTGCTGCAGAGATGAGTGAAGAAGAGCAAACAATTCTAAATTCAACTTTAAATTAAATAACAAAAAAAGGAGCATTCGCTGCTCCTTTTTTACATTAGTTTTAAATACTTATTCAGCTGTATAAATTACCTGACATAACTCTACAGTTTCAGAAACAATTTCATCAACATACTCTTGAGCGTCAGCCCATACAGATCCAAATGATGCGCCGCTATAAAATTCATCAAGAACCTTACCTGCTTCTCCGCCTGACTTAAAGACAGCTCTAAAATGAAACATACCTGTTTCATGAACTCCTCCTCCAACAGGAGCAAAAACTCCAAGGTTAACATCATGACCTGCTGCTCTTATACCAGCTTCAAGTTCAACCATTTTTTCGGCGAATGCGCTCTCATCATTTAACTTAATTCTCCACAAACGCTCAAAACCAGGCTCTAGAGCAAAATCTTTAATAGGTTTAAAAGCTGCTGAATATTTAACTTTTCTAAGGCGGTTGTATGCAGGATCTGGATTGTATGGATCATATGCCTCTAGCATACTTAAAGCATCTTCTAAACTTGAAAAAGCATTCCATACAAACATTTCTCCAGGGTAACTATTTCCCGCTCTTGTTACACATACACCAGCCATATCTGCACCTAAAGCTTTGAAAGTCTCTGGATTACTCTTCATATACTCAATGTATCTATTAGTATCTTTAGCTTGAACCATTAAGGTTGTGAAAGCCCCTTCAGGTACAGCGAAAATATTTGATGAAAAACCAAATGTAAAAATAACTGCTAAGGTTAATTTAATTTTATTCATTTATTACTCCTTTTTAGAATGAATCTTAATAATACACTTAGTTTCTAAATAAAGATAAAGAGATATATAAATATTCTAGACCTAAAAATTAATTTAAAGAATTTTCTATCATTCTAATAAAAACTAGTTTAAATTTGATAAACATTTAATATTTTTGTTTAACTAATAAGAGGATAGTTTATATAGAAATGTCAGATACAAGATTCTTTGACGACCGTCTCACTTACCTATCGTTTGTAACTACTTCAAATGAAAAAAATGTTGTTGCCAATGAAATATCAAGTGTTATTAAGTCTATTTCAAAAGAAAAAGCAGCATTAAGAATTTTTGATGCCGGAATTGGTGATGGTTCTTTATTAATGAATGTTATCAAAAATTGTCATAAAGAGTTTCCCTATATACCCTTTTTTGTGATGGCAAAAGAAATTAGCATTGAAGATGTTAGATTAGCCCTCGAAAAACTATCTGATAGATTTATAGAGCATCCAAATATGGTTTTTACCATAACTAATTTATATTTTAGCGAAGCCGCTTCCTTACAATCCAATAATCCAAAGAAACAAAAGAAAATGAAATGGAATTCCCTTGCTTTAGAGGGTAATAGTTCCTACGAATTTAATAACCAATTAACTAATATTGAAGATTTACTTAAAGATTCATGGACTATTGATGAAGACCCTGTAACTCATAGAGCTAGTTATAAAAATCCTTCAGTTTTAACTATATACCGAAAAGACCACGAAAATTTGGTCGATAGATATATACCTAATAAAGGGGATGATAAAAAAGTTTTTGATTTAATTCTTGCTTCACAGCCCTATCGATCAAGAACATCTGAAAAGAAAAAAGTAGATTTTGTTATTAAACCCATGATTGATATTCTTAATAAAAATGGAAAACTTGTTATTGTTCATTCATGCGGTAATGATTCAGTCTCCAAAGTAATCAAACAGCTTTGGCCAAAAGAAAACCCTTACCCTACTCCAGCTAGAGCAATTATTAAGTATCTTAAAAAAACCTTACCTGCTAGAAAATTGGATGATTTAGTTTTTCATAAACCAGTAAAATTTGCTTATAAACTAAAACCTATTCCTGACGACAATAATTCTATTGCCACTTCCCTTTTTTCAGCTGCATGGAATAATATTGTTTATGTTGGTCAGATGAACTCAGACCAAATCAATCAAGCTCAAGAAGATGGAAAATATGTTGAAGTCATTGAAAATCTTTTAGAGGAGAATGATAATACTGTTCACTTTAATAATGAAATGTTTGTCATTGAAAAAAATAGAATTTTTAAACCCTAAATTATTTTTAACAAAAAATAGTTCTTTTGTATTTCTTCTAATCGTAATAGCGAGTTGCACTATGAGTTCTGATAATAAATTAACACCGCCTTCACCTGAAAAAATTCCTTTTGTAATGGAGGCACATGGTGATACTAGAATAGATAATTACTATTGGCTAAGAGATGACACAAGATCTGATCCACAGGTGTTGAATTATTTAAAACTTGAGAATGAATATGCTGATCAATGGTTTGAAAAGAGAACTGATTACAAGTCTTTAATTCTTGAGGAGCTTATTAGTAGGATTGTTACAAGCGAAACCTCTTATAAGGTTAAAAAAGGTGATTACTTATATTTCAATGAGATTTCGAGTAAAGATCAATTGCCTAAATACTATCGCTCTAAGGATGGAAACAAAGAATTAATCATAGATCCTAATATTAAACTTAAAACTCAAGAATATTACTCAATTAATTCAGTAGTGCCCTCTTCTGATAACTCTCTTATAGCATTTAATGATGATGATAATGGAAGACGTGAATTTACTATTAAAATTTTAGATTCAGATTATGAATTACTTGATGACGAAATTACTCAAACAAGTTATGGCATATTTTGGTCAAGTGATAATAAATTTATTATTTACCTTAAAAAAGATCCAATTACATTAATAGCAAACCAGGTCTATGTTCATGAAATAGGTACTTCTCAGGATAAAGATGTTCTTATTTACAAAGAGGAAGATTCTGAATTTAATATAAATTTAAGTCAATCAAGGACAGATAAGTTTATTTACATCAATATAGAGAAGACTAATGCTAATGAGATTAGATTAATTGATGCTGACAATCCCAAAGCTGAGCCAAAGATAGCTATAGTTAGAGGTGAGGATCATTTGTATTCCCTTGAACATGCTAACGATGACTCTTTTTATGTTAGATCAAACTTAAATTCACCAAATTATAAGGTTTATAAAGCTTCTGATATAGATAGTTTAGATGTAGCTGTTGAAGAGATTGCACCTCATTATCCAGATATATTTATCTCAGATCATATAATTTTTGATGACTATCTAGTTTTAGAAATTCGAGAAAACGGTTTACCTGGCATTCAAAAGATTAAATTATCAGATAAAAGCTCTTCAATGGTTGCATTTAATGAGGAGTCTTATTATGTTTCCCTTAGCTACAATTTAGACTCTAAAGATAAAAATTTTTACTATAGCTATTCCAGCCCTACTCAACCAGTAACTATTTATTCTCAAGAGTTAGAAAATTCTGATACTAAAAATTTATGGCAAAAAGAAATAAATAATTTTGATGCAGATAAATATAAAACTAGCAGACAATTCATTGCAGCAAGAGATGGTGTAAAGGTGCCAGTAACAATTACCCATCATAATGATATAGATCTTAAGTCATCACCTATACTTTTTTATGGATATGGTTCTTATGGCCTGACAACTGAATCTTATTTTAGAAGTTCAATTATTCCTCTCTTAGATAGAGGCTTTGTTCATGTCTTAGTTAACATAAGAGGTGGTGGTGAAATGGGCAAATACTGGTATGAGCAAGGCAGAATGTTTAATAAACTAAATACTTTTTATGATTTTAATGATGCTGTTAAAAGTGTTCTAAATATGGGGATTGGAAGTAAAGAAAAGGTCTTTGCACAAGGTGGAAGTGCTGGCGGTTTACTAATGGGAGCTATTATTAATTTTGAGCCTGAGCTATACACAGGCATATTAAGCGGTGTTCCTTTTGTTGATGTTCTTACTACCATGTCTGATGCAAGCATACCCTTAACAACCTTTGAGTGGGATGAATGGGGAAATCCAGAAAATAAAGATGAGTATAACTACATAAAACAGTATTCACCCTATGACAACATTAGAGCTTTAAATTATCCAGCTGTTCTTGTTACATCTAGTCTTTTTGATTCACAGGTTCAATATTACGAACCAGCTAAGTACACACCTAAATTAAGAGAATACTCAACTTCTGGGAATCCGGTTCTTATGAAAATGAATCTTATCGGTGGTCATGGTGGTAAAAGCGGCAGATTGAATCAAATGGAAGAAACAGCAGAAGAATATGGTTTTTTACTAAATCTTTTAGATGAATAAAAAATATTTATTCACGAATTGTGTTTAAGCCCTTTGATCTTTCTCTTTGCTCGTCATTAATAAAATATTCTCTTTCATATATTTCATACTCAAACCACTCTATAAATTTTTTATCACGATTTATTTTCATGTAAGACCATATGCCTTTACCGGCATCACTTTTCATTACTCCAAGCCTCAAAGAATTCATTCTAATATCTAGATGCTTTTTTTCTACAAAACCTTGTTCGACTTTGTCATATACATCAAAAATATCAACAAGACACATGATTATAAAATGATTAATTCGCCATTTATCTGTTGCAGTAAGGTCATCACTAGACCAATCTTTAGAGAGAAATTCAGAAAATTCAGAGTCTTTAGTGGTATTAAAGTATCTATCATAAAGTCTTTGGGTAAGTGAATGACCAAATGAGGCTTTTGTTATCTCATTCTGCTGATGTATTTGAACACCAAGATAAATAACAGAAATAACCACACCAGCTGCTGCAATTATTTGAACTATAAATAAAATAAAATCTGTATCCATTTAATATATTTTATATAAAAATTTATATTAAGGTATGTTTTGTTTATTTTGTAAAATTGGACAAAAAATTTTTAAATAAAAAAAGCGCCCAACGACGCTTTTTTAAATAACTAATATAAAAATTATGCTTTTTTCATCCAGATCTGAACAAGCTGCATAATAACAACAGATGCCAAAAATACCCATTGAACAGGATTTACAGCAGGATCATTAACACTTGCAGCCATCATAGAGGCACCCTCAGATAGAGTAGCTCCATTTGCTTCTAATTGTGCAAATACAGCGCCTACTCCAGATCTAATACCACCAACTTGGGCAAATACACCTAAAGTAAATAATGCTACAGACCCACAAAAACCTGTTGCTAAAACTTTTGCAATAACAGGTGTAGATGAGTCATTATAGATATTATTAGTAAATCTAAAGCCAACCCAGATTAAAAAAGCGCAACTAGCAAACCATATAGCTTGAGATTGCATCGATGCTGCAAAAAGCATCCACATATCATATGTATTTTGATTCCATTCCATTTCTACTCTCCCTAAAAATTAATATAAGTATATATACTATATTCTTATTTTAAATCTATCAAAAAATAACTGTATAGATTATGTATATAACTTTATATTGAAATCAATTTGTATCAAATTAAATTAGTTATCCTCTAGGAGATTATCGAGTTTGAAATAAATAAAATTATAGTGAGATGATTTCATTTTATTTTTTCTTGTGAATGAATGGATGTCATTTATGCTTTGAAAAATCTCAGCTTTTGATACCTGATCATATTTTCCTTTATTAAAACCATCAATTAGTAAATCTACATAGGTAGACTGAAGATTTCTTTTAAAAGTGTCCGGCTCTTCACCATTAACAAATATCGCTTTATTTAAATCTGATAAAACTTCATCTGGCATATATTTATTTCCATATAACCCACTATTCACTAACCTCTTCATTACTTCTGGATGTAATATGTTAGAAAGAATATTTCTCTGACTTGAGAGTACTAAAGCATGAAAATCAGGATCATTATTTCCAGATCGTGATCTTGTATCTCTTTCATACATTAAGTTGGCAAGAATTTTTGGATCATAATCCATTGACCCATTTGAAAATACTTTT
>Ga0315332_10002240_pt1 | contig 10741 bp, 9 predicted proteins | sample M110034915metaG_FD_203455 | JGI IMG/M metagenome (GOLD analysis project Ga0315332, IMG submission 203455) | Ammonia-oxidizing marine archaeal communities from Monterey Bay, California, United States - M1 100m 34915 | ecosystem: Environmental > Aquatic > Marine > Intertidal zone | place: USA... | reverse complement strand
ACCAAAATTGTAGGGGCATGGGTCAATTCAACTTTTTCTTTTGAACCAGATCTTCCTCCATAAACAGCATTGACTTTATAACCCGTACCCATGTCACGGACTACCTGTTCAATTTGAATGGCCAGTTCTCTCGCTGGAACTAATATCAATAACTGTGTTTCATTAAGCTTTGAATCTAATCGTTCAATTAATGGCAATAAGAAAGCCAGTGTTTTCCCCGTTCCCGTAGGGGATAAAATCAATACCTCAGAAGAATTAGAAATAGCTTCAATTGAATTATTTTGCATTGAATTGAGCGTTTCAATTCCCATTTTTTCCAAAATTTGAGCTTGATTCTTTATAGACTTATTCATGGTGTGTTATGGTCGTTAATAGGACCAAATTAAGTAAATGATAAGTGCCGTTTTAACGGCACTTTCATATAAAGTCGGGATGAGTGGATTCGAACCACCGATCTCGCGCCCCCCAGACGCGCACTTTAACCGGACTAAGCTACATCCCGAATTGGAGCGTAAAAATATGAATTTGTTCGAAACTAATGAATAAATCGATTGTTTCTTATTTGTAGATTTGTATTGTGGTAAAAATGAAGGCTTGGATTGGGGCAATGAGATTGAGGACCTTACCTCTATCGTTATCAGGAATTATTGCTGGCTCTGCATATTCTTATTATAAAGGGAGCTGGGATTTTAATGTCTTCATACTTGCTATTTCTACAACAATTTTGTTTCAAATTTTATCGAATTTGGCTAATGATTTAGGAGATAGTCAAAAAGGAACAGATAATGAACGGCGGATTGGACCGGAAAGAGCTGTTCAATCTGGTGTTATTTCAGAAAAACAGATGAAACTCGGAGTCATTTTTGCATCTATTTTATCATTTGTATCAGCTCTCACTTTAATCTTTTTTAGCTCTTCTTATTTGAGTGAATCTTTGGTGTGGATGTATGTTGGACTTGCATTATTATCTATCATTGCGGCGATTCTATATACAGTAGGTAAATCTGCTTATGGCTATCATGGTTTTGGAGACGTCATGGTTTTTTTCTTTTTTGGTTTACTCAGCGTATTTGGGGTGTATCTCCTTTATGGACTTGGTATTGATTGGATTTTAATATACCCAGCAATATCAATCGGTTTATGGAGCACTGCTGTGCTAAATCTCAATAATATGAGAGATATTGTGAATGATGAATTATCCGGAAAAATGACTATAGTTGTGCAGCTTGGACAGCGTCGCGCTGGGCTCTATCATCTTTCTTTGATCCTTTTAGGAATTATTAGTTGGACCATTTTAATTGGTATTTGCATCTATTTGACTAGCAGCTGGATATTTGCATTTTCAGTTATTCCGTCAGTATTATTTTATCCTCACCTCATCAAGGTAATTGCGATTAAAGAACCTTATCAATATGATGCAGAGCTTAAAAAAGTTGCTTTAATTACTTTTTTCTCCTCAGTATTGTTTGCAATATGCTTATTTACAGTATAGTTTGGGGAAATATAGAAATACTAAATTGACGTCTTTCATTCTCAAAGATAATTCAGTAAATTTGCAACACCTTAAAGTAGAATAAAATGAAAATATTGGTTTGTATAAGCAAGGCTCCCGACACAACGTCGAAAATTGCTTTTTCCGAAGGGAACACGAAGTTTGATGAAAACGGTGTGCAGTTCATTGTAAATCCATACGATGAATGGTATGCCCTAGTAAGAGCTCTCGAAATTAAAGAAGCTGGTGGTGGCCAGGTAACGATTATCACAGTTGGTGGTGCCAGTGATGATGCTATCATTAGAAAAGCATTGGCTATTGGTGCTGATGATGCTGTTCGAATTGATGTTGAGCCAAAGGACGCCTATTTTACAGCCATGCAAATTGCTTCTTATGCAAAAGAAAATTCTTACGATTTGGTTCTAGCTGGAAAGGAAACGATCAATTATAACGGGTCTCAAGTTGCAGGTATGATTGCAGAAGAATTGGGGATGCCCTTTGTTTCTCTTGCATCAAAACTAGATTTGAATGGAAGTACATTGACTGTTGAACGTGAAATAATTGGAGGCCTTCAAGTAGTAGAGCTAAGTGCTCCAGCAGTAATTAGCTGTGCCAAGGGTATGGCAGAACAAAGAATACCGAATATGAGAGGTATTATGGCAGCAAGAACAAAGCCTTTAAATGTTGTGCCGGCTAAAGATATAGAAGAGTTAACTGAATTTATCTCTTATACATTACCGAATGAGAAGTCTGCGGTAAAAATGATTGATCCAGAAAACATGGATGAGTTGGTCGAATTGTTACACAATGAGGCTAAAGTAATCTAACTCTTAAAAAATATAAAATGATTTTAGTATATATAAATTCAACCAATGGAATCTCAAAATCGTCTTATGAGGCCATTACCTATGGTAAAAAATTAGGAGACGTAATTGCTTTAACAAATGGAGAGGCATCTGCTGATGATTTGGCTTCTTTAGGCCAATATGGTGCATCAAAAGTATTAATTGACCGTGCTGTTGATGGAGAAGATCAACAACAAGTAACCAATTTAATTGCAGGAGCTGTCCAAGACAACAATGCCGATACTGTGATTTTTTCCCATGATTTGTTTGGGAAATCTGTTGCACCACGACTATCTGTTCGATTAAAAGCTGGATTGGTTTCAGGTGCAATATCATTGCCTGATGCTGACGGGAGTATTGATGTAAACGTATTCTCAGGTAAAGCATTAGGAAAGGTCAAAGTAAATACGGGAGTAAAAATCATTTCATTATTGCCAAATAGCCTTCAGCCAGAAGAAAACGGAAGTAATTGTGCGGTAGAAGAGTTTACAAGTGATGCTGGAACTCCTGCCATTAAAGTGCTTTCAACTAAGAAACCAGATGGAGAAATTCCTCTACCGGAAGCAGAGCTAGTTGTTTCTGCAGGAAGAGGGTTGAAAGGTCCTGAAAATTGGGGAATGGTTGAAGATTTAGCAAATTCTTTAGGAGCTGCTACGGCTTGTTCTAGACCTGTGGCAGATATCGGATGGCGTCCACATCATGAGCACGTAGGACAAACAGGTGTTGCCATTAGACCTAATTTATATATTGCAATTGGTATTTCAGGAGCGATACAGCATCTTGCGGGAGTCAATGGTTCTAAAGTAATTGTAGTTGTGAATACAGATCCCGAAGCGCCGTTTTTCAAGGCAGCTGATTATGGAATCATAGGTGATGCTTTTGAAGTAGTACCAAGACTCAATGAAGCCGTTAAAAAGTTTAAAGCGTCATAAAAATATATTATCTTAATAGAAGATAGATTGTAAATAAATGCAAAAGGTACGATTAGAAATATCAGGAATTGCCTATAGTCAGACCCAATCAGGGTCCTATGTATTGACCTTGTCAGAAGCAGCCGGCAAAAGAAAGTTACCTATTGTGATAGGTGGTTTTGAAGCTCAGGCAATTGCTGTAGAGCTTGAAAAGATGATACCTAACCGACCATTGACCCATGATTTGATAAAGTCATTTTGTATTACTTATGATGTTATAATTAAAGAAGTTCTCATTTATAAATTTGTTGAAGGGGTATTCTATTCTAAACTGATTTGTGAAAAAGATGGAACTATTTCTGAAATAGACTCTAGAACTTCAGATGCCATTGCCGTTGGGGTAAGGTTTAACAGTCCTATTTTTACTTTGTCTAATGTTTTAGAAGAAGCCGGTATTACGAGTGATCAGGAAGATGCATTTGAAAGTGATGCGATTTTTGAAGAGCAAGAAGATGTTGTAGATGAAGAAAAGGAAATGAGCGCTATGGTCAGTGATTCTATTCAAGACCTCGAAAAACAGCTGCAAGAGGCTCTTGAGAATGAGAATTATGAGCTTGCTTCTAAGCTTAGAGATGAAATAAAGAAAAGATCTTAAGGTGTCGATTAAGCTTCGTTTAATTACAATGAGTTTTCTCCAGTTTTATGTATGGGGAGCCTGGTTAATTACTATTGGAACGTATTGTATTGAGGGAAGAGGATGGACCTTTCCTGAGTTTGGAGCTGTGTTTTCTACATTGGCTATTTCTTCGTTGATCATGCCTGCTATAGTTGGTGTTATTGCAGATAAATGGATGAATGCAGAGAGGCTTTATGGACTTCTTCATATATCCTATGGAGTTATATTATTTTTTGTTCCTAGCGTAGCGGATCCAGATGTTTTATATTATTATATTCTTGCGGCAATGCTTTGCTACATGCCTACCATTTCTCTTTCTAATTCAGTTTCGTTTAATATATTAAAGTCTAATAATTTTGATGTTGTAAAGGTGTTTCCTCCAATCAGAGTTTGGGGAACGGTTGGCTTCATTGTGGCCATGTGGGTAACCAATTTGACTGGAAGTAAGGCTAATGGAGATCAGTTTTATATTGCTGCAATTGCTGCGATCCTTCTTGGAATTTATTCTTTTACTCTTCCCAAATGCCCACCTCAGCGATCCATTAGCTCAGATTCTAGCTGGTTAGAGGTTCTAGGATTAAAAGCATTTAAGTTGTTTGCCAATTATAAAATGGCTCTTTTCTTTATTTTTTCAATGTTTCTTGGAGGAGCCCTTCAATTGACAAACATGTATGGAGATGTTTATCTAGATAGCTTTAAGGAAATCCCAGCTTATGCAGATTCTTTTGTTGTAAAGTATTCTACGATTGTGATGTCTATTTCTCAGGTGTCAGAAACCCTATTTATTTTGGCTATACCATTTTTTCTTAAAAAATTTGGAATCAAAAAAGTAATGATTTTCTCAATGATCGCATGGGTTTTGCGTTTTGCATTATTTGCTTATGGAAATCCTGCCGATGGCTTTTGGATGATTCTTTTGTCTTGTGTCATATACGGAATGGCATTTGATTTCTTTAATATCTCGGGTTCTCTATTCGTTGAAACAACAACAGACGCTTCAATTAGGTCAAGTGCTCAAGGTGTTTTTGTGATGATGACGAATGGTTTTGGTGCATACTTAGGTACAATTGTGAGCAGCTGGGCCATTAATGAATTCTTTATCATGTCTAATGGTTCTACTGACTGGAAAGGCGCCTGGTCTGCATTTGCAGTTTATGCCTTTATTATAGCGATTTTGTTTACCCTATTATTCAAGCACAAACACGACCCGGAAGAAATTAAAGAGATTAATCACTAATCTTATTTCAAAGAAAATAAATCTGAGGTGCCCAAGGTGCGGTCTATATTAAATCCTTCTCCATATTTCACTCCTAATTCTCTTCCATAGCTGAGCATTCGGCCCTCCAGAAAGTTAAAAAATTCCTTTCCAGAAATTGGCGTATCGGATTCTTTTGAATTCGGATCGAAAAATTGACTGCTGTAACATTTAATAAGCTCTATTTTTTGATCTCCATGTGAGCTTACATCAAAAATTACATCAGGAATACGGTAGAAATCTTGAATATAATGCAACAACAATCGAGGTCTATATTTCCCTTGTTGAATTCCATCGTGCTCTGTTTTGATTTTTTCTAGTCCAGATAAGTAACAGGCTTCAGAGACCAATTTGGCTCCTCTTCCATGGTCGGGATGCCGATCTGATATTGAGTTTGCAAAAACGATTTCAGGTTGATGTAAACGAATAAGCTCAATGATTTTAACTTTATTTTCTTTCGAATCAGTAAAAAAACCATCTCCAAGGTTAAGATTTATACGGGTATGAAGCCCCATCATCTTTGCAGCTTTTTCAGCTTCTTTAGCTCTCAAATCTTCATTTCCTCGTGTGCCGAGCTCCCCTTTTGTGAGATCAACTATACCAATAGATTTCCCCTCGTCTGAATACTTCATGAGGCTGGCGCCCATTGAAATCTCTACATCATCTGGATGCGCTCCGAAGGCTAATATATCTAGTTTCATTTAATCTAAATGTACGTAACTTTCAACGCTTGGACAAGCACAAATCAGATTGCGATCTCCAAAAGCATTATCAACACGTCTTACTGGCACCCAGTATTTGTTATCAACCAAATAGGGTAGCGGGTAAGCTGCCTCTTGAGGTGAATATGAGAAATTCCAATTTTTATTGATGATACAGTTTGCTGTGTGGGGTGCATTTTTAAGTAAGTTATTCAGCTTATCCGCATGACCATTTTCAATTTCTCGAATTTCTTCTCGAATTTTAATCATGGCATCAACAAAACGATCGAGCTCTTCTTTATCTTCTGACTCAGTAGGTTCAACCATAAGTGTTCCTGCAACAGGAAAGGATACAGTTGGTGCATGAAACCCAAAATCAATAAGTCGTTTTGCAATGTCTGCAACTTCAACTTCTGCAGTTTTCTTAAATTCACGACAGTCCAATATCATTTCATGAGCCACCGTATCGTTTTTACCCTTATATAAAATAGGGTAGTGGTCTTCAAGTTTTTTAGCAAGATAATTTGCATTCAAAATTGCAATTTCTGTAGATTCTTTTAGACCTTTTGCACCCAGCATTTTAATATATCCATAGGAGATTAATAGAATTAAAGAGCTCCCAAATGGTGTAGCTGAAATGGCATTAATGGCATTCTTTCCACCTGTTTCTATCAGAACATTTCCTGGAAGAAAAGGAGTTAGATGAGAAGCTACCCCAATCGGACCCATACCTGGACCTCCTCCTCCATGAGGTATTGCAAATGTTTTATGCAAATTAAGATGACATACGTCAGCGCCAATATTACCGGGATTGGTTATTCCAACTTGTGCGTTCATATTCGCCCCATCCATATACACCTGGCCGCCATTATCATGGATAATGCTTGTGATTTCCTTAATGGCTTCCTCATACACACCATGAGTTGATGGATAAGTAACCATTAATCCGCCAAGTGTTTCCTTGTTATCTTCAGCAACTTTTTTCAGTTCATCAACATTAATATTTCCATTTTCATCACAACTTGTTACTACAACTTGAAAACCTGCCATTACTGCAGAGGCGGGATTTGTTCCATGAGCAGAAGAAGGAATAATCATAAGCTTTCTTTGATGATCATCACGAGATTCGTGATATGCCTTAATAATCATAAGACCGGCATATTCACCTTGGGCGCCTGAATTTGGTTGTAGAGACATTCCTGCAAATCCGGTGCACTCACATAGATAGTCATTTAAATCATTAAATATTTCTAGATAACCTTTGACTTGTGAAAGGGGGGCAAATGGATGAATGTTTCCAAAAGAAGGGTTGGATATAGGAATGAGTTCAGATGCTGCATTTAATTTCATGGTACAAGAACCTAATGGAATCATACTGTGAACCAACGAGAGGTCTTTGTTCTCTAATTTTTTAAGGTATCGCATCATTTTCGATTCTGAATGATATGAATTGAAAATATCCTGTAATAGAATTTCATCCGTTCTTAAAAAGTCATTTCTGAGAGAGGCTTTTATGACTTTAAAATCTTTATTGCTTTCAGATTTCAATTCAGAAAACAGTTTGACAATTTTTTTAACGTCATCAAATGTATGTGGCTCTGCAAAACTAATTGTGAGCTCATTTTCATTTTTGTAATAAAAATTAAACCCAACTTGTTCGAATTTTGCTTTTACAGCTTCTGAATTAATGTTTTTAATCCAAATTGTATCAAAAAAAGAATCGCTACCAAGCTCATAACCCAATTCCTTTAGCGCATTTGCTGAGGTAGATGCAAGGCTATGAACGTGTCCGGCAATTTCTTTAATCCCTTTTGGGCCATGATAAACTGCATACATACTGGCCATTACGGCAAGTAGAGCCTGAGCTGTACAAATGTTTGAAGTAGCTTTACCTCTTTTTATATGTTGCTCTCTTGTCTGAAGAGCCATTCGAAGAGCTGTATTATTATCTGCGTCTTTTGAAATACCAATAATTCTACCAGGCATATTCCTCTTAAAGCTTTCTTTTGATGCAAAGAATGCAGCATGAGGACCACCGTATCCCATAGGTACACCAAATCTTTGAGATGATCCTAAAACAACATCAGCACCTAAGCTACCAGGTGATTTTAAAAGAGATAAACTGAGTATATCACAAGCAACAGCCACTTGAATTTGAGACGCCTTAATTCTTGTTATTTGAGATCCAAGATCTTTAACCTCTCCGTTTACGTTTGGATATTGAAGTAAAGCACCAAAAAAAGTATCGTCCAATAGATGATCTTCTGTGTTGGCAATAACCAACTCAATACCTAAGTTTTTTGCTCTTCCTTTTACCACATCAATGGTGTGAGGTAATGTGTTTTCATCTACAAGAAAGCTGGATTTTCCTGCTTTCACATCTGCTCTAGACCTGCTGTTATAAAACATCAACATGGCTTCGGCGGCAGCTGTTGATTCATCAAGCAAAGAAGCGTTGGCAATCTCCATTCCAGTAAGATCTAAAATCATTGTCTGGAAGTTTAATAGAGCTTCTAATCTTCCTTGAGAAATCTCCGCCTGATATGGAGTATAAGCGGTATACCATCCCGGGTTTTCCAAAATATTTCTCAGGATTACAGGTGGTGTTATTGTTTCGTGGTAACCAATTCCGATAAAAGATTTATTTACTACATTAAGAGCAGCTTTCTCCTGCATATGATTCATAAATTCGTGTTCGGAGAGAGCTTCAGGGATATTTAAATCAGCTGAAAGTCTAATTTGAGAAGGAACAGTTTTATCAATTAGATTTTCTATTGAAGAAACTCCAATAGCATCCATCATAGCTTGTTTTTCAGAGGCATCTGGCCCGATGTGACGTTGTGTGAAAAGGCTCATAATATCAAGAATTATCAATCAGTTTGCAAATATAATTCAACTCTTTCAAACAACAACTAGAAACTAAAAGAGTTTAGTTATTCATAGTCTTTGCAACTCCTCCACTTTTGAATGACCTCACCCTTTCTTTAGAATTGATTCTGATGTCTTGCCAAAACAAATTGACATCTCCTATGTGATAATCTTGAAGGGTCACAGAAAGTGAACGAAAAGGTACATGAGGAGTTGTAATCCAAACAGCTCCATCTACCAAGTGTGTATGAAAAGCTTGTTCGTACATTTTTTCATCCCAAAACATAAATCCTTTATGTAAACTTCTTTTTGCATATGTACTTCTATCCCAAGTAACTGGATTGATGCTCGCTGTTCCTTTATACCAATCTTTGTATTTTTTGGTTTTATATCGTTTTTTGAAGGTATTCCAAGTTACAAATCCGCCAGTTTCATGACTTTCTGTAAGAAAGGGTATATTTTTGAATTCATCTTCCTTAAGACTAAACCCTGGCATATAGGCACATACCAACTGTTTTTTTAGATCAGTTTCGTCAAAAAAATCTTTTATAAGAAGCATGATGTGTGTCGAACCTTGGCTATGTCCTGCCAATATGATGGGGCGACCTTGGTTGTAATGTTCTAGATAATATTCAAATGCTTTTTTAACATCTTGATATGCAGTTAAAAGGGCAGCTTTACCGCCCTCTTCAAGGTTGGTATAACTTCTAATGTGTGCTTGGCTGTAATAAGGAACAAACATTCGTCCAGACTCGGACCATGCCGAAGCTTGAAGTCTTGTCACATTTATAGCTTTATCTCTTTGTTCCTGATTGTCAATTGAAATATTCCAGTCCTTCTCTTTTTTGTCCAAATAGACTGTAGGGTAAACATAAAACACATCTGCATAGGCGATTAACGATGTGTCAGTAATAAAAGCTTTATGAAGGCTAGTATCGTGTTCCGGAGAAATCACCCAATGCTCTGGATTGGAGTAATCTGCAAAAATTTGAGCATTAAAATCAAATTGTTGAAGAATAAAAACGAAAATCAATAAATAATGTCTCACAAGAAAGTACTTTTACGCTAAAATTGGTTAAAAATGTGTCACAAAATTAAGTCATTTATAGGTATTCTTTTTCTGTTTAACATTTTTTGTGTAGGTGCTCAAAAAACCGAATCTTCAGATAGGGACACCTTGTCTAATTGGAAATTAAAATCTTTATATTCTTTGAGCGGAACTCAGAGCTCATTTGTCAATTGGAATGCTGGGGGTCGAAATAACATCTCATTAATTGGAAACGTTACTGCAAGTGCCGATTACAATAAAGACAAATGGAATTGGTCGAGTGATGCCACCTTGGCGTTTGGCGGTATAAAATATCTCGATGATGCTGATGGTGTAGACTTGCAAAAAACAGAAGATAAAATTGATTTATCAAGTATAGTCGGTATGCGCATATCAAAGCGTTTTTTGATCAGTATCAATACTGGTTTTAAGACGCAATTTGCAGATGGATTCACATATCCTAATGATTCCATCGCTGTTTCTAAGTTTATGGCCCCAGGATACTTGAATTTAGCTTTAGGAACAGACTATATAAAGGACGCCAATTTTTCTGTTTTTGGTTCTCCATTTGCAGCGAAAACGACTTTTGTTATGGATGATTCACTTTCTCAGTTGGGAGCTTTTGGAGTGGAAAAGGGTGAACAAATAAGACATGAGTTCGGTGCTTTTATCAAGCTTAAATGGAATGCCAAGCTGATGAAGAATATTAATATGAAATCAAAAATCGAACTTTTTAGTAATTACCTGAACAATCCTGAAAACATTGATGTCAATGCGGAATTGGTTTTTGTATTCAGAGTAAATTCTTTGTTTTCAGCAACAGCCCAATGGAATTTAGTTTACGATGATGACATTAATATAAGAGATAGGAACGGAAACTTCGGTCCAAGAACACAATTCAAATCTGTACTGGGAATAGGGATATCCTATAAGTTAGAGAATTAA
>Ga0315332_10002237_pt1 | contig 10747 bp, 9 predicted proteins | sample M110034915metaG_FD_203455 | JGI IMG/M metagenome (GOLD analysis project Ga0315332, IMG submission 203455) | Ammonia-oxidizing marine archaeal communities from Monterey Bay, California, United States - M1 100m 34915 | ecosystem: Environmental > Aquatic > Marine > Intertidal zone | place: USA... | reverse complement strand
TTCCTGAATTTCAAATTTATTTTCTCCTAGCCAAACTGATGCTTTCATTTAATTGAGTTTTGTATTTATTAAGAACACTATATATTAAAATTAATAAATAACTATAAAATATTTGTAATTAAATCTTTAAAGCAAGATTTAATTGATAAGATAAATTTAATCAACAATATATTAAGAATTTATTATGTTTAGTGAATATAAAATAAATAATGTGGAATCATTTGAAACTCCAGAACATCTAATTTTTGAAGAAAAGGTTTTACATAATATTGATTCAATAATAGATCTAGTAGGGGATAAAGATAGATTAATCCCCCATGCTAAAACCCATAAATCTAAAGATACTTTAAGTTTACTTATAGATAATGGTATAAAAAAACATAAAACATCAACATTGAATGAGTTGGAAGTATTAGCTGAGTGTGATCCCGAAACTTTAATATTGGCATACCCTATAACATCAATTACTAAAGCAAAAAGACTAGAAAATATAGTAGAAAATTTTCCTAAGACTAAGTTTTATACTATTATTTCAAATAATTTTCATTTTGATCTAATTAAGAATGTTAAAAATTTAGCTGGAATTTATATTGATTTAGATACCGGAATGAATAGAACGGGGATATTGAAAGAAAATGTTTCAGATTTATTAGATTATATTTCTTCAAATAATTACAAAAATTTAAAAGGTATTCATGCCTATGATGGACAAACATATGGAGTAGTTAGTGTTGAAGATAGAGTAATAGATACTCAAAACTCATTAAAAGATATTAGAGAAGTTGAAAAATTAGTTAAAGAAAAGTTTTCTATAAATGATTTTGAAATTATTGTTGGAGGGTCTTGGTCATTTCACTTTTATATAAAAGAAAAAGATATAAAACTATCACCAGGGACTTGGATTTATTGGGACATCAGTAATATCAAACAAAAAGAATTATCATTTAAAATTGCTGGAGTTATATTAGGTCAGGTTATTGATGAAAACAAATCAAATGACACGGTTACTATTGATATAGGAGCAAAAGCTGTATCAAGTGATCCTCTTACTGAAAATAGGCTAAAACTTATAGATAAACCGAACTCTAAATTGATTTCCCAAAATGAAGAACATGGAATCATAAAACTTAATGGAGATTCCTTAGGTTTGGGAGATTATGTATTAGCTCAACCTGGACATGCATGCACAGTTACTCCTAAATATAATAGAGCTTTAAAAATAGACAAAAATGGAGATGTATCTGGGGTAATTACTCCACATGCAAGGGATAGGGTCTGATATTAATGAATACAAAATGTAAAAAAGCAGATGTGATTATTATTGGATCTGGTTTTGCAGGTTTGTATATGCTTTACAAGCTTAGAGAGATTAACCTTGAAGCAATTATTATTGAAAAAGCTTCAGGAGTAGGAGGGACTTGGTTTTGGAATAGATACCCTGGAGCTAGGTGTGATATTGAAAGCATTGAATACAGCTATTCGTTTTCTGAAGATTTACAGCAGGAATGGAATTGGTCAAATAGATATTCTGATCAATCAGAAATTTTGGAATATCTAAATCATGTAGCTGATAAATTTGATTTGAGAAAACATATTGTATTTAATACTACGGTTAAATCAGCTACTTATAAAGAATCAAGTAATGATTGGGAAATAAATACTGAATCTAGTTCTTATATTTCTAAATTTTGTGTCATGGCAACAGGTACATTATCATCAATTAAGGAACCTACCTTTGAAGGTTTAGAAGATTTTCAAGGTGAATCATATATTACAGGTAGATGGCCTCATGAAAAAGTAGATTTTACTAATAAAAAAGTTGGAATTATAGGTACTGGATCATCTGCAGTTCAATCAATACCTGTTATAGCAAATGAAGCTAAAAATTTAACTGTATTTCAAAGAAGTCCTAATTATTCTATTCCTGCTAAAAATAGGCCTTTATCAAATAAAGAAATTTTAAATGCTAAATCTAATTATTCTGAAATTAGAAATAAAGCTAAATATACAAGAGCAGGAATAGGTTATAACCAGTTTGAAGAAAGAAAGATTTTAGATTTTTCAAAAGACTACATAAATACAGAATTAAATAAACGATGGGATATTGGAGGTCAAGAAATTTTTACAGCTGGTTTTACAGATGTAGGAATTGAACCTGAAGCAAATAAAAGAGCAGCTGATTTTGTAAAATCAAAAATCAAAGAAATTGTTCATGATCCAATTACGGCAGACTTACTTTCTCCTAAAGATTCTATTGGTTGTAAAAGATTATGTGCGGACACCAATTATTTTGAAACTTTTAACAAAAAAAATGTTGAATTGATTGATATAAATAGTACTCCTATAAAATCTATTACTAAAAAAGGATTATCAACTAATATAAGAGACTTTGATTTTGATGTTTTGATTTTTGCAACGGGTTTTGATGCAATGACTGGAGCTCTATTATCTATAGATATAACAGGAAAAAATAATAAAAAACTTAAGGATAAATGGAAAGATGGCCCAAGATCTTATTTAGGCATTTCAATATCAGATTTCCCAAATCTATTTACAGTAACAGGGCCTGGAAGCCCTTCAGTTTTAACAAATATGATAGTAGCAATTGAACAGCATGTGGAGTGGATTTTTGACTGTATAAAATTTCTTTATAAATCAAATAAAAATAATATTGAAGCAAATGTTGAATTTGAAAATAGCTGGATGGAACATATTGAAGATGTAGCTAGCAATACTTTAAGGTATACATGTAACTCTTGGTATGTAGGTGCAAATGTTCCTGGTAAAAAAAGAGTATTTATGCCTTATGCAGGTGGATTCGGAAACTATAGAGAAAAATGTGATGAGATAGCTAGTAAAAGTTATAATGGATTTATAATTAATTAAGAATTTAAAAACCTGCAAACTTTATCAAGGCATTTTTTTGAATCACTTATACTTCCAATGTTTACATTAAAACCATGCAATGCACCTTCATATATTTCTAGCTTAGAATCTACTTTTCCTTTTATATTTTTATGATAATCTTCAGACTCAGTTTTTAAGACATCACATTCAGCTGCAATGATATATGTTTTAGGTAAATTATCGTTAATTTCATCTTTGATAATAGCTGAAAATTTATTAGCTTTAGATACATCTCCTTCAATATAATTGTTCCAAAACCAAATCATAGATTCTTTTTCTAGGCCATAACCTTCAGAAAATTCATTATAAGAACTTGTTTCAAAATCGTTATTTAGTACTGGAGTGAAAAGAATTTGATTTTTTATCATATCATTTTTTATATCTCGAAATAACATTGAAACAGCTGCTGCTAAATTACCTCCTGCAGAAGTTCCACATATAGAAATTTTATCGGGGTTAATATTAAATTCTTTATAATTTTTATGAATAAAAGAAACAGTTTTATAGCAATCTTGTAAAGGAGTTGGAAACTTATATTCTGGAGCTAATCTGTAATCTACTGAAACCACTTTATGTTTAGATTTTTTAGCAAGATATCGACACATTTTGTCATCAGCATCAAGGTCTCCCAGAACCCATCCGCCTCCGTGAAAATTTACAAGTAAAGGAAGATTGTCATCATTTGAGTCTGAAAATATTCTAATATTTATATCTGCTCCATTTATAAATATTTCTTTATTTTCTACGCTCAGAATTTCTATTTCAGGTAATGGGAAAGCGTCTTTATTTTTATTAAACTGATCTCTTGCTTCTAAAGGTGTTAGTGATTGAATTGGTTTGCCTTTTAATACTTTTCTTTCTTCTAAGTATTTTTTTGATTCTTGATTTAACATATGTTTCTACTTTATTTATATTTATATTATTAATATCATTATTATTATAAGTTTTGACAATCTCTTTGACGGGTCTTTTGGGAAATAATAATATTTAGTTAATCCTCAAGATTTGCCCCTCAGATTCGAACCTTGAGGATTTTCTTTTTATGAACTCTTTATTAAAAAATAAAAATTTAAATGCGTTAGTTTTATCTAAAAACCTTGTTCAATATACTCTTCAAATGAGAGTTTTACTTTTTAGCTGGTTAGCTTATGAAATTACTCAAAAAGATTTATGGGTAGGTATAGTACTTGGAGTAGGCTCTACACCAATATTATTGTCTTCTTTTTTAGGCTCCTACCTGTCTGAGAGATATAACATAAACAAAATAATGTTTTACTCATATATAGTGATTTTATTAATGTTTGGTTTATTTTTTATAATCGATTATGAAAATATCTATAACCTATTAATTCTTAGCTTTTTATTTGGAATGATTATGGGAATTCCTGGTCCGCCTTTCTGGACTATTGTTATTAATACCTTTGGTAAAAATAATTTAAGTTGGATCAATTCTTATTTCTACTCATTTCAATTTTTTGGTGAAATGATAATTCCTCTTATTTTTGCATTTTTAATTGCTAATTTTAGTTCAAATTACTTCATATCTTTTGCATGCTTCATAATTATAATTGCAACTTTTCTAATCAACTATTTTCCAGAAGACAAGCAATTGAAAAATCAAAAAGATAAAAATATTTATGATTCTTATTCAAAAATATTAAAACAAAACCCAGTTATATTTTGGATGTCTATAATCGTATCAATTCAGTCTATTTTTGGAGTTACTATTTTTATAGTATTGCCTCAATATGCTAATAATTTCGGGGTTGGCGCTACAGGTTTCGGAATTTTTTTTGCAGTTAATGGAGCAGGTATATTTTTGGGAACGATTCTATCTTTTTATACAGGAGTTTTTAGAAGTAAAATATTTGTTTTAATTCTCGCTACAATTGCCTGGGATATTGGACAAATTATTTTTGCATTTTCTGCAAATTATTACTTATCTATATTACTTTTGTTTTTAATGGGCTTTAGTGCAGCATACTGGGTAGTAGCTGCGAACCTTATTTTTCAAAATGAGACAACAGATAAAGATAGGAATAAAATTATGGCCTTATATCAGTTTGTTACTCAGTTATTTTTTATAGGTTGGTTAGTAGGGGGACTAATTTCAGATATTACAAATGCACAAACAGCTCTTGTAATAAGTGGATTATCTAGTTATCCAATTTTTATTATTGCTATAATTGCTTCTAAGAAATTGCGTATTGTTTAAATAAAAAATTCTTGTAAACTCGTATTAGAAAAGAGGATATTATGCTATCTATTGAAGAATTAAAAAATAAATCATCTGAAAACCTAAATACAAAAAAAGATATTGCGATAAAACTATCTAAAGATATACTTTCAGAGCCAGAGACAGGCTATAAGGAATTTAAGACTAATAAAAAAATTTATGAAGTATTAAAATCTTTAAATATGGAAGTAGTAAATAATCTTGCAATAACAGGATTAATGACGACAATTAAAGGAGCAAAACCTGGCCCTCATATAGCTGTTATAGGCGAATTAGATGGACTTCCTGTTCCTGGGCATCCTTTTGCTGATAATGTAACCAATGCAGCTCATGCATGTGGCCATCATATTCAAGTTGGAAATATGTTAGCAACTTTATTTGCATTAAATTCTCAAGAAGTATTGAGCAACCTTTCTGGTTCAATTTCTTTTATAGCAGTCCCATCAGAAGAATATGTAGAGATAGAATGGCGAAATGAACAAAGATCTAAAGGTAAATTTGAATTTTTAGGAGGAAAGCAAGAATTAGTTAAATTAGGGATTTTTGATGATATAGATATTTCTATGATGACTCATGCTAGAGGGAATTTTTCTGGTTTTGGTTATGGAGGTACTGGTAACGGATTAGTTGCAAAGTTTATTGAATTTCATGGAAAATCTTCTCATGCAGGAGGTGATCCTCATCTTGGAATAAATGCTTTAAATGCTGCTAATCTTTCTATGGCAAACATTCATGCTAATAGAGAAACTTTTTTTGACGATCATCATATCAGAGTTCATCCAATTATTACTCTTGGTGGATCAGTAGTAAATCAGGTCCCTGAAATAGTCACTCTAGAAACTTTTGTAAGAGGAGCATCTTTAGATGCTATAAAAAATGCGAATCTTAAAGTTGATAATTGTTTAAGAGCCGGAGCTATGGCGGTTGGAGCAGAAGTTGAAATAACTACTTTACCAGGTTATTTCCCTCTTTTTCATGATAGTAATTTACAAGAAATTTATAAGAAAAATCTTGAAAATACAAAAAATAATTCAACAGAGCTTGAGCATGGCGGAGGTTCAACTGATATGGGTGACCTCGCACATCTTATGCCAGTAATACATCCCTATGTAGGAGGTGCTACAGATGCGTCAGCGCATACAGCTGGATTTATAGTTGAAGACTATGAATTGTCAGTAGTAGAGGCAGGAAAAATGATGGCATATACTATTATTGATCTATTATATGATGGAGCTTCTACTGGTAAAGAAGTTATTTCAAAGCATACTCCAAGATTATCAAAAGTTGAATATTTGAAAACTATGAGAGAATTTAGCAATGTAGAGATTGCAAATTATAATATCAAATAGCATGAAGAAAATTTCAAAAAAAATTTTATATAGAGAGCACTCGCCTTATAATAAGATCACAGATAAAGTAGATCAAAATATTTGGTTTGAAGTTGAAACACAAATGAATAGAGGGCCTGACTCAAAAGATGTTGATAAAAATTTAGTTGAATTATTTAATAAACATCGTGATGATTCTATGCCAGATGATAGAGGAAATCCATCTTCAGGATGTATTTGGATTAATGATTCAAAAAAAGGCGAAATATTAAATGTTGAAATTGGTGAAATTGAAACTCATGAAATTGGATATACCAAATATAGAGGATCAACAGGAGCATTTCCTTCATATTTAGGGCCGTCAGCAATTGGAGAGGTTTTTAAAGTAGTCAAAATAATTGACAAAAAAATTATTTGGAATGACAAATTATCAATACCAATAAAACCTATGATAGGAGTAGTTGGATTAGCTCCAGAATTTGAAGCAAGAGGAAATTCTTGGGCAGGAGAGTGGGGTGGAAATTTTGATATCCAAGAAATAACAACTGGCGCAATTGTTCAAATTCCTGTAAATAACGAAGGATCTTTATTACATATTGGAGATATGCATGCCATTCAAGGCGATGGAGAAATTTCAGGAGGAGGAGGAATAGAAACAGGTGGAAGTGTGAGTTTGAAATGTTACTCAGAGCCTAAACCTAGAGGTATGACATGGCCAAGGATAATTAATAATGAATATATAATGACTACAGCTCAGGCTAGACCTGCGGAAGATGCATTTAGAATTGCTTTATCTGAAATGCTTTTATGGTTAGAAAATGATTATGATATTGATAAAAAAGAGGCGTTTATGCTTTTGGCTCAGGTTCTAGAAGCTAGAGTTACTCAATTTGTAAATCCTACATATACTTACCTTTTAAAAGTAAACAAGAAATATTTAAAATAAACTTTATTTTAATTTATTTTTTTCGTTTGTAATTCTTTGAATTTCTAGATCAATTCTATTTTTTTCTAAAGTTATATCTCTATCTATGAACTGTTTTTGTAATTCTAGCTCTTTGATTATCAATTCGTATTCTTCAGATGTTTTTTCAATTATATTAGGGTCTCTTATCATATCTCTAGGATCCATAGGTCCTCTCATCATATCTTTCGGATCCATAGGTCCTCTCATCATATCTTTATGATCCATAGGTCCCCTCATCATATCTTTATGATCCATAGGTCCTCTCATCATATCTTTATGATCCATAGGTCCTAATCTATTCTCTTGCATATCTTTATTTAATAAAGGTTTTTTATCTTTATCAAAAAAATCTAAACTAACTAGTATAGCTACATATATTGAAATACATAAAACTAAAAAGACTATTGTACTTATAAAAATTTTAAAAATATTATTAAACATATTAGAATCAAATATATCACGAAAAAATATAAACTATAAAAATGACTTATATCGTAGCTCATAGGGGCTTATCAGCAAAAGCGCCAGAAAATACTTATCATTCTTTTGATTTGGCATTTTCAAAAGGCATTAAACACGTAGAATTTGACGTACATCTTACAAAAGATAATAAAGTAGTAATTATTCATGATGAAACTATCGATAGAACAAGTAATGGATTTGGTAAAGTAAGAGAAAAAAACTTGGATGAATTGTTGAGTTTAGACTATGGAGGGTGGTTCTCTCCCAAATATGAAAATTCTAAAATACCAGAATTTTCTAAAGTTTTGGATAAATATAATAATGTAAATTTTGTAATTGAAATCAAAGGGTCTGATATTGAACTTGTTCCAAGGGTTTTAGAGCTTATATCTAAGAGTGACTATTGGAGAGATAAAGTTTTTAAATCTAAGCAAAAAAGCCCCAAAATCATATTTTGTTCTTTTTTACCAAAACAAATAGAAATTTTAAGAAATTTTTCTAATGATATTGTAATAGGATTCCTTGTAAAAGATTTGAATGATAGGGTAGTCCAATTTGCTAAAAGCCATAATCTTGATGGGATTTTCCCATATTATAAATTGCTCAATAAAAAAGTCGTTGAAAATTTAAAAAAACAAAACTTTATAATCAGTTCTTGGGGATTCCAAAATATTCAAGATGTAAAAAAAATATCAGATCTAAATATTGATGGAATAACGGTAGATTGGCCTGATGAAATTTAGAAAAATTCTTTATATGGCTCAGAGTCAATTGGTGTATACTCTGATGGCGGAAACTCCTTTAAAGCTTCTTCATCAATATCAGTACCCCATCCAGATCCAGTAGGCGGGGCTGTAAAACCATTTTCTATAACGATATTATTAGTTAATACTTTTTTATAACCATCTAGAAAGCTTACAAATATTTCTTGTTTATAGCAATTTGGGATACTCATATCAAGGTGAAGACTTGCTACAGTTGAAATAGGCCCATTAGAATTGTGTGGCGCTACGCTAACATAGTATGTTTCAGCTGCTGAAGAGATCTTTTTTAACTCTGATAATCCACCTGCGTGACAAATATCTGGTTGAATTATAGAAATTGATTTTTGTTCAAAAAGTTTCTGATATTCCCATCTATTATAAAGCTGTTCCCCTGTAGAAATAGGGATATCAGTTTTACTTGCTAATTTACCTAAGACATCTAAATTATCAAATTGAACTGGTTCTTCAACCCAAGAAATATCAAAAGGTTTAAGTTTATTCAAAACTTTAATTGCACTTCCATAATCTAATCTTGCACGAATGTCGATTCCAATTTGGGTGTTATTTCCGACAGTATCTCTAACTGCTTTAACTAACTCTACTCCATAGTTCAAGTTTTCATTTTCAATGCTATATTTTCCTATAAAAGGATAAAACTTAAGACATTTATAACCACTTTTAATAACATCTTCAGCAGCTCTAGAATGTTCTTTTGGAGTTTTTAATCCTTCAAACCATCCATTTGCATAAACAGGGATTTTTTCTCTTACTTTACCACCTAATAATTCATAAACCGGAACATCAAGGGCTTTTGCTTTTATATCCCATAATGCTAGGTCAATAGCACTTATAGCACTCATAGTTACAGCTCCGCCAGTCCATGTAACTCTTCTATATAATGAGTTCCATATAAATTCTATTTGAAAAGGGTCTTTGTCAATTAAAAATTTACCAAAATCTAATATTTCTGATTCTAAAGCAGCATCTTTGTATTGTAAGCTTCCCTCGCCAATTCCATAAATACCTGAATCTGTGTAAATCTTAACAAAAAGCCAATTATTTGTTTCTGACTTATGCCAAGCTGGTGAAGACATCTTAAAAACTTTGATATCAGTAATTTTCATTCTTAAATTTGTCCTTTATAATTTTTATTTTACATTAAAATTTTCAGTTGATCAGGATAGCAGATAAAAAATAATAAACCCCACTAAGAATGCAGTAGAGCTAATTATTGATGAAAAAAATATAAATTTCAACCTAGGGTTATTATCAAACTTATTTCTTGTTATTCTTTCTAAAATATATGCAATTCCAATCATTATTAAAAAGAATAAAACTATTTTATATCTAATCATTTTAAATAAATAATTTTACTGAATTTGTTATTATGATATCAACGTTATACATTTCAAAAGTTTATGGAACATGAAGTTTTAGAAATCTCTGGAGTTTTTTCAGCTATTTTAGTAGGATTTTTACTTGGGCTAAGACACTCTATCGATGGAGATCATATTGTCGCTATATCTACTTTATCAAGAGATTTTAATAAGTATATTAAAAACTTATGGATAGGTATTTCGTGGGGTTTGGGGCATTCAACTCCACTAATATTAATTGGTATATCTGTATTGTTATTTAAGGATATATTTTATGATATATATGAACCTATCTCTTTATACTTTGAGATTTTAGTTTCTGTAATGTTGATATTTTTGGGAATTCAAGTCTTTTGGAAATTATATAAAGGTAATCTGCATATTCATATACACGATCATGATGGAGTAAGTCATACTCATTTACACAGCAATCATATACATGACCAAAAATCTAATGAACATAAAACAGATCATGGCCATAATTTTTTTTCCGATTATATGCCTTTTTTTAGGCAAAAATCTTATTTGATTGGTTTTGTACATGGTTTAGCTGGAAGTGCAGCGGTACTATTAGCAATTTTACCTACAAGCCCAACCTTTACTTCAGGGATCTTGTATTTATTTTTCTTTTGTATTGGAACTATAATTTCAATGTCCTTCATGACATTGCTCTTTTCAGCTCCTTTTAGGGTTAAATCGGATTCAAG
>Ga0315332_10002235_pt1 | contig 10752 bp, 13 predicted proteins | sample M110034915metaG_FD_203455 | JGI IMG/M metagenome (GOLD analysis project Ga0315332, IMG submission 203455) | Ammonia-oxidizing marine archaeal communities from Monterey Bay, California, United States - M1 100m 34915 | ecosystem: Environmental > Aquatic > Marine > Intertidal zone | place: USA... | reverse complement strand
CGGGCAAGCCCCCTTATTTTCTCATATTATAAAATGAATATAAAAATATATATTGATATCATTAAAATAATTGCTTGACAGTAACATAACTTTATTATTATACTTTAAAGGAACGGGGCAAACTGCCCCAAATAAATGCCCTACCCTATCAAGGGCCAACACTTTTAGCGAGGTGAAATATGATAGATACAAAAAAGAATGTCGTAACAGCTTTCGACCAGTGGCGATCGAGACCAGCTGAAGAACGCTTTATTGACATCGACCAAATGCAAGCAGCTATGACCAAGAGACGTGAACGCTGCGAAGATGTAGGACCGTACAGTGTTGCTGATATGAAAGTTGAACCAGGACCGGAAAATAGTTTAGCCCTGGTTGATGGTGACAATGGAGGTGCATTGCTTAACAATTTTAGCTTAAACCAGTTAGCTGCATCCGTTAAGGCCCCAGCTGGATATTTACGGACCTTGCCAAACCATTTAGCAGCCGATTGCTTAAACGAGGGTTTGCCCGAATTTGGTGAAACTGAACGCCATTTATTGTATGAACATGGCGATAGAGTAGGCACTATTCGAGCGATAACCAGCCCCCAGTACTCTAGATACTGGGATAATGAAGTAATAGCCGATTTAGCCAACAGCTTGCAAGCGGATGGCTGGAGGGTACCACCTTGTAGACCGTTTCCAGGTTGCCCCGAAAACATGACTTGGACAGCTACAGAAAACGACATATTACCCGGTGATAGTCAAAAGCTAAGTATAAGACAAGGTGATTTATGCGGACCGGGTGGTTTGTATTCCAGCGACAGAGATAGTTTTGTTTTTATGGTTAATCAGGAACGCACAATAGAAACCCCAAGCGGGCCAATGTTTAGGGCATTGATTTGCAAAAATTCTGAAGTAGGCCAAGCTGCTTTCGGTATTAGCTGCTTTCTTTATTCTGCAGTATGTGGAAATCATATAATGTGGGGTGCTGCTGAAGTTGCGGATGTAAAAATTAGGCATAGGGGCGAAGCAGACTTAGCTGCAATACGTGCAAAGGCTGCAATGGCTGGAGCAGTAGCAGCAGCCGAAAACGCCAGTACGTATGTCGAAGAAACCACAATAAGTTTAGCAGCTGAAACCATAACGGATAGCAATGCAGTGCAGCAAGCTACCAAATTACCCAAAGACACTATACTTGCAGCCGAAACACTGGCGAAAGAATACCCCCAGGATCACGGGGACCGAATCGGTACAACCTGGGCATGGGTACAAGGTTTAACCCGTGCCAGCCAGCAACGCGGGTACACAGCGGACCGGGCCAGCATCGACCAAGCAGCAGCTAATTTGCTCAAACCCATAGCAAAGCAGGTTCATAATGTTGCAGCATAGTAACCTAATACAGCAAGCTGTAAGAGATAGCAAGGGCCGATTCACTGGCAAATACGAAGTAGTAGAAAAGAAAAGAAATAAAATCCCTGGGGCTTATGTCCCAGGGGTTAAAAAATGGGCTTTTTTGGTCCCGTTTATTTTGTTGAATGTTTACGCAATTTTAAATATCGGGGGCCAGATATGAACGCCAAAACCTTGAACGGTTCGGTTCACTTGGTTAATACGTATATATCTATTTTGAGCGAATGCGAGCAGGTTATAAAATTCGCTGAAACCATAACAACGGATAAAACCAATAAAAAATATTTTACGGATACAGCTGGCGAAATATCGAAAGTCGTAGAAAAATCAAAATACATGACTAAAGAATTTAAACGGCTGGCGAAAAGGTGTTCGTAAATGATCTTTTACAAGGTAAAATACACGGGCGAAGATAACCCAGGGCCGATTGAAGAAATAAATCTTAAAAATAAAAGAGAACTTTGCACCGAATTAAATTTCGGGGGCGTCTGGGAATATGTCGAGCACGAAATAGTATATCAATATTTTATGACATTAGAAGACGCTCAGGAGCAAGTTAAAAAGCTGCAACAGGGGGAAACAATACGGGAGGATGTAGTCCCTTATAACGCAGCAATTCACAGAGCGTTAAACACTTGAAACCTTTAATCAAAAACGAAAACGGCCCCCGGTTAACGCTGGGGGCTTTTTTTGTGCTTAAACATGAGATAATAAGGAAAAAATTATGACAACTTTTACTAGATCCGAAATAGAGGAATTGGAAAAGATAGAAATAATATGTCAGCGTAAGATATCGAACATTAAAGAGGAGGGATATGATTACGAAACACTAGCTGAAATCACAAACGGGCTTAATTATTTTATCGGGGAATTTGAGAATGACAATAAATAATTGTGCAAAAATATGGGAGGATACAGAGCGTAGTTTATACGCTGCTCTGTATTGCATCAGCAAACCCAGTGCGAACGCTAAAACCGGGGATATGTTACAGCTTGCAATTATGCCCCTTGAACTAAGCCCCACACAGGCCCAGAAACAAAGGCAGCAGCATAACTGCGGAACCGGGGCAACAGCTTGCCCGATTAAGTCTGTATGCTATGTCAATACGGTAAGCCTGGTTGATGTATGGAAAAAAACAGCAGGGGAACCCGTGCAGGAAATACCTAAGCAGGTTAAACCGTTACGGTTGGGTAGCTGGGGGGACCCCGGTTTATTGCCCCTGGATTTATTGGAGCAGTTGACCAGCTCGAACCCGTACGGCCATACTGGATATACGCACCTTTGGCCCCATATTGATGCCAAATACAGTAGGTACTTAATGGCCAGCGTTGACCAGCCTACTGCACAAGCCCAGGGGCTTACTATTGAGCAGCTAACCAGCAAGGCCCACCAGTTAGGATATCGAACGTATCGAATAAAGTTACGGGGGCAGCAGCTAAACCAGGGGGAAATAGAATGCCTGGCAAGCAGTCAAAACAAACAATGCAGAGAGTGCAAGCAATGCAATGGGACCAGGGGCAGGTTTACCCGGTCTATTGCAATTGATGTGCATGGAGCACCCAGCAAAATAGCAGCATTGAAAAAGCTGGCTGCATAATGGATATACTTGCAGTAGTAATATTAATCTTGATACTCTATAAAACAAATTAAGAGTAAAGCAGCTTACTGGCCCCTGGGTATTGATTTACTCAGGGGCTTTTGTGTATCTGTTGCACTATATCGGACCAGTTAAGCAATGTCACAGCGTCTATTTACTTCGATGCTGGGGAATTGCAAGGGTTAGATGATAGGGTAGGGGACTAAACCCAGGATTGCCAGCACTTCGAGCACTTCGAAAGTATTGACCAGGGGGACAGTATCGACCAGGGGGAAAAATACAGGGGGCATGTTGATAGGGTAGGGGGGGGCTTGCAATGTTTCCAGGGTGTTGATGTATCGAAAGTATGGAAATAGGCATAGGCATAGCGATGGGGTAGGGGATAGGTATGGATAGAGGGGGATACTCGAAGTTATATAATCAACTCAAAACAATAACCGGGGCTTAGTGCGTGTTCATTATATGGGGAAATACAGCTATTTGCCTATATATTGGGGTATTTGAACCCGAATAGGGCTATATATGGTGTATATTACCCATAATAGGTATTATCGATAGTATAAAATATATGCCTATTCCCCTATTTAAACACAAAAACAGATAAAAAGAAGGTGAACCAACCAGAGGGGGCTATCGGTATAGGTATAGCTATAATATCCCGTATACATCGAACCACTTTTGACTACATTGACCACATGGCTAAAAGCATATGTTTAGAAACCAATGAGGGATACCTACGATATGTTCCTCGGTATGCGATTATGGATGTTGTGCCTCCAAAGACTCGTTATGATCTTCCTTCCCTGGTATTGGATACAGGTGAGGTGGTATTGTTGAGTGCGGAGCAGGAGATGGGGTTGAGTTATATTGTGGAGTTTGCTTTTTACGGGGGTAGGTGATCGAACCGGTGTGTGGTTTTCTTTGTTGTTTTTCTCTGTAATATTTTGGGGTAATATTATTAAAGTATATATATACTATTATATATATAATATATAATTATATAAAGTACATGATATCATATAAGTCTTTATTTAGAATTAAAGTACTTGTACCTAATATCATATGAGTAAGTACATATATTATTATAGAGCCTTTTTCTGCTTTACAATCGTTTACATCGGGTTATAGTGTGAGCAGCATTTGTGCTCCTCTATCCTAGAGATTCCTCCAAGACTCTTTCCTCCGAACCAAATGCAGCCCTTGATCGTTTAAACGCGGTCAGGGGTTTTTTTCTGTTATGAGCATACACCCAGACATTCCCAATTTTTCCTGGTCTGAACTTAAACCGGGGCATTGCAGCGAAGAGAAGCTGATAGCGCACTGCTGTTTAAAGGTGAGTGATCGGTTTTGGCTGCACATGAAAAACCTGCAGTCGTTGCGCGAGGATTGGGGAGGTCCGCTGCGGATAACGTCTACCTGGAGAGACGAGGCATACAATCGCAGTGTGGGAGGTGCGCCCAACTCGCAGCACTTAATATGGGCAACGGATGTCACGCCAATAGATCCAGATCCTACCGAAGTGGAAGAACTGGCTATTTTGGCCGATCAGGCAGGATTTAACGGGATTGGAATCTATCCGCAGAAGGGTTTTGTGCATTTGGATATGCGTGGCGAGCAAGCGAGATGGATCAAATGAAGCTAAATACGAACCATAAACAGGCAATCCAGTTAATGATCCTGGATCGATGGGTTCCTGCCAAGACTACGAACAATGTGGCTAACCATTTAGGCGTTGCGCCTCAAACCGTAGCCCTATGGCGCACGGACAAGGACTTTTGCGCTGAATTTAAGCGTCAACTGGACATTTATCGCAAGAATTTCGACGATGTGCAACTGGCAGACCGAAAAGAGCGCGTAAAGGAGCTGCAGAGGCTTTATGTCAAAATCCCAGACAAGCGAATTGCTTTAAAAATCAAGGTTTTGGACACGATTGCCCGGGAAATGGGTGATGTCCAAACACATGTGCATAAACACATGCTGGAACGGGCTGATAATCAGGATGGAGTGAACGCACCTCCGCAAGCCAACACCTACGAAGAGTGGGTAGAGCAGAATCGGCAGATGGAAGAGATGATGAAGCTGCAGGAAGCCAAACCAGTGGAAATTGAAGTCACTACGGAGGACGTTGTTGAAAACTGAACTCCCTATAGCCGATCCAGATATCGCCTTTGAAACGGATAAGGCCGAACTGCCTAAACCGCAGCCTGGTCCACAGGAAAAAGCGTTGCGTGCAACCTTTGTCAACGAAATGCTATGGGGTGGAGCGCGTGGTGGTGGGAAAAGTTTCTGGATACTCTTGGATTTTGCCCAGGGAGTCAAAGAGCACGGGAAGAACTGGCGTGGCATCATCTTTAGGCGCACTTATCCCGAACTGGACGAGATTCTAAACGAATCCAGACGCATTTTTTACAAAGCGTTCCCCGGTTGCGAATACAAGGTGGGCCAACGTAAGTGGTTTTTTCCAAACGGGGCTGAACTCTCACTGCGTCACTTAGAAAACGAAGCCAGTGCGGATAGTTACCAGGGTCACCAGTATACCTGGATTGGCTTTGACGAGATCCAGCAGTGGGAAAACCTAAATGCGTACCACAAACTAAAAGCGACCTTACGATCCGGTGCTGCGGAAGTGCCGAACAAGCGGATTCGATGCACGGGAAACCCAGGTGGAGTAGGGCATCAGGAAATAAAAGCCTATTTCATCGATAATGCCCCCGAGGGTACGGTGTATAACGACCCCAAAGACAATTCCACACGCATGTTTATCAAATCGCTGGTCACAGACAATAAGATTCTGTTAAAACGCGACCCCAACTACATTGATCGACTTAAAGGCGTTGGGGATGACCTGCTGGTTAAAGCATGGCTAGAAGGGGATTGGGATAGTTTTGTTGGGCAGTATTTTTCGCGCTGGAGAGAGGACGAGATCGTTGTTCCCTCGTTTAAGATCCCTTCGCACTGGTCGTTATGGGCTGGGTTGGATTACGGGGAGTCGAGTTATACTGCGTTTGGTTTATTTACGCAGGACCACGAAAAAAACATCTATCAGATCATGGAGTTTTACAAGCGCGGAGCTACAGCATCGACCTACGCGCAGGAAATCAATCAGATGATCGATAGTTGTCCGTTTACAGATGGACGCAGACCTACCGCTATTTACGCTGACCCTTCGATGTTTACCAAACGAAGATTGACCGAAGTCATACAGACCAGCCCTGCGGACGTTTTTACAGACCATCACCTGTACCTGCAACGCGCTAATAATGACCGTGTTACGGGCTGGCGCATTTTGAACGACGCTTTAGCCAACAAAAAGTTTTATCTGTTCGACCAGTGGAACGACAATACATTGCGAACCGTTCCTGCCTTACCTCGTTGCAAACGCAACCCCGAAGATTTGGATACGCACGCTGAAGATCACTTAGCGGACATGATTCGCTACGCACTCATTCACCAGTATCGACCTGCGCCATTAGTGGAGCCAGTAAACCGCGATCCGCAGCTGGGACAAAACGTGATTGATTCAATTATGGATAATCAAAATGTAGAATATGGGAGATACGGTTGAAACAGGAACAAATAAATTACTGGCGTAAGTCAATCGATAACGGCATCACCTATATGCGTCCAAAGCATAAAATATGGCATAAGCTGTTAGCGATGTATAAAAACGAGTTTGAAGTTGCTGGACTCGACAAAGATCAGGTCGTTCGCATCAGTCGTTTTTATCCGTTGACACGACAGATCATATCGTCCATCGCGTTTAACTATCCAACCGTTTTTATGCGTGTCGATAACCCAAACCGCGAATTTCAGGCCCAGATTTTAGAGCGCGTTGCAAATGCAGCTTTAGAAACAATGGGCGTAAAAGAAGAAATGCACCAGGCAATCTTTGACGCGCTGTATTGCTCGTTGGGTTGGCTAAAATTTGACTACAATGCCCCTGGTGACGACATCATGGCTCCGTATGTTGTGAACGACTCACTACAGGACGACATGGTTGCGGTGCGGAGAGTTTCACCGTTTAACATGATGGTCGATCCGCTTTGTCCTCCGCATAAACTCGGACACGCTCGTTACATCATCGAAAAGATGTTGGTCCCCTTAGAGTTTGTGCGAAACGATGATCGATTCGTGAATCGCAGACAGATACAGGCGATTACCAACCGCGAAGATGAAACCGATTCGCTGTACGAGATCAAGGATACCAACTACACAGACTCGGACGAAGAAAATTCGATTACGCAAGCTAAAGAATTAGGTGAGTTTGCATTGTTGTATGAAATACACGACCGAGTGCATCGCAAGCGCATCGTTTTTGCCGATGGCGTAGAGCAGCCTATCGAAGATATTCCGCATCCGTTTTTAGAGCAGGAACCCGTTATGCAGCCCGATCCTTTTACGGGTGAAATGATGATGACCGGTGAGTTCGAACAAACGGGTTCGTATCTGGTGCAGGGAGGCTTTCCGTATCACGCGCTGAAGTTCGACTTGAGCGAAGAGTCGTTATACGGTCTGCCGATGATGTCGTATGTCGAAGATGAACAAAAAGCAATCGTTGAAAGTGTTTCTCGCAGAGTAGACCTGCTAAAGCGGTATCCGCGCATCATCTTAGGGCAACGGTCCGAACGCGAGGAAAACGCAAACATCGGAGATCAGATAACTCGCGCACGCGATGGTTCGATCATCTGGTGCAACGATGTGAATAATGGATTTAGAGAAATGCAGATGGGTTCGCCTCCACCCGATCAGTTGGGTATTGAAGCAGACATGCGCCAGTATGAAGAGCAGGTGTTACAGGTATCGCAGATGGCGATGGGAGGTGGACCGCGAAGAACGGCTACGGAAGCCTCTTTAATTGCATCCTTCGGAACACAGAACCGCGAATGGTTAAGTGCCGAAGTAGGTAAAGCATACGAAGCGATAGTTGCGAACACGTTTCGCATTATGGCCGATCCGCGTTATACACCGGAGAACTTTATTGTAAACGTATCTGAAGGCGAGAACGATCCAGTGTATCAGGCCGTAACCTCCGATCTGTTTAAGGTTCGTTTTAAAGTTGAAGTCGAAACGCAATCGATGCGTCCATTGTTCGAACAGTTGGAAAGAGAAGATACACTCGCCCTGGCTAATTACATGTTTCAGATGCCCGAAGTGGATCGCACCGAAGTCATTAAACTGGTTATGCGTGCTTTTCGAGTGCCTGACATGGACAAGTTTATCAAAGGTTCAGCGGACCAGGAAGCCGTTCGTGCAGCGCAACTGGAAAACCAGTTTTTTGCAGCGCGTCAACAAGACCCAGGTGTGTTACCCGAACAAGATCACCAAGTGCATTTGCAAACACACCAACAGGCACAGCAAGATCCTGCAGTCACGCAATATCTGCAACAGGCGATGCAGGTCAATCCGCAAGCCATACAAATTTTTCAGCAGATCATGCAACAACATATGCAACAACATCAACAGTTTATCCAGGGTGAAGCGCAAGGTCGCGCCCCTCAACCGCAGCAATCGGAGAAAACTATACCCAGCGCACGGGATGCCAGTAACGTACAGGCACAAGCCAGCAACATACAAAGTGTAGTGCGTTCAAATGCCCAGCGCGTGGGACAAGCAGCCAACATTAACACGGAGCAGAACTGATGCCTAAAGTGGGTAATAAAGAATTTGGATACGACAAAAAAGGGATGGCTCAAGCTAAAGCAGCCTCTCGCAGATCAGGTAAGCCCGTAAAGATGGGCAAGCAGACAAGCTATACCTACGGCAACGCAGGACAGATGGGTAAGACCGCAGGTATTCAAGGGCAAACGCATAAGTGTTAAAATGGCATCACGCGAACAAATAGACAAAGAATTGTTAGCAGCAATTATGCAAGGATCAGGACGAAAGGCGATACAACCGCGCCCCATGACGCAATTACGAGAGGACATTGCATCATTAGGCGACCTTATGGTGCAAGGGGGTGAGGCTATTGAGGAATACAACGAGCCGATGGTGAACACTGAACTGGAACGGTTTGTTGGTTTATTACCACAAATTTTTATGGCGAACGCCTTAAAAGGTCCAGGTAGCGTAATGCAGCTGGCGCGTCCTGGAGCAGTGGAACCAATAGTAGAAGCTATTGGGCAAGGTGTTGAACAATTTAAAGCTGATCCAATCGGGACTACAAAAAGCGTAGTATCCAGTGGAATAGAAGCAGCTAAAGATCCAATAGGTCTTGCTGGTGCAATGCAGCCTACTGATGTGTTAGGCGCAGGGGCTGGTTTAGGAATGTTGGGCAAATTGGGTCGCGTAACAAACAGTAAACGTGGACCCGATCTATTTGCAGATGTTACAGGAGTGGATGTTGATCGTCCGAAGCAACCACTATTTGAGACAGGATCAGGAATGCTTGCTGATCGGGAAAATCTTCAAAAACAATTTCAAGCGTTACCCGAAGATCGTCAACAAGCAATAAGCGACTATACAAGTAAATCACAACTGAATTTTAAAAATTTAGGACAAAGACCTGACCAATCAATGGTTAATGAAATTATTGACAAGTTTGCATTTGATATTGGCATTAGTCCTACACTAACTGAAAAATTAAAAACAAGCGAGTTATTAGATTCATCGCTAACGGATATAAACAACAAACAAGATTTAGATGCTTGGATGGGTCAAATTATGAAAAATGATCCTGATCGATATGGAAAAATACAAAACGAACTTGGAAGTAATTATGATTGGTGGACTGAGCTTAGAGCATTAGTTGAAAGAAATCCAGATCAGTGGGCGAGGTTGCGTCAACGTACGGGTGGATCGGAAGCATCTCCGGAAAATATAGATGTACCCATGACAGCGTTTCACGGGACCGCGAGAGATTTTGAGGAGTTTAATCCTGCAACTTTACCTGTTAAAAAAACATCAACGTACACAGAAGCGGATGATGTAAAAAGATCACGCACAGGGTTTAGTGGTAATGCTACTTGGGTAAGTATGCGACCACATTCTCTACCAGCATATGGTCAAAATGTAGTATCAGAAAAAAATATGATCGGTGGCAGACAAGGACCACGAACGATGCCGTTGTATGTCAACGCAAAGAACCCACTGATTATCAACAAAAACGAGGGAAAATATTATAGCGAAAAATATAATAATGGTCGTGAGCCACTACCTATTGTAATCACAGACCAGGCGCGAGAAGCAATATTAGAAGATGGGTACGACAGTATTTTTTATTTTTATGACGATTTGCAAAGAAAAGAATTTGACGATTTATATGAACTACCTCTCAATATGCCAGACGAAGTTATTGTTTTTGACTCAAACCAGTTAAAATCAAAATTTGGCAATACAGGAGGTTTCTCGAAAGATCAAAACAATATTATAAAATCAGCAGGAGGCGTGGTTATTGGTGGATCAGCCTTTTCTGGAGATGAAGAATAATGCCGATATACGATTGGTTTTGTAAAAAGTGTGAACGGGAAGAGAAGGATGTGTTTTATCAAACGTCCAAGCTCCCAAAAACCCGTGCGTGCAAGTGTGGTGGAAAAATGGTGCAGGACTTTTCACAGAAAGGTCGCAACCAGATACACCACGACCATTCCAGTTTATATGGCAAATGGGAACCATCTGTAGGTGAATACATTTACAACTATTCCCACAAACAACAGATAATGAAGAAATACAATGTTACCGAAGCGAACGACCCCGTTGGTGGATCGCGTGAGTTTCGTACAGACCCCCCAAAAAATACTCCCAATGTCACACGCGACTGGACC
>Ga0315332_10002234_pt1 | contig 10758 bp, 5 predicted proteins | sample M110034915metaG_FD_203455 | JGI IMG/M metagenome (GOLD analysis project Ga0315332, IMG submission 203455) | Ammonia-oxidizing marine archaeal communities from Monterey Bay, California, United States - M1 100m 34915 | ecosystem: Environmental > Aquatic > Marine > Intertidal zone | place: USA... | reverse complement strand
TCTACAGCCTGGGCTGTTCGCTGTTCTGCCTCCTGGCCGGGCAAGCCCCGTTCAGTGAGAACAAAAGTGCGATAGCCAAAATGCGGGCTCATACAAGTCAGGAGCCTCCGGAAATCGCCGAACTGCGCGATGGCATTTCCGAGGACTTGGTCCAGGTCGTTCGGGCCTGCCTGGAAAAGAACCGCGACGCTCGCTTTGCAGAACCGGCCGAGCTCGCGGAAGCCCTCGCGCCGTTTGCCACGACTGCTGATCTTTCGAAGCTTCTCACTTCGTCCGGCTACTCTGTTGTGCCCTCTGAAATCGCGGATCAATCCACAGCAGTCAAGGCAGCTTTGGCAGACTCGACTGTGGTCGCAACGGAGAAATCTGTTTCGGGACAGATTGACTCAACGCCAGAAAGTGACCACGCCGAAAAGCCCTCGCTGAGCATGCAATCAGGCCGGCGCCCCGGTTGTTCGCTGTCGGTCTCGTTGGGATTCGTGGCTGTGCTCCTGATCGGGCTGCCGGTCCTCTATTTCGGGAAATTCGGGAACGAGCCGGAGATCGCACCCACTACCGGACTGGTAATCAGGGACGGACACGTCGCCAACCAGATAGCAAAGAACACCGGTAGGATCGCCGACACGTCCGAGAAAATGGAAAAGAACACCGCAAGGGTTGCAGTCGCGGTGGAAAAGGCGACCGAGGAGTTCGCCCAGCTTTCGAAGGCGGGTGGGACGATCGACAATCCGGTTGCTCCCTTCGAGTTTTATCACAACGCCCGCATCTATGAGCTGCGCGGGGACTATGCTGCCGCTCGCCGATCCTATCTCGGCTACTTTCAGTTCAACGAGGAGAAGCTCGATCCGTACCTGCGCTACCTGACCTTTCTGAAGGTCCAGGAAGGACCGGAGGGCGCGCGCGAAACCTATGCGCTGGTGGCAGTTCGGGCCAAAGGATTTATTCCCGGCTACGCATCGGCGCTCCTTTGGGATCGTGACCGTCGGATCGAATTGCTGGAAGAGTTCAAGAAGGCACAACCCGATTTCGCGGCGGTGTATTATCATCTCAGTCTCGAGTACTCGGCCGTGCGGCTCGGGGTCCAGAGTATCGCCGATCGGCAACGCGAAAAGCAGTATCTCGAGAAGTTCTTCGAACAGGACAAGGCCGGCCAGTTCGTCAAATTCTTCATCGATCATGAGATAGTCAACGCATGGCGAGACGATGCCACCAAGCGGCTCGAAGTGGCCAATTCAGTCTATGGGAAGATGCTCGAGAACCCCGTCAACCTCACCTGGATGAATTCGAATGCGGGCTGGCACGGCTACATTGCGATTGCGGAACCCGCTCAGGAGATCTGGTGGAAGACTGCGGACATGACTGAATTCAGGAAAAATCCGAAAACCCAGAACATCGATCAACGGACCGGCAAGCTCTGGCCGAGTGCCAGCATTTCGCTTCCGATCAAGCAGCCGGCTACCTCGGTTGAAGTGAAGTACATCGACCGGACCGGCGTTGAACGGGGACCGTTCAAGTTTGACTTTAAACCCAGGGTGAGTCAGTTACGCAACGAAATCAGCATGCTTGGAATGCTTCGGAACGCGTGGATCTCGTATCGCGATTACGACGGAAAACTGCTGGTCTATTTCACCACACTCATGTCCTATCGTGGGGCCCTCATCAGGATTGAGTATGGTATCGACAAGGATGTGCCCGATCAGGAGTGGGAGTTTCCGGAGTGGGACAAGCCGGGCACCGCCCTGATCACGGAAGATGTGCCGACGTATCGGGCCATTCCGAAGGAGACCAGTTTCATCACAGTCCGCCTGAGTTTTAAAGACGGTACCAGGACCGATGTGGTCAAATACACTCGATAACCAATTGTTGTCGGGCACAGGTTGCTAATAGGTTCCTTTTTTCAGCCCTGATTTTGTGGAAGCCCTGGCGCCGGGGCAGCTGAGGGGCAAATCTCCGTGACGTCCCTGAGATTCAATTTAACATTCAGGCAACCACGCAGGAAGATAAGATGAGACTGTTCATTCCCTGGCTACTTTTTGTCTGCGCAGGCGGCTTCGCCCAGGGGCAGGATCCGATAGCTACAATATTGGGATGAACTGTGGAAGACTGGCAGGTCAAACTTCCTCTTTCCCATCGCTGGTACCGCGTTTAAATGTATGCCGACTGTCGTTCTGAAAGAACAACAGCAGTGCCCTCAAGAATTGCCCAGGAGTTGTATCTCAATGCGACGGCTCCGTGTGTCGACCATTGACGTGAAATCGGCTTTGATTGTACGGTGATTATCAGAGATGATTGCTGATGAAGACAGCAGAAGCTTTAAGGGACGCCGATGACGTTTCCGAATGACAACAAGCAGTTAGCGAATATCAATCGCCGGGGCCTGCTGACCAGCAGCGGCCTTGCCGTCGGAGCATTCGCTCTTCCGGCCACCTGGAACGGGCCATCGGCCGCTCGCGGGGATCAGGCGGGTGCGAGCGGCTCTGCTCCGGCAAAGCGAGCCATTGTCATTTTGCTTCAAGGCGGCTGTTCGCATCACGATACCTGGGATTTGAAACCTGATGCGCCTGCTGAGATTCGAGGCGAATTCAAACCGATCGCCACGAGCGTACCCGGTTATCAATGCAGCGAGCATCTGCCTTTGCTGGCTCGGCGCGTTCACAACTTCAACGTACTTCGCAGCGTCTACCACGCCACCCCCAGCCACGAGGCCGCAATCCACTGGGTGCTGACGGGGTACAACTATCCCGGCGCGAACACGTCGACAAGGAATCGCAACGACAAACCGGCGATGGGATCGATAGTGGCCCGTGTTCGAGGTGCCGGTACACCGGGACTGCCAGGGTACGTCTGCGTTCCCGATAAGGGTCAGTTGGGCGATCGTGTTCGATATGCGTCGGCTCATTTCCTGGGCATGGCCTACGACCCGTTTGAATCCGGGATGCCACCATCCGATGCAAAGAGCCCGTTCCAGATGCCACCGAATCTCAGCCTTTCAAAGGCAGTGGATCTGACGCGGTTCGACCATCGGCTCCAGCTGCTCGGCGAACTGGACCTGTTTTCAAAGACACTTGATTCGTCAAGCATCATGAATGGCCTGAATCAGTCCAACCGGCGTGCTTTTGAAATGGTCAGCAACGACGCGACGCGCAACGCTTTCGACCTGTCGCAGGAGCCTGCAACTCTACGGGAACGATACGGCAATACTCGCGTCGGTCAGGAAGCGATTCTGGCAAGACGGCTGGCAGAATCCGGGGTACCGTTCACGCTGGTGAATTTTTCAATCAACCAGGACTGGGACACACACAACAACAATTTCAAAACGCTTAAAGATACTCGTCTGCCGAATCTCGATCGCGCCGTCTCTACGCTGCTGGACGACCTGCAGGAACGCGGCATGCTGGACTCGACGCTGGTTGCAGTCATCACGGAGTTTGGCCGAACTCCAAAGATCAACCAGACTGCTGGAAGAGACCACTGGTCAGACGTGTTCTCGATCATTATGGCCGGAGGCGGCTTGAAGTCGGGGCAGATTATCGGAACCAGCAACTCTCGCGGGGAAGTCCCGCATGACCGTCCCGTCCACTACAACGACGTGCTCGCCACCATGTACCGCCAGCTCGGAGTGCCGACGGACCGCGTGCATTATCACGATGGACGTCCGGTCCCGGTCCTGTACAGCGGGCAGCCGATTCAGGAGTTGATCTGAATCAATCAGGCTGGCGATTAAACACAGCATCCGCAGAGCAGAGGAAAGAGAGAAGCGTCTCTGTATCTGTTCGAGTCCTCAGCGGTCTCTGCGTTACCGTTGCTGAATATCGAGATGGCCTTTGAGCACTCTCAGCGTGCGATTGACGCCTGCGGGGCCAACCTTCGATCCATGCCCCGGACCTTCGTCATCGATGAATGCTATGTACGAGCCTGCTCCGAAAAATGTTTCCTGCTGATCCGCCGGATCGCCGAAGAGAATTGAGAAGCCGCCTTCGTGGACCTGCTGCAGGTAGGTCACCGGACCATGCTCTGCATGATGAGCGGCGTTGTGCAGGCCTCGCGATTCTCCAGCCGTAACTTCCTGCTCGACCGTGTCCAGCAGACGCTCGTCGAGTACGCTGGAATTTAACTCCGCCACCACGATCTGCGACAGCTTTTCCGGCGAATCATCACAGCAGACAACATTTATCTTGAGGGTGCTCATTAAATTCAGTCGCTTCCGTTTCCGGTCATGGTCGAATGAGGTTCAAAAAAAGGCCGCGTAAAGAAAGCTGTTCCGCTGTGAGAACGAGTCTGCCGAGGTGTCACGGCAAGGTCCGTATCCAAAGATTCTTGAACTGTGCATGAATCTTTCGTTGTTTTCCATGAGTCAATTGAAAACCCAGAGCACCAGCTTTGTCTCCGCGAGAATGAATCACGTCAATCGTCTTAACACCGTTCAGCCAACCCTGGATGTAATGACCTTTTGCGACGATGTAGAAGTGATTCCAATCGTCAGCGTTCACCAGCGCCGCCGCCGCTTCAGGATCAAATCGATCGACCATCGCGTCGCGGCGTTCGTCCCACAGGCAGCCCCAGTAACCATCGCCCATGTCAACCTGATACCCCGGCACGTTGTCAAAACTGGTCGGCTTTGTTCGAATGCAGACTCCACTGTTGGCCTTCGTGCCGCTCATTTTGACGGAAGCATGCATCTCGAAATCGCCGTATTCCTGCTCGCTGTACATGTAGTGATGGAGTTTTCCACCATCGTATTTTCCAGTCAGAACGCCGTCCGAAATAGACCAGAATTCCGGCTCGTACTTCCAGCCAGCCAGGTTGTCGCCGCTAAAGACAGGTTTCCAACCACTGCCCACAGGTTTTCCGGCGACCAGCTCGCCAGTTTCCGGCAATTCACGAGGGAGTTCACGAAGAAAGACGTTTCGCCAGCGAATCTCGCCACCGTGAGTCTGCAACTGAATTGAGCCGACGGGGAAAAGCGGCTGAGCGCGATCCCAGAAGTTGTGCATTGGCGCATCGTCAACGACCAGCTTGCCATTCAGATGGACCGTCGCCTTGTCGCCAACCATTCTGATGCGCATCCGGTTCCACTCACCGAACGGTTTGTCCGCCAGTACCAGTGCATCTTTCCCTTTGCTGCCGGCGGCGTTGTTCCACAAGCTGCCTGAGCCTTTGTCTGCTCCCAGATGCCACTTCCTGCCTTCCTTCGTGTAGTCCCAAATCTGAACCTGCGGAGTCATTCGCATGTAGACGCCGCTGTCCGCCTTCGCAACCGTTTTATAGTCGAGCATTAATTCATAATCGCCATACTCTTCCAGAGTCGTGAGGTATGGCCCGTGGCCATCGTTGACCAGTTCGCCGCCCTCGACGGACCAGTGCTTCAGCACTTCGGCCCAGTTTTTCGAGAACATCGTTTTTTGATCCGCCGGCGACATTGCTCGCAGTTTTCGAGGATCGAAATGCCCCAGCCCGCGCCAGCCTGAAAGATCCTCGCCGTTAAACAACGCGACGAATCCGGCTGGCGGCACGTTGTGAACATTGGCGTCTGCCGACCTTTTCACTTCCTCAGCGGGTACTGCAGAACTCATCAGCAGTGCCAGAGCGAATGCCGCGAAACGTGAGTGCCCCATGTTGAATTCTCCGGTTGAAGTTCTTAGCTGACGGAATGCCGCAGATTATTGACCGATGACGGTCAGTATGAAACCCATGATGATTCGAAGTACGCCCGGCAACGATTTTCAGCCGTGCCTGGACAAACCCTGCAGATTATTCAATTGACATGATGCTTCATCCTCCGTCGAGTACTGGATATCCAGTACTGGACGGTAAGTACTACCGACGCTGATTATCTATTCAGCAGCACTCGCTTTTTTCCGAGTTGCATCAGCAACTCAGTGATCCGGCGCTGGCGTTCGTGAGTCCCGCGAATGAGGGCAGGGTGGATAATGAATTGCCTGGGAAAATTGGCCGTGCAAAGGAAAGTGACCAGCTTCCGTGTCGAGTCACGTGAATTCAAGCGGCTGAAATGGGACAATCTGCGTGATCGAAACTCTACTGTCGAAAGTGGGTTGGAGTCCGGCTGATTTTACTGACCCTGCGCGGAAGCACACCCTGGACAATATTTTCAAAGGACTCATGAATAATGGCACGATTGACAAGTCACTTCTTTGCGACTTTGCGTCTCTTCGCGAGTATTTATTTCGTACTCGCTTCCGTCGTTGCTACAACTTCCGCTGCCGCGGAAAAGCCAAACATCCTGATTATTTTTACCGACGACCAGGGTTACGGAGACCTCGCATGCTATGGAAACGAGAAGAACAAGACTCCGCGACTGGATCAGTTGGCTAAGGAAGGTACTCGATTTACGTCCTTTTATTCGCAGACGGTGTGCGGGCCGTCGAGATCGGCACTGCTGACGGGGCGGCATCCGATCCGCAGTAAGGGCTGGGGCATGCCCGCTTCCGAAATCACGTTCGCCGAACTGATTGGTGAGGTCGGATACCAGACGGCCTGCATTGGTAAGTGGGACGTATCGAATCGCAGGCCCATTATTGATCGCATGCCCAATGCACAGGGTTTCGACTACTACTTCGGCACGCTTGGAGCCAACGACGGTGGTGGCGTTACTTTTCACGAGAACAACGAGAAGGCCGGCTCTACCAGGGATATGGGCAGCCTGACGACGCTCTATACCGACAAGGCGATTTCCTATCTCAAGGACCGCCGCGATCCGGAGAAGCCGTTCGTGCTGTATGTCGCCCACACGATGATGCACACCATTATTGATGCGTCCGAACGTTTTCGAGGGAAGTCGGCTGGTGGCTTATACGGTGACGTTGTCGAGGAGTTTGACTACGAGACAGGACGTCTGCTGGACACGCTCGATGAACTTAAACTGACCACAAACACGCTGGTCATCTACACCAGCGACAATGGTCCGTGGAATCAGGACAAGTACACAAAGAAGAAAAAAGGACATCCCAAAGACTCGATATTCTGGGGCGAATCCGGGCCGCTGCGAAATGGAAAGGGGTCACCATACGAGGGCGGTTATCGTTTGCCGTGTATCGTGCGCTGGCCGGAAAAAGTGCCCGCCGGACGTTTCTGTGATGCGAACTTCGCCACAATCGACTTCATGCCGACGTTCGCCAACCTTGCAGGCTTCGATGTCCCGGATGATCGTCGCATGGACGGCATCGACCAAACTGACCTGTTACTCGGCCAGCGACAGACCGGGCGTAATTACTTCTACTTCCATAATGCCGGTGTCCGCCAGGGCAAGTGGAAGTACCTGTCGCCCAACGCACACTTCCACGGATACGCGGTCGAGGATGACCGAAAGAAAGTTGAAGAACTCTATGACCTCGAAGTCGACCTGGGCGAACGGACAAATCTTGCTCAGAAGTTCCCAGACAAGGTCGCGGAGCTGAAAACTCTGATGCAGTCGATCGAAGCTGGCGACAGGCTTGCTCCGAGCGACAACAAACGGTGAAGGCGAACGACTGAAAGTACCAGGTACGCGGAAACAGAATTCAAAGAATGCGAGTAAGGAATCTGGATATGCTGAGATTGATTTTTGCAACTGCGATCTTGCTGGCAGGCGGGTCTGTCAACTCGGCAGAACGTTGGGATGCGCCGTATGAACCACTGGTATTCGAGGGTATGCCCTGCCGAGTGATGAAACCATTAGAAATTGACGCCGAAATGAAATACCCGGTGATCGTGTCGCTGCACGGTGCAGGTGGCAAAGGTACCAGCAACAACAAGCAACTGAAGGACTGGAACCGGCAGCTGGTGGAACCGCAGCGGCGTAAAAAATTTCCGTGCTACGTCGTCGCACCTCAGGCGGCCGGACTGTGGAATCCGGACCACCTCACGAAGATCAAGAAGCTCATCGACACACTGCCGGCGGTCGACGTGGATCGAATCTATGTGCTGGGGCATTCAATGGGCGGGCATGGCACTTACATTTTCATTCAGCTTGATCCCTCGTACTTCGCTGCTGCAGCACCGTCGGCCGGAAGTGGACTTCGACGAACCGAAAAGTTCATTGATCCGTCCAGGATCAAGGACCTGCCGATCTGGGCGTTTCACGGTGACAAAGACGGAGTCTGCCCGATTGAGAAAGATCAAAAGGTGTTCGACGAAATGAAGCAACTCGGCGGAAATATGAAATTCACTGTCTGGATGGGAGACAATCACGGTGTGTCCGGGAAGATGATTGTGGGCGCGGAGAACGGCACGACTCATCTGAGCAGTGACCGATGTGACAAAGAAACAGACTTTATGACCTGGCTGTTTTCACAATCACGAAAGAGAAGCGAGAACCAGGCGAGATGAGAATCCGATTGATGAAGCGAATCAGCATTCAGACAATCTCCATGGCGTTGGTCTGTTTGACAACGATTCCACCGACAAGGGCACAGGAGACTTTAAACCTTCTGTGGTTCATGGCGGACACCCATGACGTTTACTGATCTGGGGTGCTACGGAATTCGGATGTGAAGACACCGCACATCCACCGGCTGTCGACGCAGGGCATTCGCTTCACTCGTTGCTGTAATGCTGCCCTTACGTGTTCGCCTCTGCGGCAGAGCCTGTATACCGGATTGTACGCTGTCGGAAACGGAGCCCATCCGAATCACAGTCAAGTATTCGAAGGCGTGAAGTCACTTCCTCACTACTTGAAGCCACTTGGATATCGGGTCGCGATTATCGGGAAGCTGCACGAGGCTCCGGCATCTGCCTTTCCTTTTGAAATGCTCGGTGGAAATCACGGGGACGGTGGAAAGACTTCGGCCGGTGCCGATCTACCACTCGAAAGGGCGTGGGAGTTCATTTCACGAGATCGCCAACAAGCATGGTGTCTCGTTGTTGCATCGAACCAGCCGCACACACCGTGGAATCGCGGCGATACATCGCGATACGATCCGAGCACACTGACCGTTCTGAGGCATCTCGTTGACACACCAGTGCTGCCAGAAGCTCTGTCTCGGGAAGCAACGACTTGATCACGCGAAACACGAACGTGATTCTGCCGGCGAGAGTGAGTCATGTCCGACTTTGCTGCTAAGTCCGCAGGGTCAAAAAATGACGTCGAAATCAAAACGATGTAAACACTTGATTTAAGACCTGCCAGATTTGCGGATCTCAGATGCTTGATTTCACCTGTCCTATCGGAAGCTGGCGATTTTCGGCGCGCAACATACCTTCTCTTTCCTGATCCAACCGAGTCACATTCTTCGATTTACGGGCCGGCTTAGTGGAATTCGACAGTCGCCCAGGCAGAACCTGTCATCTGGTCTGATTGAATCAGTGTTTCGATGAGAGAAACCATTGTTGGTTCATCCGGATAACTGGTCGTCTTACGCTTCGCGACAGCAGAGTTAGTTAGTAAATTCTACGAGGCGAAAGGTGGTCAGGCTCTTTTCCGATATTCGAATTAACGCCTGATCAGTCCGTGTCTTTCGAACGCGTAGCGTGGCTGGCATGCCCGATTCATTACGCTTCACGTTTTGAAACTGAGCCTAGCGTGCAATCATTATTGTTCAGGGGAACAAGGGTGAATTTTGAGCAACCGTTGTACCGCTTGCATCTGCGCACCGTGGCAAGACTGGTTGCGATCGCTATTGGGCTTGTGGCAGCAGCTGGGCAACAGCCTTGTGCAGCACAGAAGAAACCGTCGGTCGCCGATCGTTTTCTAGTCTTCTGGCACGACGGTTCGACAAAGTCAGCAGAGGATGTCAATGGTTGGTCGAAAACGACAACACCCGGAGAGGGGATGCTGGATTCAGCTTCCATCGACGGGAAACCGCTGTTCAGTCCGGGGCATTTGGCGAGACTGGTCCGCAACACAACACTTGTTACCGAACTCAATGGTCCGTTTATTCAGCTGACCAACGGTGACACTCTGCCCGGCATTATTGTGACGCAGCGTCAGTCGTCGGAGTTTACGGATGACGACATCGTATTAGTTTTTGTCAACGACCCATTGTCGGCGCTGGATGATCGCAGGAACCTGATTCAAGTCCGCCGAAATTCAATTGCTCGAATCACACCGGGCGATGGAAAACCCGACTCATTCATTCCCGGTCTTGTTGCGTTTCGCGGCGGTGGGACGATGAATGCCAGGTTGATCCGCTGGGATGCGAACGGGATTCGACTGCTGTCGGATCGCTCAGTGAAGGCGGCACCATGGACGGACCTTGTGGACGTCCATTTGCCGCAAGTCGATCGAACGCAGGCAGTTTTGCGGGATGCGGTGGTGGAGTTGCCGCAGGACTTCGACTTTCTTGGGCGCATGGTGACGACCAGCGGAGCCGTGTTGACTTATCACCGACGGCGAATTCGGACGGGAGTTCATCGTGGAAAACTTTGCCACATCATTCAGCCTGCCTGGGCCCTGAACGCGATATACGTGCCGGTCGATTCAATCGTCTCGACCAGCTACCGTCTGATCGATGAGGTTGCCTTGTCCCAGTTGCCGGCAACGCTTCTGACGCGTCGCAGTGTTTTCGGACAATCCTGGAGATGGAAACGCAACAGCAACGTCAAAGGACAACAGCTGTCGAGCGGCAAACTGCATGCTGACTTCGGTATTGGAATGTGGTCGCACAGCGAGATCGCCTTCGAGATTCCGCATCGGAGTGTGGCGTTTTCGGCGTGGGTGGGAATCGATCGTGGCGTTCGACAAGGCGGTTGCGTGCGCTGCAGAATCTACCGCGACGTAGTGTCGGGCAGCCCGATCTGGACCAGCGGATTGTTGCGAGGAGG
>Ga0315332_10002232_pt1 | contig 10764 bp, 8 predicted proteins | sample M110034915metaG_FD_203455 | JGI IMG/M metagenome (GOLD analysis project Ga0315332, IMG submission 203455) | Ammonia-oxidizing marine archaeal communities from Monterey Bay, California, United States - M1 100m 34915 | ecosystem: Environmental > Aquatic > Marine > Intertidal zone | place: USA... | reverse complement strand
ACATTACCGCCCCAACACTTACTAGAATTAATACCATTAAAATTAAATCAAAGAGCTTTCCCTGTAAGGTATCTGCCTCAAAAATAATTTCGTGAGTTTTTCTTCTGAAGTTTTTAATCATCATAATTGAAAATTAAAACAATTTTATCAGTAGTCCAATTAATTTCGTAATACATCTCTTTTTCCTATTTTTAGACAAAAAATCATTATCAATGAATTTCTTCTCTTCTCTTAAAAACAAACTATTTGGACCACCTGTCGATTATAAAGAATTGATAAAAAATGGTGCCATTATAGTGGATGTACGATCACCTCAAGAATTTAGGTCAGGTCATGCAAAAAAAAGTAAAAATATTCCCTTGCCTGAATTGAAAACAAAAATAAAAACCCTCAAAGATAAAGACGTTATATTAGTGTGTAAATCGGGTGCAAGAGCAGGAATGGCCAAATCAACGCTAAAGAAAGAAGGAATTATTGCTCATAATCTTGGACCTTGGCAAAAAGCACAAAACCTATAACTCTTAAATCAAAAATTGAAATAAATCGGGCTTATCATTCAGGTATTCTCCGAAAAAATTGAATGACTTCATTTTGTCCATAAGCGGGGCCAATCCGTTATGCTGACCTAGCTCTATACCTACAACCGCAGGTGCATCAGTCCTGCTTTGCTTTTTAGAATATTCAAAATGAGTAATGTCGTCTTCAGGCCCTAGCACTTTTTCTATAAAATCTTTTAAAGCTCCCGCCCTCTGAGGAAAACGAACTACAAAATAATGCTTCATTCCGGCATGTAATAGGGCCCGTTCTTTAATTTCTTCTGTTCGGGTAATGTCGTTATTGCTTCCGCTAAGCAGGCACACAACATTTTTTCCTGCAATTTCGTCTTGATACTGATCTAAAACAGCAACAGTCATTGCTCCCGCGGGCTCTACTACAATGGCATCTTTATTATACATATCTAAAATGGTTTGACATATTTTTCCTTCATGAACCAGAGCCATGCCATCAAGGTGCTTTTGGCAAAGCTCAAAATTGAGATTTCCCACCTTCTTTACCGATGCACCATCTACAAATTTATCAACCGTTTTAAGTGCTGTATTTGTTCCGTTTTCAATGGAAAGCGACATAGAAGGCGCACCCTTAGGTTCGACGCCGATGATTTTTGTTTGAGGGGACAACTCCTTAAAAACACTAGATATTCCAGAGGCTACTCCTCCCCCACCAACAGGAAGGAAAAGGACATCAATCCCCACGTCAGACTGCTCAAGAATTTCAAGAGCGATGGTAGCCTGTCCCTCAATCACCTTTTTATCGTCAAACGGATGAATAAAGTATCGTTCATTTTGTTCGCAATAGCTTCTAGCCTCCTTTGACGCATCATCGAAGGTGTCTCCTGTAAGGATGACCTCGACAAATTTCCCTCCAAACATCTGAACCTGCTCAATTTTTTGCTTTGGCGTAGGTATTGGCATAAAGATGACTCCGTTAATTTTCAGCTTAGAACAAGAATATGCAACCCCTTGAGCATGGTTGCCTGCACTGGCACAAACTACACCCTTCCTCAATTCGCTTTTAGTTAGACTCGATATTTTATTATAGGCTCCACGTATTTTATAGGACCTAACCTGCTGAAGGTCTTCCCGCTTAAAATAAATAGATGAAGCATACTTCCTTGATTGGGTTTCATTAATTACTAAAGGTGTTTTTAAAGCTACTCCTTCCAGATTTGAGGAGGCCTCATTAACCTTTTCAAGGTTTACCTTATACATGTACTTCTTGGTTTTCTCCTATTGACATGACCGAGCGTAATTTTCTTCCTACATTTTCAATAGCGTGATTCTCAATTGCTGAATTCACATCAGACAGATTATATTTTGTCAATACCGAAGAGTCTGTATACTTTGACCCGATGATATTTGGACCCAATTCTTTCATAAAATCGATAAGTAATGGCCGACAAGCATGGTCAAATAAATAACATCCATATTCTGCAGTATCAGAAATGATTCTATTCATCTCATATAATTTTTTTCTTGCTACAGTATTGGCAATTAATGGGAGCTCATGTAGCGACTCGTAATAAGCTGATTCCTCTTTAATTCCGGCTGAAACCATTGTTTCAAAAGCCAATTCAACACCCGATTTAATAAATGCCAACAATAGGATTCCGTGATCAAAATAGCTTTGGTCTGAAAAGCTAACATCCAAGGGTTCGGTCCTCTCAAATTCAGTTTCAAGCGTTTGAGCCCTCCATGTTAATAAGTTAATATCATCGTTCATCCAATCTCGCATCATTTCAGAAGAAAATTCTCCAGACATTATACGTTCCATATGCTTTTCAAACAAAGGCCTCATGGTCGTCTTGAGTGACTCAGATAGCTCGAAAACCTTTACCCTGTTTTCATCAGATACACGAGAAAGCATTTGCGTTAATCCTCCTTTCTTTAATTCCTCAGACATTGCCTCCCAACCATATTGGATGAGTTGAGCGGCATAGCTAGGCGCAATACCTTGCTCAATCATTTTATCAAAAGCCAATATAGACCCTGATTGCAGCATCCCACATAATATCGTTTGTTCTCCCATAAGATCCGATTTAACTTCAGCCACAAAAGAGGAGTGCAAGACGCCAGCATGGTGACCTCCCGTGGCATACGCATAAGCCTTTGCCCATTCAAACCCCGTTCCCTTTGGATCGTTCTCCTGATGCACTGCTATTAAGGTCGGCACACCAAAACCTCTCTTATATTCTTCTCTAACTTCCGAGCCCGGCGACTTAGGTGCCATCAGAATAACGGTAAGGTCTTCGCGAAAAGTCATTCCCTCTTCTACGATATTGAATCCATGAGAATACGAAAATGTGGCACCATGCTTCATTAACGGAATCGCTTTATTTACAACCTCGGTATGTTGTTTGTCTGGTGTGAGGTTGATGACAAGGTCTGCGCTTGGCAACAATTCCTTATAAGTACCCACCCTAAAGTCATTTCTAAGGGCATTTTGATAAGAATTCCTTTTAGCTTCAATCGCTTCTGTTCTTAATGCATAGGAAACATCCAGTCCAGAATCTCTCATGTTCAATCCCTGATTCAATCCTTGAGATCCACAACCAATAATGACTACTTTTTTGCCTTTTAGGACGGCTATTCCATTGACAAATTCTAAGCTGTCAAGAAAGTCACATTTTCCCAGCTGCTGTTTTTGCTGTTTTTCTGATAAACTGTTGAAATAATTTTTCATTTCGATGTATATTAAGTGTTTTCTAATTCATTTACTATTGAGGTCAATGTCCTCATTGGTTTGGTGATGGCCACTCTTCCTGATCTCACAAATTCGAGAATTCCAAATGGCTCGAGCTCATCAAATAATTTTTGTGTTTCTTCTTTATGCCCTGTTTTTTCAATCACTGTGAATTGAGTTTCTACGCTAAGTACTCGGGCATGATGAGATCGAACGATATGCTCGGCATCTCCTCCTTGAAGTAAAATACTTGTAGGCACCTTAAACAGAGCTATTTCCTGATAAATCACCTCATCGTCTTGATGATAAACGGCCTTTATGACTTCAACTTGTTTTTCTAGCTGAAGAGTTACTTTTTGAACGGTGTCTTCTGTCTCAGTAACTACAATGGTATATCGATGAATATCCTTAACCTCACTGTCTGAGGCAGCAATGCTTTCAATGTTTATTTTTCGCCTTGTAAAAACAATGGTCACTCGATTTAAAAGACCAACCATGTCCTCCGTAAAAACGGAGATCGTATATCTTTTCTTCATTTTTTTTATTTAAGTCTGATTTCTGAAACTGAGGCACCAGTTGGAATCATTGGAAAAACATTGTTTTCTTTTCCAACCTTTACTTCAAGGAAAAAAGCACCGTCGAAATCTAGCATTTCTTGAACAGCCCTATTTAATTGTTTTCGCTCTGTTACTTTTTTAGTTTTAATATCGTAGCCCTCCACTATTTTTTGAAAATCCGGATTGATCATCGTTGTTGAAGCATATCTCTTGTCAAAAAAAAGCTCTTGCCATTGGCGAACCATTCCTAAAAACTCATTGTTGAGCACTACTATCTTAACAGGGATTTTCGTTTGAAAAATAGTTCCAAGCTCCTGAATGGTCATCTGAAACCCACCATCACCGATTACAGCAACAACCTCTCTTTGGGGCTTGGCAAACTTTGCCCCTATAGCCGCAGGTAGACAAAATCCCATAGTACCCAGTCCCCCTGAAGTAATTAACGATCTACTCTGTTTGAATTTGGCATATCGGCAAGAAACCATTTGGTGTTGACCTACATCTGTAACCATTATCGCTGTTCCACCGGTATGGTCATTCACCGATCGTATCACCTCGCCCATTGTCAGTTCTCCTTGACTTGGGTTCAATTCTGATTTGACAACTTCGTTGAATTCATCAAATTCAAGCTTTCGAAATTCCTGGAGCCATTCCTTGTGTTCTTTTTTACCTAGCTGTTCTGTTAAGGCAATAAGAGATACTTTTGCATCACCCAAAATGGCCACATCCGTTTTTACATTTTTGTCAAGCTCCGCCGGATCAATTTCCATATGAATCACCTTAGCTTGTTTTGCATATCGAGATAGGTCCCCTGTAACACGATCATCAAAACGCATTCCAACAGCAATTAAAACATCGCACTCATTCGTGAGCTTATTTGGAGCATAATTTCCATGCATACCTAGCATACCAACATTCAAATAATGATTTGAATCCAAAGCAGACAAGCCCATTATCGTCCAAGCAGATGGCAATTCAGCCTTTTCTATAAAGTCTTTGAACTCTCTTTCGGCTCCAGAAAGAATTACACCTTGTCCAAACAAAACCAATGGACGCTTGGCAGCATTAATCATCGAAGCAGCTTCTTGAATTTTCGATAAATCTATCGAGGGACAAGTCACGTAGCTCCTCATTCCAGTAAATGGCTTATAATCAAAATTAAGCATCTCAAATTGAGCATCTTTGGTGATGTCCACCAATACAGGGCCAGGCTTTCCTGTTTTAGCTATATAAAATGCTTTTGCAATGGCCCCTGGTATTTCTGAAGCTCTAGTAACCTGATAATTCCATTTGGTGACCGGCATAGATATACCAATAACATCCGTTTCTTGAAATGCATCTGTTCCTAGTAATGGACTTGCTACTTGACCAGTGATGCATACCAAGGGTGTCGAATCAATTTGTGCATCAGCAATCCCCGTAATTAAATTTGTAGCTCCTGGACCGGAGGTGGCAAGACACACACCCACTTTTCCAGATGCCCGAGCATATCCCTGAGCGGCATGTGTTGCCCCCTGTTCGTGTCTAACCAGTATATGCTTAAGTTCATTTTCATAATCATATAATGCATCATAAACAGGCATAATGGCTCCTCCGGGATAACCAAAAATCAAATCTACGCCTTCTTTTAATAACGAATGAACTACAGCTTGTGCCCCACTCATGAATTGATCGGTAGTTCTTTTTGGGTTTTTTTTTAATATGGCTGTTTCCATAGTTTAAAATTTATCAGTTACGCATCCTTCAGAGGCGGACGAAACCATTTTGGCATATTTATACAATGAACCTTTGGATACTTTCAAATCTGGTTTTATCCACCTTGACTTTCTATCATACAATTCAGCATCAGAAACTTCAATAGTTATGGTATTCGATTCAGCATCAATGGTAATAATGTCTCCATCTTTAACCAAGGCAATGGGGCCTCCCTCTTGCGCTTCAGGTGAAATATGTCCAACAACAAATCCATGGGTTCCTCCTGAAAACCTTCCATCTGTAATTAAAGCAACATCATTACCAAGACCAGCTCCAATAATTGCAGCAGTCGGTTTTAACATTTCAGGCATTCCTGGTCCACCTTTTGGGCCTTCATAACGAATAACCACGACCATTCCTTTTACAACTTCACCATTACGAATGCCCTCATTTGCAGTATATTCAGAATTATAAACTTTTGCCTTTCCACTAAAAGAGAGCCCTTCCTTTCCTGTTATTTTAGCCACAGCGCCATTTGGTGAAAGATTGCCTTTTAATATTCGGATATGCCCACTTTCTTTGATGGGTGATTCAATTGATTTCAAAACCTCCTGCCCCGGTCTTAAGCCTGGAACATCTGCAAGATTTTCAGCTAAGGTTTTCCCTGTAACAGTTAAACAATCTCCGTGGAGCATGCCTTTGCTTAGCATATATCTCAATACCGCTGGAACGCCTCCCACATCGTGCAGGTCTTCCATTAAAAATTTGCCACTTGGCTTTAGATCTGCAAGAAAGGGAGTCTCATCCGAAATACGTTGAAAATCATCTAAAGTGAAATCTACATCGGCAGCATCTGCAATGGCAAGAAAATGTAAAACTGCATTGGTTGAACCACCAAGAACAGTGACCAATCGAACCGCATTCTCAATGGATTTTTTACTTACAATATCCTTAGGTTTGATATCGTTTTGAATAAGATGGCTTAAAACCTCACCTGTCGCAGTACTTTCCTCTCGCTTGGCCTCACTCATTGCCGGATTTGAAGAATTATAAGGCAAAGACATGCCCAAGGTTTCTATCGCTGCTGCCATTGTGTTCGCCGTATACATCCCACCACAAGCTCCTGCTCCTGGACAAGCCTCTTTGATGATTTTTTTGTATTTCGACTCAGTGATTGTTCCTGCATTTCGCTGTCCCCATGCTTCAAAAGCAGAAACCACATCCAGTTTCTTACCTTCATGGCAGCCAGAAGAAATCGTTCCACCATAAAGTAAAATACTTGGACGATTCAATCTGAGCATCGCGATTAAAGCACCGGGCATATTCTTATCACAACCCACAACCGTAACCAACGCATCATAGGACATTCCTTCTACAACAGTTTCCATCGAATCAGCAATAATATCTCTTGAAGGCAAGGAAAATCGCATTCCTGGAGTTCCCATTGATATTCCATCACTTACTCCAATGGTATTAAAAATCAATCCGACAAGGTCCTTGTTTTGGGTACCGTTCTTTACCAACTTTGCGAGATCATTAAGGTGCATATTACAGGGGTTTCCTTCGTATCCTGTGCTCGCAATGCCAACGAAAGGTTTATTGAAATCTTCTTCAGTCAGTCCAATGGCATGAAGCATTGCTTGTGCGGCTGGCTGAGAATCATCCTGTGTAACTCGACAACTGTATTTGTTTAATTTCATTTTAGACCAATTCAAAGTTTTTATATTCTTTTTTCTGCACCCTATTTTTATAGGCCCTCGATAGCTCAAACCCTATTGTTTGCTCCCATGGAAGTTTAAAGAAGTTACCGTCAATACTTTTTATACCTGCTACCTCAGCGGCTGTCCCTGTAAAAAAAGCACCATCCGATTGGTAGACCTCTTTTGGGGTGAAATACTTTTCTACTACCTGATATCCAAGTTCCTTTGCCAACTCAAAAATGGTTTGCCTGGTTATCCCTTGTAGGATATTTCCCTTAGGAGCAGTGAATAATATGTTGTCTTTTTCGTAGAAAAAGTTTGCCCCTGAGCCCTCAGCCACATAACCATTCATATCAAGTAACAATGCCTCGTCATAACCGGCTCTTTTCGCTTGATTTGTAGCGAGTATAGAATTCGTGTAGTGGCCCGTAACCTTTGCCTCGACAAAACATGATTTTGGATTTGGCCTTTGGAATGATGAAGTCATCACATCGAGCTGCCCATCACCGAGGTATCTTCCCCACTCCCATGCACAAAGCAATACATGGCTTTGACTTTCAGTTTGCAGCGACATGTTTTCCCCCAAATAAACTAAGGGCCTTATGTAGGCATTTTCTAAATTATTTCTCTCCAGAAGCTCATAAGATAATTTTATTAATTCATCGACAGTGTACGGGAGATTGATATCCATTTTAGTCGCTGAATAATGAAGTCTCTCAAAATGCTCTCTTGCCTTAAATATCAATGCTCCATCCTCAGTTTTATATGACCGAATACCCTCAAAAACGCCTAAACCATAATGTAAAGTTTGGCTGTAAAGGGACGCCGATGTTTCTTTTGATTTGACCCATTCACCATCCAAATAGACAACTGTGTTTTTACTGTAATACATAATTTTGTTTTTCTTTTTATCAAAAAAAGCCATCCTTTCGGACGGCTCTAAGCTATTTTTAAATACCATCCAAAGATCAATTGCTTAATGCAATGATTTTAATAATCTCTTCTATGATAGTGTTATTCTCCATTATGAAAACAAAGGTATTTGGCTCGTTCAATAAAAAATATGACAAAAATCATATTTTAAAAAAAAGTACTAAATAATGATTTGGATTGAATTATTAATAGATAAAATTCTAATTTCATAGAAATAAACAGCCTATGTATTCTAAAATCAACATCTTCATTTTTATTCTAATTTCTCAAATCAGTTTTGCTCAATTTACATCTTCCAACCTTCCTATTATAAGCATTGACACAGACGATGAAGATATTCCTGATGAACCTAAAATAAACGGTACAATGGGCATCATTTATGATGCCAATGGTGGCATTAATTCAATTGCAGATCCATTTAATCATTACAACGGAAATATCGGTATTGAAACCCGTGGTAATTCAACACAGGGATTTGATAAAAAAACCTATTCACTTGAATTAAGAACAGCAACAAACCAGGATACTTCTGTGAACCTTTTTGGTATGGGTGGTGAAGAGGACTGGATATTACATGCAATGGTTATCGATAAATCTCAAGTACGGATTCCAATGAGTTTTCATTTGGCTCAGCAAATGGGCCAGTATGCGTCAGAATGGAAATATGTGGAGCTTGTCCTAAACGGAGATTATCGTGGGATTTATATTTTAGTTGAGAAAATAAAAAGGGATAAAGACCGAGTGGATATTGCAAAACTAGATGAGGATGATTTGGCGGGAGATTCTTTAACTGGCGGCTATATTTTAAGAATGGACTGGCTTGATAATCCTCAAGGCTTCGCTTCCAATTACAATTCTCAAGGAGGAAATCCCATGTTTTTCCAATGGTATTATCCAAAAGCAAATAAAATCAAACCACAACAAGCATCCTATATTGAAGGGTGGATGGATGAATTTGAAGAAGCCTTATATGCCAATGACTATATGAATAGTTTAGGCAATCGTTATACCGATTACATTGATCTCAATTCATTCACGGATTTTTTATTAATCAATGAATTCAGTAAAAATTCAGATGGATATAAGCTCAGTTCATATGTTCACAAAGAAAAAGATAGTAATGGAGGAAAGCTCGTGGCCGGACCTATTTGGGACTTTGACCAAACCTACGGGGTTTCTTTGGTCTGCTCGAACCATATTTACACAGGATGGACCTACCTTCAAAATCAAGATTGCTGGGATTTAGAATCAATGCCCATGTGGTGGCAAAGTATGATGGAAGACCAAGTATTCCAAAATCGGTTAAAATGCAGGTGGACTGAATTTCGATCCACATTCATGCATACTGACAGCGTAGTCAATTGGATTTTACAAGACACAACTTATTTATCTAGTGCCATTGCAAGAAACTTTGAAAAATGGGACGGATTTATTGGAGAGTCTATTTGGATTGAGCCACAACCCATTCCACAATCCTATGAGGAAGAAATCAGTACAATGATTAATTGGATTACAAATAGGCTAAACTGGATGGACAATAATATGCCAGGTGATTGCGCAAATGACACAGATCTATCTTTGGACGATATAAATTCGAAATTGAATATTTACCCCAATCCGGTACAAGACATTCTTTACTTTGAATTTGAGCCTAATAGTAAGGTGACGCTTTCAGATCTTAATGGAAAACCAGTGTATAAGTCTACAACTATTAACAAGCGCTCTCAGATGAGTTTAAAACACCTCTCTTCAGGGACTTATTTCATTCACCTAAAGCATGATGATAAGGTTGCTGTGAAAAAAATAATAATTCTTTAATATCTCAGACGATCTAATCGAACAATAGTTAAGTATTCTTGGTTAGTTTTGTACTGTTCGTCGTTACGAACACACAATCGCGAATAAGAGTTAAAATATGTCACAGATTCAATACGTGGAAGATCAAATTCTTCCTTTAAGAAATCAATTACAAAATCACGGACTTTATCATCAATTGAAGAGTATAAAAGATGTTCAAGCCTTTATGTCAATGCATGTATTTGCTGTATGGGATTTCATGTCTCTATTAAAGGCACTTCAAGATGATCTGACAAATACATCTGTTCCTTGGACTCCAAAGCCTAATGCCTCTTTGGCAAGATTCATTAACGAAATCGTTCATGCTGAAGAAAGTGACGTGAATGAAAAAGGAGAAGCAAAGAGTCATTTTGAAATGTATCTAGATGCTATGAAACAAATAGATGCTGATGATTCTCAAATCATAAGGTTCATTGAAAGCATAAAAGCGGGTAAATCGGTTCAAAAATCACTGGAGGAAGTAGAAATCGATTCTTCGGTTAAGGACTTTGTGAAATTTACATTTGAAACAATTGATTCTGGAAAAAGTCATTGTATTGCTGCCGCTTTTACCTTTGGAAGAGAAGACGTGATTCCTGATATGTTTATTGAAATCCTGAAAAAAGCCGACGTAGAAAATGTGCATTACAATAAGCTGAGGTATTACCTCGATCGTCATATTGAACTCGATGGAGATGAGCACGGTCCCCTTTCATTAAAAATGGTTGAAGAGATGTGCGGTGATGATTCAAGTAAATGTGATGATGTTGTAGAGATTTCAAAACAAGCATTAAAGCATCGAA
>Ga0315332_10002230_pt1 | contig 10770 bp, 9 predicted proteins | sample M110034915metaG_FD_203455 | JGI IMG/M metagenome (GOLD analysis project Ga0315332, IMG submission 203455) | Ammonia-oxidizing marine archaeal communities from Monterey Bay, California, United States - M1 100m 34915 | ecosystem: Environmental > Aquatic > Marine > Intertidal zone | place: USA... | reverse complement strand
ATGACTGTAATTTTTTAATAGCTGATTATCAAGCATTGAGCGATCATTTTCATGAAATTGATCTAATAAAAAAATCAGTTATTGATGTAACCTTAGATTGGTTATCAGTTGGGCTAGACCCCGAAAAATCAAACTTTGTAATTCAAAGTTACGTCCCAGAACATGCTGAATTAGCGATGCTCTTATCATTTATTACTCCGTTGGGAATGTTAGAAAGAAATCCAACACTTAAAGGTGAACTTGACTCTCTCCCTGTAGAGAGAAGAAGTGCTGGATTTTATAATTATCCTATAAGTCAGATAGCAGATATTTTACTCCCAAGAGCTCATTTGGTACCAGTAGGTGAAGATCAAGCTCCTCATCTTGAAATGTCGCGGGAAATAGCTAGGAAATTTAACAGAATGTATGGAGATGTATTTCCTGAACCTGAAACATTAATTGGAAAAGTTGGCAGGTTGTCTGGAACTGATGGGAAGGGAAAGATGAGCAAAAGTCAAGGAAATGTTATTCTTTTATCCGATTCTAAAGAATCTGTGGAAAAAAAAGTAAGAGGAATGTATACAGATCCAAATAGAATAAGAGCTGACATACCTGGCAAAGTAGAAGGAAATCCTGTTTTTCAATATCTTGATGCATTCACATCAGAAGATAAAAAAGTTGAAGATTTTAAAAAAAGATATAGAGATGGAAATATTGGCGATGTAGAAATTAAGACTTATCTAGCAAATATACTTAATGATTTCTTAGAACCTATAAGGGAAAAAAGACTATATTTTCAATCAAATATGAATTTAGTTGAGGAAGCTTTAGATAAAGGTATAAAAAATGCAAGAAAATCAGCAAATGAAACGATGGAACTTGTTCGTGATAAAATGAAAGTCTCAACTTATAAGAAAATTTGGTAAAAATGAGCAATAAAGCTGAACTTGAAGACTTTATTAAAAAATCTAAAGAATATAATCTGATTCCCATTTACAGAGAAATTCGAGCAGACTTAGATACACCTTTATCGATTTACTTAAAATTATCGCAAGACAATTATTCTTTTCTTTTAGAATCAATTACTGGAGGAGAAAATCTAGCAAGATATTCAATAATAGGAACAAATCCAAAAAAAATTATAAAAACTGGAAAAAATGAAGAGTTTGGAGAAGTAGATCCATTAGAAATTATAAAAAAAGAAATCAACTCCTACAAAGTTCCTGAAATAAAAGAACTTCCAATTTTCACCGGAGGTGCTGTTGGCTATCTTTCATATGAGACAATTTCTTACTTTGAAAAAAGTGTCCCAAAAAATAAAGCATCTAATCTAAATGTTCCTGAGTCAATTTTCATGATAACTGATTCAATTGTTGTATTTGACCATGTAAAACAAACTATTTTTATAGTCAATTATGCAAAGATAAATGATTCAGATGACTTGAATGAAACATATGAAAATTCTTTAGAAAAAATACAAGAAATATATGATTTAATAAAGAAACCTATACCTGAAGAACATAATAAGATTTCTTCAATCTCAAATAATGAAGAAAAAACAAAAGAAGAATTAATTGATCAATATACTAAAAATATGTCAAAAGATGAATATAAATTTGCCATAGAAAAATGCATCGAAAATATTTACTCAGGAGAAATTATTCAGATTGTTTTTTCTCAAAGATTAACAAAAAAAACTAATGCTTCTGCTTTAGATATTTATAGATGCCTTAGAACCATAAACCCATCGCCTTATATGTTTCTTCTAAATTTTAAAGATTTTGAAATATTGGGAGCTTCTCCAGAACTATTGGTCAAATCTACTGATAAAGAAATTGCTGTTCATCCAATAGCTGGAACTAGACCTAGAGGTAATAATGCTGAAGAAGACGATCAAATTGCAAATGAACTTATTTCAGATGAGAAAGAATTAGCTGAACACCTTATGCTATTAGATTTAGGAAGAAATGATGTTGGGAGAGTTTCTAAGCCAGGTACCGTAAATGTTAATCAAAAAATGGAAATTGAAAAATATTCTCACATAATGCATATTGTTTCAAATGTAACAGGCACTCTAGATAATCAATATGACGAATTTGATGCTCTTAAGGCAGCTTTTCCTGCAGGTACAGTTTCTGGAGCTCCGAAAGTTCGTGCTATGCAGTTGATTTCAGAGCTTGAACCTGAACAAAGAGGACCATATTCAGGAGGAGTAGGCTATTTCTCTTATAATGGAAACATGGATACTTGCATAGCCATAAGAACATTGATGCTTAAAGACAAAACAGTATATCTTCAAGCAGGAGGAGGAATTGTAGCAGACTCAAAAGTTGATTACGAATATGAAGAAACATTAAATAAAATGATGGCATTGGTAAAATCTGTTGATGATGCAGAAAGAAATTTAAAATGATTATTCTTCTAGATAATTATGATTCATTTACTTATAATTTATACCAATATTTATCTGAGCTTGGAGTTGATGTTTCTGTCATTAGAAATGACGAGACATCAACAGAAAAAATCGAAAAACTCTCTCCGAGTCATTTAGTTATATCACCTGGTCCTTCTAACCCTGAAAATGCAGGGATTTCTAATGAAGCAATAAAGTATTTTTCTAAAAAAATTCCTGTTCTTGGAGTTTGTTTGGGTCATCAATGTTTAGCAAACTCATTTGGAGCAAAAATAATTCAAGCTAACGAAATAATGCATGGAAAACTCTCACAAATAACACATGATGAAAAAGGAATATTTAAAAATATACCAAACCCATTTATGGCAGTTAGATACCATTCATTAGTAATTGATGAAAATTCACTTTCTGACGATTTTGAAATTTCAGCAAGAAGTGAGTCGGGTATAATTCAAGGAATCAGACACAAAGAATTATCTCTAGAAGGAGTTCAGTTTCATCCAGAATCTATTGAAACTGAGCATGGAAAAGAAATATTGAACAATTTCTTGAAAATCAAATGAATATTATCGACATCATAAAAAAACTCTCAACAAAAGAAGATCTAAGCTTTGAAGAATCTGCTTTTTGTATGAATGAAATAATGTTAGGCAATTTATTACCATCTCAATTTGGTGCGATAATGGCTTCCTTGTCTATCAAAAGTGAGACATCAGAAGAAATAGCAGGAATGGCTTCTGTTATGAGAGATTATTCAGTAAAAATTGATGGAAAGGATGAAGCTATAGATGTTTGTGGAACAGGGGGAAGCGGATTAATGTGGTTTAATATATCTACTGCTTCAGCTATAGTTGTTTCTGCTTGCGGTGTCCCTGTAGCTAAGCATGGAAATAGAGCTGCTTCAGGAAATAGTGGCTCTGCTGATGTGCTAGAGGAACTAGGCGTAAATATATCCATTCAACCCGATAAGGTAGAAAAGTGTTTGCATGAGATCGACCTAACATTTATTTTTGCACAATCTTTTCACCCTTCAATGAAGTTTGCTGCACCTCACAGGAAAGAAATTGGAATAAGAACAATTTTCAATTTTTTAGGCCCATTAACAAATCCTGCTTCTGTAAAAAAACAGATTATAGGTACTCCAAACAAAGATTATGCAAAAAAAATTGCATTAGCTGGTAAAAAATTAGGTGCAGAAAGAATTATAACTGTTAGCGGAGAATCTGGAGCTGATGAAATAGAATTAGATCAAAATACTATAATTTATGATTCTAAAGAGAATTTCTCTGAAAAAATAATGAAACCAAATAATCAAGGAGATTCGAAATATCTAGTTGTAAATTCACCTAAAGAATCCGCAAAAAAAATTATTGATTGTTTTAGTATGAAAGAAAACGAAGATAATTTAGAAAAGACATCTATACTAAATTCTATTCTTATAAACTCAGCCCTAGCACTTAGTCTAACTAATGAAAATAAAAGTAATGAAGAATGTGTTGAAGAAGCAAAAGAAAACATATTTAATGGAAACGCTCTAAAAAAATTAATACAACTTAGAGAAATAACTAACAAAAAATAATGGGTATATTAGATAAAATAATATCTGCTAAAAAAGATAGAATTCATAATCAAAAAAAAATTCTTTCTTTAGATTCTCTAAAAAACAAAAAAGAAATTTATAATAATTTTTTCCCATTAGAAAACTCACTTAAGTCAAAAAACATCTTAATATCTGAAATGAAAAGGCAATCTCCTTCCGGAGGAAATTTAGATCAAAAATTAGACCCTAAAAAACAAGCAGAAATGTATATTAAATCAGGTTCAGATGCAATTTCTGTCCTAACAGAAGAAGATTTTTTTAAAGGTCATAATAACGACTTAAATAAAGTATTAGAAGTTTCAAAAAATAAAAAAATTCCTGTATTACAAAAGGATTTCATTATAGATGAATATCAAATATATCTTGCAAAAAATTTAGGCGCAGATTGCATATTGCTAATAACTAGAATATTAAAAAAGGAAGACTATATTAGATTTTACGAATTGGCTAGTTCATTAGGATTAAGCGTCATAGTTGAGATTTTTGATCAAACTGAGTTGGATTTTGCCTTAGAAGCAAATATTAATATTTTAGGAATTAATAATAGAAATTTAGACACTCTAACAACAGATTTAGAAAATTTTGAAAAAATTTCAGATTTAGTTCCCAAAAATATATATAAAATTGCTGAAAGCGGAATTAAAGATTCTTTTGATGCAAAACGAATGATACAAGCAGGAGCTAATGGCTTACTTGTAGGAGAATCAATAATGAGGTCTAAAGATCGGTCAAAAATTATCAAAGAAATAAGTTTAAATGATTAACAATCTGACAAAAATTAAAATTTGTGGAATAAAAGATAAAAATATTTTTGAAAAAATAAATGAGTTTGAAATTGACTTTTTGGGTCTGAATTTTATTGAAAATTCAAAAAGATTCATTCAACAAGATGTCGCATCCGACATTTCAAAACTATTAAAATCAACAAACAGTAAAATAAATCTTGTAGGCTTGTTTCAAGATCACGAAATTAATCATGTAAATAAAATATCAGAATTAATTGCTCTTGATTTTGTTCAACTTTGTGGAAATGAATCTTTAGAATATATTGATTCAATAAATACTAATGTAATAAAAGTGATCCACATCAAACCATCTGATGACATTCGGGAAATTGAGACAAAAATTGATAAATATTTATCCAATTGTGAATATGTAATCCTAGATACATTTTCAAAAAAATCTTCTGGAGGAACAGGAAAAATCTTTAATTGGAAGAAATATTCAGATTTATTTTCAAAAAATGTTTTTGTAGCTGGAGGCTTAAATCCTATTAACATATCTGAAGTTGTTAGATTGCACAATCCTTGGGGTGTTGATGTTTCGTCAGGAGTAGAAACAGATGGTAAGAAAGATATTGATAAAATAAAAAACTTTATAAATAATTGTAATTTTTAAAATGGCTGACAATAAAGATATTAGAAAAAAACTAGACAACAAAGGTTATTTTTTATCAATACTTGTTGCTTTTTTATGGTCAGGAAATCCTACTTCAGTAAAAATTAGCTTGAAATATACGACTCCATTTCTAGTTGGATTCTTACGATTTACATTAGGAGGAATAATTGCATTAATTTGGGCAATTTATAAAAAAGATACTTTAAAAATAAAAAAGGATAATATTGTTCCTATTATTTTAGCTGGACTATTCCCCGCAGCGCAAATAGGATTTTATAATATAGGTCAGGCTCATACACTTGCAAGTCATGGAATCATAATGATAGTAACATTTCCATTATGGGCTGCTATTTTTTCTCATTTTTTTACTCCTAATGATCGATTGAACTTATCTAGAACTCTTGGTTTATTAACAGCTTATTCTGGTGTTGTAGTATTATTTTGGGATTCAATAAATCAAAATTTTACGGAATATTTGCTTGGAGATATTTTAATGCTTATCTCTGCAATGCTTTTAGGAGCAAGGCTAATTTGGGTTTCACACATTACTCAGAGAATTGGGCAATCTCAAGTAATCTTATCAGAAGCAGTAGTTGGATCAATAATGTCATTATTCTTAGCAATATTTTTTGAAAATATATTTCTGAATATTTCTCTAAAGCTGATACTTTCAATGGCTTATCAAGGAATATTAATAGCTGGAATGGGAATAATACTACAGACTTATTTACTAAGAAGTTATTTACCCGGGAAAGTAACATTTTTTAATTTATTTCAACCTATAATAGGGATTTTTATATCATGGTTTCTACTTGATGAAAGCTTAAGTCTTGCACTTTTTTTATCTATTTTTCTTCTCACAATAGGAACTTATTTTACAGTTAGAAAAAAAGTATAAAATCACTTATTCTAAATGAAAACCTTCTGGCCATCGTACTTTTTGAGCTTTTGCAAGGTGAAAATTACAATCAAGTATTGTTGCATTAGAGAAAACACATCTATATAGCCACGAATTTTCAAAGTTTGATTTTTTTATAATTGACCTTGAAAGGTTTGCCCTATATAAAGCCGTTTTACTAAAATTTGAATTAATAAATTGAGCTTTTATTGCAGATATTTCAGAAAGATCAGCTTCGGAAAAATTACAGTTTATAAATTTTGAATTATTCATTAATGCTTTTGAAAGTCGCCAACCTGAAAAATCCTCATTTTCAAATGTTAATCCTTCTAAGTTAAATCTTTTTTCTGGATTTTCAGAAATCCATTCATTTAGATATTCTTTTCCTAATTGAATAATTTTTTTTTCTTTAGTCATAATAATTAACAGTTTTGTAACACCTAATAGTTATTATAAAATAACAAAATTATAATTAATAATATTTTACTAGGAGTTTAATATGGCTAACGAATCAAAAGATGCTCTAAAACTTATGAAAGATAATGGATGTGACGTTTTAGATATTAAATTTATTGACCTTCCTGGTGTTTGGCAACATGTTTCTGTACCTATAAGCGAGGTAGATGATGGGCTTTTCACTAACGGAACAGGTTTTGATGGATCTAGCATAAGAGGATTTCAGACTATTGATGAATCTGATATGTTATTAGTTCCAGATTCATCAACAGTCAAAATAGATCCGTTTGTAGATGGGCAAGTAACTGTAATTGCAGATATCAAAGACCCTATGTCTGGAGAAAAATATTCTAAAGACCCTAGAAATATTGCAAAAAAAGCTGAAGAGTATCTAAAAAGCACTGGAGTTGGAGACAATTCTTTTTGGGGACCTGAGGTAGAATTTTTTGTTTTTGATTCTGCTCAGTTTGACTACTCTGCTAATAGTAGCATGCATTATGTAGATTCAGATGAAGGAATATGGAACTCAGGAAATCCTTATATGATAGATGGAGAAACTCCAAATATGGCTCATAGACCAAAGCATAAAGGTGGTTATTTTCCAGTTTCTCCTGTTGATACACAACAAGATATGAGAAATGAAATGATTCGAGTTATGAGAGACTCATTTGGAATAAAAGTTGAGAAACAACATCATGAAGTTGCTACAGCAGGACAAGGAGAAATAGATATAGTTTATAACACTCTTCTTGATACAGCTGATAATGTCATGGCTTATAAATATGTAGTAAAAAATGTAGCTAAAAGACATGGAAAAGTTGCAACATTTATGCCTAAACCAATTTTTGAAGATAATGGTACAGGAATGCATACCCATCAATCAATTTGGAAAGACGGAAAACCTCTTTTTGCTGGAGACGGCTATGGAGGTTTCTCAAAATTAGGACTTCACTATACTGGTGGTTTGATAAAGCACGGTAAAGCACTAATGGCCCTTGCAGCACCAACTACAAACTCCTATAAAAGACTTACTCCTGGATACGAAGCTCCTACTATATTAGCTCTTTCTGCTAGAAACAGATCTGCTGCTTGTAGAGTTCCAATGTATTTCCAAAATCCAGCTGCCAAAAGAATTGAATTTAGATCCGCTGATCCTACATGTAATCCTTATTTGACGTTTTCTGCAATGTTACTTGCTGGATTAGACGGTATAGAAAACGGTTATGACCCAGGAGAACCTCTTGAGCATGATCTTTTTGAATTACCATTAGAAGAACAAGCAAAACTTCCTCAAGTACCTGCAAGTTTAGAAGAGGCATTAGATGCTCTTGAAGAAGATCATGACTTCTTGCTAAAAGGAGGAGTTTTCACTGAAGACCTAATAAAATCTTGGATTGATTTTAAACGTGAAAATGACGTAGACCCAATAAGGTTAAGACCTCACCCTTATGAGTTCTATCTATCTTTTGATGCATAAATAATAAAAACCTAGAATAAATTAAAATAATTTCTTAATTTCATCTAGGTTTTTTATTTTAATCCCTGAAAAATCTTCATAGTATTTATATCTATCTATTAGAACAGGAATCATTCCTATCTTTTGCGAACCCAAGTAATCAGATTCTATTTGATCTCCGACATATATACTTTCATTAGGTTTAATATTTGCCCTGCCTATTGAATCTAAAAAGATTTTAGAATCAGGTTTTTCAGACCCTGATTCTAATGAAGTAAGCACAAATTCCAAAAAATCTTCAATCCCTAAATTTTTCATCAAAACATCGCCTTTGATATCCATGTTAGTAATTCCTGCAACTCTAAGTCCTAAGTCTGACAACCATTTTAGATTATCAATAACATCATCAAAAATTCTTAATTCATACTCTTCTTTAGAAATTTCTTGCCATATTTTCCATGCAAGATTTTTATCAATAGATATTTTATTAGCTTCAATAATTTTTGATTGATAGTTGGAGAAAAAATCCTTTTTTTCATAATTAGTTAATTTTCTCAAAGGTTTATTCTTTTTTTGAAATGCCATATATTCATCTGCAAATTTATAGCCAAATGTAATTTGATCTTCAGACAAAAAAATACCGTTTTTCTTTAATATTTTTTTTTGAATCTTCTCTCTTTCTGGGTAAAAACCCGCTAGGGTTCCGTATATATCAAAAAATATATACTTAATATTTTTAATTGGTTGCAATATATTCATAAATTTTATAATTATCTTGATCGTAAATTTTACTTATTCCATCTATATTCATGGATTCTAATCTATTTGAAAATTCAGGGAAATTTTGAATCTCAACATTTCCATAAATTATCAATCCAACATCATAAAAATCTAGAAAGTCATTAATGTATTCAATAGAACTTGTTGAATAAAATTCTTGGATTTGTTTTTTTCTTATAGTCACAGAATTTGATTCTAATGATCTTTGTTGCTTTTGATGCCAGTCCCATCCTAAAACAGAAGGCAGGCCTGAATATATTGAAATTCTTGATGACCAACTATATAAATCTGCTGAATCCTCAAGTATTACAGGATTGCCTTTTATATTATTGTTTATCCAAGTTAAAGCTTTATAAGAATCAGAGAGGTTTATTAGATTTCCATTTTGAGAATATTGATTACCTTGCATGTATTTCATTCCATCTAAAGAATACTGTTTATTATCAAATCTATCTGAAATTCTAGGTTTGATTGAATAAACAGGATAAGACATTCCTATAGTTACTAAAAGAGAAATAATAATTACAAAAATATATTTTTTATATTTTGAATTTATTTCATTGATCATAAATGGAATTAGTATACTTGATCCTAAATTTAACAGAATCCATGATTGAAAATTAAATTTAAAAAATGTATTCATTCTGTTTATATCATTCTTAATAACAAAGATTTCAGTAAAAGCAGAAATAGAAAATCCAAGTATAAATAACAAAGCAATCCATATAAATAACTGTGAGTCATTTTCAAAAAATTTTCTTTTTAAAATATAAATTGCACCAAAAAACAATATTCCAATAAACAAAGAAAATACTGTTAAAAATTTATAAAATAAAACAAATAAAATCAGTAGAAAAAAAATAAATATAAACATTATCAACTTTTTATTTTTCGAAAATAAAAAAGATGGATAAAACAATTTGAACTTAACTTTAAAATTTGATGCATACAAAAAAATATAAAATAATGATAAAAATATTGGTAATAATAAAATTTGTAACATAGACCATAATGGTGTTTTCCATTTAGAAAAATTCACAGCAAATTCAGGCATTATGAATGAATTATCAAAATTAAAAAATAATACTTTGGAAAAAATGAAGTATAAAGAAAAATAAAATAATACCTTAAGTATCTTTATTTTTTTTGTTCTAGGACCATTGAGACTTAATAAAGTAATAGATAAAAAAACTATTACCAACGAGAGAGGGTAATCCCATGAGTTTGTTGCTTTAATTGATCCTGTTAGCAAACCTAAAAATAACAAGACAAGCACATCTCTGCTTCTTATAAATTGCGATGAACTTTCATAATAAAAAAGAAAAGATAAAAATATTAAGGAAAGCAACATAGGAATACTTAATAAATGTGCGTGTAGATCCGCAAAAAGAAATGTGAAAAATGGAAATTCATTTATTTCTAAGCCAGAAGATACCATTGAAACAATTCTAGTGCTTCTCCAATAATCAAAAACGTCTTGTTCACCAAAAATAATATTATAAATTTGAATTGTTGAATCAAAGTTTCCAAAAATTAATATAAATAAAATTGAACAAATCCCAGAAATCAATGGGAGTTTATACCAATCAAAATTTAATCCTTTTGCCTTTCTAAATAAATAACTAAAATTTGATGAAAAAGAAAATGCTAAAACAGAAGCATAACTAAAAAATGTTGGGATAGCCAAATTATAAGAAATATTAGAAGGGATTCCTGAAAGCTTTGAAATTAACGCTACAAGATACTGCCCATAATAATAATAATTTAATGTGTATCCACTAAACCATGGA
>Ga0315332_10002228_pt1 | contig 10774 bp, 7 predicted proteins | sample M110034915metaG_FD_203455 | JGI IMG/M metagenome (GOLD analysis project Ga0315332, IMG submission 203455) | Ammonia-oxidizing marine archaeal communities from Monterey Bay, California, United States - M1 100m 34915 | ecosystem: Environmental > Aquatic > Marine > Intertidal zone | place: USA... | reverse complement strand
CCGGCGGGCCGCCGGGGGCCACTCCCAACGGCTCGCCCCCCCAGCCCAAAGCCGGGCCTCGAAGCGCCCCCTTCTCGTGCGCCCGCTCTTCCCAGCGCCGCAGACCGCCCCTCGAAGACGAATCCGGTACGCTCGACATGGACACGTGTCCGTCAATCCGCTCCCGCTGGAGTCGCCCACGCCTCAGGCTCGAAGGCTCGCTTCCCCCCTCGGATCGGCCTGATCGCCAGCCGACTCCCACAACCGTTTTCGAGGACTGGCCCATGCAAACTCATCGCTCGTTCTGTCGCATCTGCGTCGCCTATTGTGGGCTGCGTGCGCAAGTCGATGAGGGTCGACTGGTCTCCGTCAAAGGCGACCCGGACCATGCCCTGAGCCGCGGCTACACCTGCGTGAAGGGTCGACGTATCCCGGATGCCGTGAACCACCCCGATCGACTGCGTTCCTGTCGCGTCCGGAGCCGCGAGGGCCAATTCGAGGACATTCCCAGTCAACGCGCCTTCGACGAGATCGCAGAGAGGCTCTCCGACCTGATCGAGACCTACGGCCCGCGTTCCGTCGCGACCTACACGGGCACGGGCGCTTGGGGCAATGGTGCCACGCTCGAGATCGAAAAAGCCTGGCATCGCGGCATCGGCTCAATCATGCGTCACAGCTCCGCCACGATCGATCAACAGGCCAAGATGATCTCGCCCTGGTTCCACGGAGTTTGGGGAGGAGGAGCTCAATCGTTCGAAAGTGCGAACGTCATCCTGCTAATCGGCCAAAACCCCCTGGTCGCGGGCCAGTACCAGGCGGGCGGCCCCCCCGGTTACTACCCGACGGCGCTCCGACAGGCACGCGCCCGCGGCCTCCGGGTCATCGTCGTCGACCCGCGCCGCAGCGAGCTCGCTCGGCAGGCAGATCTCCACCTCCAGATCATCCCGGGAGAAGACCCCACGCTGCTCGCGGCAATGATCCGCCAGTTGCTCGCGGAGGGGCTCGAAGACCGGGACTTCTGCGACGAGCATGTCGAAGGCGTCCAAGCGCTGAAAAATGCGGTCGAAGAGTTCACGCTCGACTACGCGGCAGAGCGCTGCGGCCTCTCCGCTGAGGACATCGTCGCGGCCACAGACTTATTCGCCGCGGGCCCTCGCGGCATGGCGAGTTCGGGGACCGGACCGAGCATGGCGCCTCATCCGAACCTGATGGAACACCTCGTACAAAGCCTCAACTCGCTTTGCGGCCGCTGGGCCCGTGAAGGCGACGTCGTCCACGCCCCCAGTCTCCTCTCCCCGGACCTGCCACGCCCAGCTCAGGCCCTGCCCAGCGATTTCCTCCCACCGGACCTGAGCCCCAGCGCCAATTACGAGAAGTCACGCGTCCGCGGCTTGCGACAGATCTTCCAGGAGATGCCCACCGCCGCGCTGGCCGAGGAAATCCTCACCCCCGGCGAAGGACAGGTTCGCGCCCTGATCGTCGTCGGCGGCAACCCCGTCCTCGCGTGGCCCGACCAGCCGAAGACACTCCGCGCGCTCGCAAAGCTCGACCTACTCGTCGTGCTCGACGTGAGAGAGACCCCCACGACGAGTCGAGCGGACTACGTCATCGCTTCGACCCATTTCATGGAGCGGGCCGAACTCAGCTTGCTCGGCGACTTCTTCTACGAAGCACCCTTCGCCCAATTCACCGAGCGAATCAGCGAACCGGAGGGTGACCTCACCGAGGACAAGACATTCTTCGTCGAACTCGCACGCCGCATGGGAACCCAGCTCGAACTCCCCGGTGGCAGCCTCGATACGAGCGACCCGCCCGACGAGTTGACTTTGCTCGAGATGATCCGACCAGAGACGAAAGTGCCTATTCGGGAAGTCGCGAATCACGAAGGAGGAAAACGCTTCGATGAAATTGAAGTTCGAGTAGCGCCTGCCGCCGAAGGCATCACCGCTCGCTTGAACGTCGCGCCCCAGGAACTCCTCACCGTCCTGTTCGAAATCCGCGGGGAATCGAGAAGAACTGCCGCTCGCGCGGCCGGCTTCGATCACCTCCTGATTTCGCGGCGCGTAAAGCACATGTCAAACTCCGTCGGACACGATCTCCCGAGAAGCGCACGAGAGCCCGCATACAACCCCGCTTATCTCCATCCCAGCGATCTCACCGCCCTCGGTCTAAACAGCGGCGACCTCATCGAAATCGAGTCTGAAGACGGCTGCGTCGAAGCCATCGTCGAAGCCGAACCAGAGATCCGCAGCGGCGTGGTCTCCATGTCACATTGTTATGGCGGAGACCCCGACACAGAGGCGCCGACTTCACAAGTCGGCAGTGCCGTCGCCGCCCTCATCGCGGTCGATCACGACTTCGATCCAATTTGCGGCCAACCGCGCATGAGCGCCATTCCAATACGTATCCGCGCCGCCAACTGGACGCGATAGCAAGATCGCGTACGGCCGGTGCATCAAGACAACGCATGGATCAGCGTAGAGCCAGCACTGCTCTCCGCGTCAGAGAGTCCCAGCCTCGACGAGTCCTTCCCCCCGCGCCAAGCTGCGATCGATCCAGCGCCGATACAACTCGATGGGGTGCGCTCCGACGATCACTGCATCATTGTCCACTCGTCGGATCGCCGGTACGCCGTTCGCGCCCCAGGCTTTCGCTTCTTCATGCTCCTCGAGAACCCGGGCGCGCGTTTCTGCTCTGAGCGCGACGTCGAACCCTGCTGCATCCAAACCCTGAGCAGCCCATAACGCTCTCAATACGTCGAAAGAAGAGATGTCCCGGTTCTCTGAAAAATAGGCGGGCATCAATCGTTCGTGGATGGAGCGGAATGCGTCCTCGCCTAACCCTGCAGCCGCTTTGGCGACGCAGTGGGCAGGAATACTATGCGAAGGCGGAGGCGCCTCGGAGGACCAGACACGAAATTCGCCAGCATCATCGTCTGCGGCTGGACGGCTCCACGACTCCGTATATCGTTTGAACTTCTTCGGATCTCGCACGACCCGCTCCCGAGGTCGCAGGAGGTAGCTCTTCCATACGACCTCGATCTGCCCGTCGTATTCTTCCTCGAGTCGCGAGAGCCGCCGCGAAACGTTCCAGCACCAGGGACAAAGGTAGTCGGACCAGGCAATGAAACGAACGACCAAGGACACCTTGCGCCCCTAGCCCTTTCCGGAAAAACGGCCGTATCCACCTCGGAAATAGAGCAACGGCTCCCCGTCGCGGACCTCGGCTTCCTCGATTTCGCCGACACATAGGACGTGGTCTCCCGCGTCGTGCATCGCAACCAATCGACAGTCGAGGTTGACGATGGCATCCGATAGCAGAGGCGCACCGGTCTTTGCCGAGAAGGTCTCCAAGCCCTCAAACCGCTTGAACTCGTCTTTCTTCGACGCGAATTTATTCGAGATCGCATCTTGGTCGACACCGAGCACGTTGACACCGAAGCACTTCCCCTCTTCGATGACCCCCGTGGTAACGGACGACTTCGCCGCACAGACCAGCGCGAGAGGAGGGTCCAGGGACGCCCCGCTAAAATCGGAGACGGTCATCCCATGAATCTGTTCCCCAGCGCGTGCCGTGATGATCGTCACGCCGCTTGGCCAGGAACCCATGGCCGCTCTGAATTCGTCCGCGCTGATCGCCATACCCTGCTTCTCCTTCTCCGAGATCATTCACGACCTTTCGGGCGAAGAAGACGCTAACACGCTTCCAGACGGGCTGCGCTCAGCTCACGTTGGCCTCGCCCGGCTTCAGTGGCGCGCCCTGGAGAAAGCCCAGCACGTACGGCCCCACGACATCGAGCGGCCGGATACCCGGTGCGAGTTCCGCCGCCAGACCGTAGAGCAGAGAAAATGCCCGTCCCCAGGACACGAGTCCGTCAGGCAGCTGGAAGCTCTTCAGCATCCACATATGTTCACGTACCTTCGTGAAATAGTCACTGAAGTCGAGTTCCGAAAGTTCGGACGGAGTGAGGTTGTAGAACGTGGGATCGAACGACAACTTGGCCAATTCTCGAGCGGGCTCTCGATCTTCCGGCCTCAGAATTCCGACCTGAATCATGCTGTCCACCCAGAGGTCCTCATTGCGGGTCACGGCCGCGAGCACGTTCTGACGGATACCGTTCATGACTTCGGGGTCGATCGCCTGATTCATCCCGAAATCGATGATGACGACGTGCCCCTCTCGGTCCACCATCAAATTCCCGGGATGCGGGTCGCAGTGAAAGAAGAAGTCACGAAACATCTGATGCAAGAAAGCCCGCGTCGCCGTCTCCACCGCTTCCTGCACATCGATGCCCCGCGCCTCCAAGGCCTCCTGATCGTTGATTTTGTCCCCTTCGATGAACTCCATCGTGAGTACCCGGCGAGACGTCGTTTCTCGATCGATTCGCGGAATTCGGACGCGACTGGAAAGGTCGGCGTCTGCGGCGAGGTTTTCGCGCACTCGCACCGCAGCCTCCCCCTCCGCCCGATAATCCATCTCACCTCGGATCGACGCCGCGATCTGAGAGTGGATCGAAAGAAGATCCGGTGGGACCAGCGGATTGAAAAGCCACAAAGCGAGCCAAGCCATCTTCAGGTCCACTGCGACCGACCGCTCTACACCCGGATAGAGCACCTTGACGGCCACATCTCGACCTGCCTTGTCCTTCGCTCGATGGACCTGTCCCAAGCTCGCTGAGGCGACGGGGGTTGGGTCGATTCGATCGAAGATCTCCTCGGGCGCACGGCCCAACTCAGAGCGGATCTGCTCCGCGATCTCCGCATAGGGGTGGGGCGGTACCCGGTCCTGAAGGCTGACCAGTTCTCGAGTCATCGAATCGGGGATCACATCGACTCGAAGACTTGCCACCTGTCCGAGCTTGATCAGGCCCCCACGATGCCGAGAGGCAATCTTCACGAAGCGCCTTGCGAGCGACACATACCGACGCTCGAGCCACTCGTCTCCCAGGCCGAGCCCGCCGCGCCTCACCAGCCGATTGGCGAGATACACCCCGGCTGCTTGCACGATCAGCGTAGCGAGGACCGAGGCTCGAAACGCAAGTGACAGGGTGGAGGGACCGCTTGAAGAGCGTACGAGATCGGTTCCGTTCGACATGGCCCACTCGGGTCTAGCGTGCGCCCGCAAGCAGCACAGCGTGGAAATTTGCCTGGACTCTAACCTCTGATCTATGGAGCGGAGGAAGCGGAGGGAGCGGGCTCCACGGGCGCGGGAGGCGACGTAGCGCTGTTTGGCGCTGAGACTGCTGCCAGTTCCTCTGCCATCCCCTCACGCGGTAATAGGCGAATCTCGATCCTTCGATTCCGAGCCCGATTCGTGACAGAGTCGTTTTCCACGATCGGCTCGTTCGGCCCAAGCGAGACAACCGCAAGACGCTCTCCCGGAACACCGCGAGCCTCCAACAAGCGGACGACACGCGCGGCGCGAGCTGCAGCCAATTCCCAATTCGAGGGATAGCGTTTGGCTAGAGCGCCGCGAATCCCCCGGTCATCCGTATGGCCGCGCACCTCGACGAAATCTTTCAGTTCAGCGATACGCCCGGCCACCTTTTCGAGGACTTCCCGACCGACGGCGTCCAGTTCGGCTGAGCCGGAAGCAAAGAGCACGTCGTCCGAGACGTTCAATCGCAGGCCTTCGCGCAGTCGTTCGATCTCGATCTGCCCGGAAGAGACTTCGGACTCCAGATCCGATACGAGTTCGTCGTAGGTCGACTGCATTGCAGAGATCTCGGCCTCCCGCGCGGCCAGCGCAGAAGCGGCTTCGAGATGGGCCATCCGCTCGGCACCCAGGTCCTGGTCGAGCGTCTCAGCTCGCTGCTGAATCCGAGAGAGGTTGCTCGAGAGGGTCTGTCTCACGACGCGCTCATCCTCGTAGGACTCCTGCGCCTCCACGAACTGTACTTCGAGGCTGTCCCGCTCGATGTTGAGCAGCTCGACTCGCTGCAGCAGCTGATCTCGTTCGCGCTGCAGACTCTCCCGCTCCGCGGCCAGCCCGTCATACGCGCCCTTCGAGACGCACCCCAATGCGACCGCGGAGGTCGCACTGCCGAGAATCAACGATCGAATCAATCTGCGAAATCTGAGACGCAACAGAGACTCCTCAATCCGTGGGGGCATCGTCCTTCGAGTATGCGGCCAGAACCGGGTCTCCTGCCGGCCGTATGCGCTCGACAGGAATCCCTTCGGGCTCACTCGGCCGCGCGCCCCCAGCCCCATCCTTAGACCGAGGGCGAATCCGGACCGCCGAGCGTATGCCGAAGCGCCTCGTCGATCGTACCGACGAATTCGAGGTCGAGCCCCTCCAGCAACCCTTCGCTGATCTCCTCGATGTCGCGCCGGTTCCGCTCGGGAAGGACCACGCGCGCAATGCCCGCTCGCTTGGCGGCGAGCACCTTTTCCTTGATTCCACCGACCGGCAAGACTTTCCCTCGCAGCGTGATCTCACCCGTCATCGCCACTCGTGGCGGAATCGCCCGGCCCGTCATCAACGACGCCAGCGAGGAGACCATCCCAATTCCAGCGGAGGGCCCATCTTTGGGCACCGCCCCCTGCGGTACATGCACGTGAACGTCATGCTCATCGAACGAGTTCGCTTCGAAGGCAAAATCACCAGCATGATTGCGCAGCCAGGATCGGGCCGCCTCGACGGACTCCCGCATCACGTCGCCCATCGACCCCGTGAGCTTCAGCTCACCCTTTCCGCTCATCTGGGTCGACTCGATGAAGAGGATATCCCCCCCTGTCGGTGTCCAGGCCAAACCCACAGCGACTCCCGGAATCACGTCATCCTCGACCAATTCGGGCTCCGCCTTGATCGGTCCCAAGAGGTCGCTGACCCTCTTCTCATCAACCAGAGCGGGCCCCATGGCCTCCCCCTCGGCGACTTCGCGCGCGATTTTTCGGCAGACCGCGCCAATTTCTCGTTCCAGACTGCGCACACCGGCCTCACGCGTATAACGCTCGATGATCTTGTGAATCGCGGCATCCGTCAGCTCAAACCCGTTCGAACCGATCCCGTTCCTCTCCACCTGTCGAGGAATCAAGAAACCCTTCGCGATCTCCACCTTCTCTTCGAGGGTGTACCCGGGCAGCTCGACCACTTCCATCCGATCGCGAAGCGCGGGTGGCACGTTGTCGATCATGTTGGCGGTCGCGATGAAGAGCACACTCGATAGATCAAAAGGGACCTCGAGGTAGTGGTCGCTGAACTCGTTATTCTGCTCTGGGTCCAGAACCTCGAGCAAAGCCGAGGACGGATCCCCCCGGCCATCTGCCCCGACCTTGTCGATTTCGTCCAAAACGATCACGGGATTTCGGGTCCCCGCCTTGCGCAGCCCCTGAATGAAGCGCCCGGGCAACGCGCCCACATAGGTACGGCGATGGCCACGCACTTCGGCTTCGTCGCGCACACCTCCGAGTGACAAACGAACGAACTCCCGTCCAAGTGCGCGCGCGACGGATTTCCCGAGCGAGGTCTTTCCCGTACCGGGCGGGCCTGCGAAGCAGAGAATCGGCCCTTTCAAGTCTCGCTTCAGGGAAAGAACGGCGATGTACTCAACGATCCGATCCTTGATCTTTTCCAGCCCGAAATGGTCTTCGTCGAGAATCTCGCGAGCGCGATTCACGTCGAGCACATCATCGGACTGAGCGCTCCAGGGAAGCGCGACCATCCATTCGAGGTAGTTTCGAATCACGGCATGCTCAGCCGCCGCTGAAGGCGTCTGCGCAAAACGCTCCAACTCACGACTTGCCTGCTTGTAGGCTTCCTCGGTCATCCCCACTTGATCGATTTCTCCGCGCAGGCGCTCGACTTCTTCTTCGTCGTCTTCGCTCTCCCCCAGTTCTCTGCGGATCGCATCCAGTTGTTGACGCAACATGTATTCCCGCTGCGTCTTTCCCATCTCGCTCTGGACTTTTTGCTTGATCTCCGTCTCGATCTGGAGCGCTTCCGTCTCTTTGGAAAGTTGATCCAGCACCAAACGCAGCCGAACCCCGACGTGATTGGCCTCGAGAATCTGCTGTTTGCCGGGCACCTCGAGGTCGAGGTTGGAAGCCACGAGGTCAGCCAATTTCGAAGGATCGTCCAGGTTCGCAACCAACACCTGGAGCTCATCGGAGAGTCGCGAACTCTCGGAAACCAGCGTGCTGAATTGCTGCGCCACACTGCGGATGAGCGCGGTCATCTCGACTGAGTCGTCTTCTTCACCCACCTCCTCGATCCGCGAGACCTCGGCTCGAAGAAAGGGCTCGGACGCCGTGAATCGATCCAGGTCGACACGCGCAACCCCTTGGACGAGCAGCCGATAGGAGTCATCCGGGAATTTGAGCATCTTCACCACCCGCAGCACGGTGGCGACGCTGTAGACATCATCTGCGCCCGGCGGACCGCTCACGTCCCGCTTGACCGCCGTGCAGGCCATCAGCCGGTCGGGCCGCATCAACACCTCGTCGATCAGACGCTGCGAGGCGGGGGTATTCACGAGAAGGGGCGAGAGCAGATAGGGGAATAAGACCGTGTTCTTCAGAGGAAGGACCGGTAGTTCTTCAGGCAGCTCCGTCAGCTCGTCTGACTCATCGTCGGGACCGCTCCCAACGGCGATCTCCATTCCCCCGAACTGATCTTCGATCGGATCCTCGTCTGACATCCTGCCTTCCGTCTCCCACGAGCGTTGCTGCTCTGCGGCTCTACTGGTTTTCCACGTCGAGCTTACGGCTCACCACCGCCCGCTTCGGAATCCTCACCTCCAGAAAACCATCCTCGAGGCGGGCCCTGACGTTCTCCGGGTCAAAACTCGCCTCGATTTCGACCTCACACTCGAACGGCCCGAAAGAGATTTCCATCTGTTGCAGCCGCTCGATCGGAGGAGAAGTCGGCGTCCTTCGAACCCCGCGTAGGCGAAGCATTTTCCCCTCGACATTCACCTTGAGGTCCTCACCGCGAACGCCCGCGACCTCGAACCTCGCCACCACCTCGTTCGCCGTTTCGAACACATCGGCGGACGGCTGCCAACGATCCCCTCGCAGGCGGTCCGAGAACTCGCCGTAGAACTCGGCGAGAGATGGGCGACTGGTCTTATCGGAGATCGCTCTACTCCTTGCCGGCGTCGTCTGACGCGTCCGTGAACTCTGCATCGATCACGTCGTCGTCGGCCATTGCGCCGCCCGCGCCCCCACCAGGAGGCGCTTCGGCCTCGGGGGCCGCCGCCTCGTTTTTGTAGAGCTGTTCGGCCACCTTGTGGAGTTCCGCCTCGACTCGCTGATGGGCTGCATCGAGCTTCGCGACATCCCCGGAATCGAGATCCGCCTTGGCCTCGGCGAGAACACTCTCGAGCGCCTCCCTGTCCCCGGCGTCGATCTTTTCCCCATTTTCGCTGATCATCTTGTCTGCCTGATAAATCAGGCTGTCCAGCTGATTCTTCTTCTCGATCGACTCTCGACGTTCCTTGTCGGCAGAAGCGTTCGACTCGGCATCCTCGACCATCCGGTCAATCTCACTCGAGTCCAGACCGCCTGCTCCCTCGATCCGAATGGACTGCTCCTTACCCGAAGCCTTGTCCGTCGCCCCAACCGACAGAATGCCGTTCGCGTCGATATCGAAGGTCACTTCCACCTGCGGAATGCCTCTCGGAGCGGGCGGGATCCCGTCGAGAATGAAACGCCCGATCTCTCGATTGTCGGTGGCCATTTCGCGCTCGCCCTGAAGCACGCGGATCTCGACCTGAGGCTGATTGTCCGCAGCCGTCGAGAACACCTGCTGCGCCTTCGTCGGAACGGTGGTGTTGCGGTCGATCAGCCGCGTCATTACGCCACCCAGGGTTTCTATCCCCAGAGAGAGCGGGGTCACATCGAGCAGCAGGACGTCCTTCACATCGCCGGCAAGAACCCCCCCTTGAATCGCCGCACCAACGGCAACGACTTCATCGGGATTCACCGTCTGGTTCGGCTCCTTGCCGAACAACTCCTGCACCCGCTGCTGCACGAGCGGGACCCGCGTCGACCCACCCACGAGCACGACCTCATCGATCTCTGCAGGGGAGAGCCCCGCGTCTGAGAGGGCCAAGCGGCACGGTTCGAGACTCCGATCAACGAGGTCGTCGATCAGTTGCTCGAATTTCGCACGCGTCAGCTTGAGCGCGAGATGCTTCGGGCCCGACTGATCCGCCGTGATATAAGGCAAGTTGATGTCGGATGATTGCGCGGTCGAGAGCTCAACCTTGGCCTTCTCTGCCGCCTCTCTCAGGCGCTGCACGGCCATGGGATCGTTCCGAAGGTCGATCCCCTGATCCTTCTGAAACTCCGACACGAGATAGTCGATCACTCTCTGATCGAGGTTATCTCCGCCCAGGTGCGTGTCTCCGTTCGTCGCTTTCACCTCCACGACGTTCTCGCCCACCTCGAGGATCGAGATATCGAAGGTACCCCCACCGAAGTCGAAGACCGCGATCTTCTCGTCCTCTTTTTTGTCCAGCCCATACGCGAGCGCCGCTGCCGTCGGCTCGTTGATGATGCGCTTGACCTCGAGTCCAGCGATTCGCCCCGCGTCTTTGGTCGCCTGCCGCTGGGCGTCGTTGAAGTAGGCGGGCACGGTGATCACGGCCCCGGTCACCGTCGTTCCCAGGTAGGCTTCCGCCGCCGCCTTGAGCTTGCCCAAAATCATGGCTGAGATCTCGGGAGGGGCGAAGCTCTGATCATCGATCTTGACCGAGACGCTGCCGTCTTTGCCCTCCAGGACCGTGTACGGGACGAGACTCGTCTCCTCCGGCACCTCGGGCAATCTGCGCCCCATGAACCGTTTGACC